>MDSV01180420.1_pt1 | contig 13728 bp, 10 predicted proteins | sample 810851 | NCBI WGS metagenome assembly MDSV01 (sample SAMN05326640, study PRJNA326480) | marine metagenome | isolation source: seawater | place: Atlantic Ocean: North East | collected 2012 | reverse complement strand
TTTAAAAGGTTGTTTAAATTATTTTATCAAAGAGTTTTTTGAAGTTGAAAAAATTAAAATGAGATTTAGACCAAGTCACTTTCCGTTTACCGAACCTTCGGCTGAGGTGGATATTGGATATGAAATAAAAGATGGAAAAATTGTTATTGGAGAGGGTAATTATTGGCTTGAAATTTTAGGATGTGGAATGGTTCATCCAAATGTTCTAAAAAATGTGAAAGTTGATCCAATTAAGTTTCAAGGATATGCATTTGGCATTGGGATAGATAGGTTGGCTATGCTCAAATATGGTATTAATGACTTAAGAGCTTTCTTTGATTGTGATTATAGGTGGTTAAATCATTTTGGATTTGATCCTTTAGATGTACCAACAAACTATAGAGGTTTAAGTCGATGAAGATCACATTTAATTGGTTAAAAGATTATTTAAAAACAAATTTAAAAGAGGAAAAGCTTTTAGAGCAGCTAACAAATATTGGTTTAGAGGTTGAAGGTGTAGAAAATTTATCTTCAGGAATAGATTTATTTAAGGTAGCAAAAATTATAAAAACAGAAAAACACCCAAATGCTGATCGACTCAAAGTTTGTGATGTTGATATTGGTGAAAAAGAACTAAAAAAAGTTGTATGTGGTGCACCGAATGCAAAAGAAGATTTACTCACAATATATGCTCCTCCCGGAGCAATTATACCAAAAAGCAAAACAAAATTAGTAGTGGCTAAAATTAGAAGTGTTACTTCTTATGGAATGCTATGTTCAGAGTCTGAATTAAATTTATCTGATGAGAGCGAAGGTATAATTGAATTATCATCAGCAAAATATGAAAAAAGTATTGGAAAGAGTTATTTTTCTAAATCGAATTCAAATCTTATTGATCTATCAATTACACCTAATAGACCTGATTGTCTTGGGGTAAAAGGAATTGCTCGAGATCTTGCTGCATCAGGTTTTGGAAAATTAAATGATGTAAAAGAAAAAAATATAAAATCAAATATCAAACAAACTTTAAAAGTAAAAATTATTAAAGAAAAAGATCAAGGCTGTACTACTTTTGGCAGTTGTTTAATTTTTAATGTAAAAAACACTGAAAGTCCTCAATGGTTAAAAGACAAATTAGTTTCAATTGGTCAAAAACCAATTTCAGCAATAGTTGATGTTACAAATTATGTTATGATTGATATTAACCGTCCATTACATGCCTATGATGCTGATAAAATTGAAAAAGGCATCATAGTTCGAAACTCTAAATCTGGAGAGGAATTCACTGCTCTTGATAATAAAAAATATAAATTAGAAAGTGGCATGTGTGTAATAAGTGATAACAAGAGTGTTTTGGGATTAGGTGGAATTATTGGAGGCATAAGATCAGGCACAGAATTTGATACAAAAAATATATTATTAGAATCTGCCTATTTTGAACCCAGATCAATTAGAAGCACAGCAAAAAAATTAAACATTGATACAGATGCAAAGTATAGATTTGAAAGAGGCATTGATCCATTATCAATTGAAGATGGTTTAAATAAAGCAGCATCATTAATTAAAGAAATTTGTGGTGGTCAAATTAGCAAAATAGATATTCAAAAAATTGAAACTTATAAAACTAGAACTATTAAATTTGATCCTAACTTATTTGAAAAGACATCAGGTTTTAAAATTTCCATTAAAGAAATGCTTAAAATTTTAGAAGATCTTGGTTTTAAATTTAAAAAAGAAAAAAAATATTTAAAATTAACCATTCCATCATGGAGACCTGATATTTCACAAGAAATAGATATTGTAGAAGAATTAGTAAGAATAAGTGGTTACGATAAGATAAAGATTATAGATCCAATTAAAGGAAGAACCAAATTTACTTTAACTCAATTTCAAAAGTTATTTCATTTTTTACAAAGAGCAATCGCCTCAAAAGGTTATTTAGAGGCAATCACGTGGTCATTTACAGACTCAAATTACAATGATTATTTTAGAGGAGCAAATAAAGAGATTAAAATTATAAACCCAATAAGTTCTGAACTTGGAGTTTTAAGGAATTCAATATTTTCAAATTTAATTATTTATATGAATAAAAATCTTGATAGAGGTTTTAAAGATGTATCAATTTTTGAAATAGGTCCTATTTTTAATGGCTCACAGCCAGGTCAACAAAATACAGTAGTCTGTGGCTTATCAGCAGGAAAAAAATCTAGATTATCTTGGATTGATAAAGAGAGAAATGTAGATGTATTTGATGTTAAAAGAGATGTAGTTCAAACTTTAGTTGAGGCCGGATATAATTCTGATAAATTTTTTATAGATAGCATAACTCCTAATTATTATCATCCTGGTAAATCAGGTAGATTATTTTTAAATAGAGAAAAGGATCAAGTAGCAGCCTTTTTTGGTGAAATTCATCCAGATATTTTAAAAAAAATAGATATGAAAACAGAGTCCTTAGTTGGATTTGAAATTTTTTTAGACAATTTAAAAATACCTAAAAAAACTTTAAATGATCAAAAAACAAAATTTATAGTTTCAGATTATCAAAAATCCGAAAGAGATTTTGCATTTATAGTAAATAAAGAGGTAAATGTACAAGATTTAATAAATGCTGTTTCGAGCGTTGACCAGAATTTAATCAGTAATATAAAAGTTTTTGATGTTTATGAAGGTGAAAATATCCCCGATAATAAAAAATCAATAGCAATTCGTGTTACAATACAATCTTTAGAAAAAACATTAAATGATAGTGATTTGGAAAATATTAATAATTCAATAATCAAAACAGTTGAAAATAAAACTGGTGCAAAAATACGTTCATAAAATTAATGAGCACAATCGATAACATTAGAAATTTTGCAATCATAGCGCACATTGATCATGGTAAATCTACTATAGCTGATAGAATAATTCATAGTTGTGGTGGCCTTACCGAAAGAGAAATGAAGGCTCAAGTTTTAGATTCAATGGATATTGAGCGTGAAAGAGGAATTACCATTAAAGCTCAAACTGTAAAATTAAATTATAAAGCTAAAGACGGTAAAAATTATATTTTAAACATTATTGATACCCCAGGCCATGTAGATTTTAGTTATGAAGTTAGCAGATCTCTTTATGCTTGTGAGGGATCAATATTAATTGTTGATAGCACTCAAGGTGTAGAGGCTCAAACATTGGCAAATGTTTATCAAGCCTTAGATACTAATCATGAAATAGTGCCAGTATTAAATAAAGTAGATTTACCTGCATCTGACCTAGAAAAAACAAAAAAGCAAATAGAAGAAGTAATTGGTATTGATACAGAGAGCGCGATTCCTTGTTCAGGAAAAACAGGTGAAGGAATAGATAATATTCTTGAACAAATAATTGCAATATTACCATCCCCAAAAGGGGAAAGCACAGCAGATCTAAAATGTTTATTGGTTGATAGCTGGTATGACACTTACTTAGGTGTAGTAATTCTTGTTAGAGTTATTGATGGCAAACTTTCAAAACATATGAAAATTAAAATGATGTCTACCAATCAAGAGTATATTGTTGAAAAAGTTGGTGTTTTTACTCCAAAACCAGTTGATATTAATGAATTAAAAACTGGTGAGATAGGCTTTATAACAACAGGCATAAAAGTCTTGTCAGAAACAAAGGTCGGAGACACTATTTGCGATGCATCAAAACCTTTAAAAGAAGCATTGCCAGGCTTTAAACCTAGCAAGCCAGTAGTTTTTTGTGGGTTATTTCCAGTAGATAGTTCTGAGTTTCAAAAATTAAAAGATGGTCTAGCCAAATTACAATTAAATGATGCTAGTTTTTCATTTGAACCAGAATCATCTTCTGCTTTAGGTTTGGGATTTAGGTGCGGATTTTTAGGATTACTTCATTTAGAAATTGTTACAGAAAGATTAGAAAGAGAATTTGATGTAAACTTATTAACTACAACTCCAGGGGTTGTTTACAAAGTTTATTTAAATAAAGGAAATATAATAGATTTACAAAACCCATCAAGCTTACCTGATCCAACTTCAATAAAGTTAATTGAGGAACCTTGGATTAAAGCAACTATTATAACTCCAGATCAATATTTAGGTGCAATAATTAAAATGTGTCAGGACAAAAGAGGTATACAAACTAATCTTAGTTACTCAGGAAATAGAGCTGTACTAAATTATGAACTTCCATTAAATGAAGTAGTTTTTGATTTTAACGATAGACTAAAGTCAATGACTAGTGGATATGCAAGTTTTGATTACGAAATCATAGAACATAGAGAGGGAGACCTGGTTAAACTTGGAATTTTAGTAAACGGCGAACCTGTTGATGCTTTAGCGATGATGATTCACAAAGATTTTGCTCAAAAAATAGGAAGAGAAGTTTGTGAAAAATTAAAAGATTTAATACCAAGACATAACTTTATGATACCAGTTCAAGCAGCAATAGGAGGTAAAATTATTGCAAGAGAAACTATTAAAGGTTTTAAAAAAGATGTATTAACAAAAATTCATGGCGGCGGTGCCACAGACAGAAAAAGAAAACTTTTAGAAAAACAAAAAAAAGGAAAAGCTAGATCAAAACAATTTGGCAGAGTAGAAATACCACAAGAAGCATTTATTGGAGTATTAAAAATAAATAAAGAGAAATAGATGAAATTTTTTGACTGTTTTATGTATCATGACGAAGATTTAATTCTTGATATAAGATTTAATACATTGGACAAATATATAGATAAATTTGTTATCGTAGAATCAAAATTTGATCATCAAGGTAATAATAAAAAATTAAATTTTAATATTAATAATTTTAAAAAATTTAAAGATAAAATTATTTATAAAATAATTGAAAAATTTCCTATTAATATGAGTAACTGGGAAAGAGAAAACTATCAAAGAAATTTTTTGATACATGGTTTAGGTAAATCAAGCGAAAATGACTATATAATCATTTCTGATGTAGATGAAATTCCAAATATGTCAAAGTTAAAAAATCATAATAGATTCAAGTTTACTATTTTTGAGCAAAAAATGCTTTATTATAAAATTAACTTAATAAATAATACGTATCCAATTTGGCATGGCAGTAAAATGTGTAAAAAAAAATATTTAATTTCACCACAATGGTTGAGAAATCAAAAAGTAAAAAAAAGATCTTTTTGGGAATTTTATAAAATAAAGTGGAATTTTATAAAAGAGGGTGGATGGCATTTTTCATTTTTAATGAATAGCGAAAAAATAAAAAATAAAATAACTTCATTTGCTCACTCAGAGTTTAATAATAATTATTTTACAAACTCTAAAAAAATAGAAAATAGTATTAATGAAAAGAAGGATTTATTTGATCGTGGTTTTGAATATAAAATCATAGATTTTGATAAAACTTATCCAAAATACTTACATCAGAATATAAATAAATTTAAAGAATGGATAATTTAATTTTTTAAAAATTTATTTAGGACTTCTATTTTCTCTTTATTTCTATTTTTATTAATATAAATTTCCTTAGATACAATAAATAGTTTGAGTAAGTTATAAATTTTTTTTTTTTTTCTTAAATTTAAATAATTTTTATTAATTGTTATATTTTTAAAAATAGAGATTTTATTTAAAATATCTAAAACATTATTTTTACTGTTAAAATCTATAAAAAAAAATTTTCCTTTACTATTTTTTTTTAGTTTTTTTATTAATAGCTTGTGATTAGTGTAATAGTAACATTTCTCAAAACTTTTATAAATTTTATGAGTTACGAAGCCGTTTTTTTTTAAATTAAAAAAATCTTTAAAAATATTTAATTTACGAAAAAATTTATAGTGGTATCTAAACTCATTTAAAAGTGACAAGTCCCTTGTTTTATCACTTCTAACTAAACATAAATAAATAATTTTAAAATCTGAGAAAATATTTTCAAATTTTTTTTTTGTTTTTTCGTTAGAGAGAACAAGAGCAAAATCTTCTGATGATAGCATTATTTTTTTTTTGTCTTTTATTTCATCTTTTAAATTGGATAAATCAAAATTATTATTCTTAAACCTCTGGTCTTTTAAAATATCCCAGGCCAATAAGGCATGATTGATAGGATAATAATTAAGTCTATAGGTTTTCGGTATATAAAATTCTATATTTTTTTCATTCTTTTTAAGAATATGCTGTATTGTTGTAGATCCAGTTTTATGACAACCACAATGAATTAGTGCTATTTTATTCATAAAAATTTATACAAAAATTGAATATTTATTACAAGGAGAGATGGCCGAGTGGTTTAAGGCGCACGCTTGGAAAGTGTGTGTATCTTTATTGGTACCGTGGGTTCGAATCCCACTCTCTCCGCCAATAAATTTGGATTTAAATTTTACATTCTTAAATTTCAATATATTAATATTATGAATATATGAATAGAAAAATTTTTTTAGAATACATTGACAAAGGAAAAGATGTATATTCTGATAATCGAGGAAAGATCGAGAATTATAATTTATCAGAAAAAATAAATTTAGTAGCTACTATAACTTCAAAACCAAATACCTTAAGATCTAATCATTATCATCCTGTTCAACAGCAAAAATGTTTATTAATTAAAGGTAAATATATTAGTATTTATAAAGATCTAAAAAAAATAATTCACCTCGAATTACCCAAATCATTAATGAGGGAGACTTAGTTACAACAGAACCTTTAGTTGCTCATACTATGGTTTTTATAAAAGACTCTATTTTTTTAAATTTGGTTAATGGAGAAAGAGATCACAAAAATTATGGTAAAACACACACAATACCTTATCAACTTATTTCAAATGAGGAAAAAAATTTTTTATTTTTAAATTATAAATTTGATTGTAGAATTTGTAGAAGTAATGAATTAAGTAGAGTTTTGTCTTTAGGATTTCAGCCCTTGGCAAATAATTTAAATACCAAAAAAAATAATTTTAAAAGTTATCCATTAGAACTCAATATTTGTAATAAATGTAAAAACTTACAACTTTCAATAATACCAAACTTTAAAAACTTATTTTCTAAGTATTATTATAAATCCTCTGTCAGTAAATCTTTTTCAAAACATTTTTCTGATGCTGCGGAAATATATTGTAATGATTTAAATTTAAAAAAAAAATCATTTATTATAGATATAGGAAGCAATGATGGAGTAGGGCTTGTTCCATTTAGAAATAATGGTTTTAAAAACTTACTTGGCATAGAGCCTGCTAAAAATTTAGCATTAGAAAGTAAAAAAAAAGGATTAAAAATCTTAAATGAATTTTTAACGATTAAAACATATAAAAAAATTAGAAAAAAAGCTGATTTGATATTAGCTTCTAATGTATTTGCTCATGCAGATAATCTTGAGGAGATGGCTACTTGCATGATAAAATTATTAAAAAATAATGGAAATATTGTAGTTGAAGTTCAGTATCTACCTAGAATGTTAAAAGATTTAACTTTTGATAATATTTATCATGAACATGTAAATTATTGGAGTTTGACAACGTTAATAAAATTTTTTTCTAAGTTTAAATGTACAGTTTATAAAGCAGATTTAATTGATACGCACGGAGGATCTATACGAATTTATGTTAGTAAATCTTCAAAAAAAATTATACATAATTCGATAAATAAAATTCTAAGAGAAGAAAAAAAAATTGGAATATTAGAAAATAAACTTTACGAAGATTTTGAAAAAAAAATAATGCTGTTAAAAAAAAATTTTCAACAAAATATTCGATTTTTAAAGAAAAAATATAGTAGAATTATAGGTTACGGTGCACCTGCTAAAGCATCAACATTATTAAATTTTTTTGGAGTAAAAGATGATTTCATTAAATACGTTATTGATGATAACAATTTAAAAATTAATAAGTATATTCCAGGGACGAATATCAAAATAATTTCTAGCAAATCTGTTAAAACAAAGCAAAAATGTATAATTATCTTAGCATGGAATATGTTTAAAGAAATTAAGAGAAAAAATAATAATTTAAGCTATAAATTTATTAGTGTAAGAGATTTATTTCATAATAATTTTATTAAAAAATTTAAATTAAATAAGATTAATTAATTTATCCATAGGCACAAAAATGTCTGGATTAATCCTATCTGCTGGAGGAGGCTTTGTACTCACTAATTTATAATATTCCATATTATTAATTTCACTTATATTTTTAAATACTTTACATTTATTTATTGTATTAGATATTTCAATTAACTTGGTTCCAGGTTTACAGAATATAGTATTACACAAACCCGCGCCATGAGCACTAAAAATTATATCGGCATTTTGAAAATGTTTAATTTGTTCTTCAAAAGATAGTTTTGTTAATTTAATTATTTGAAAATTATTTTTTATTAACAACTCTTTAATTTCATCATAATTTGATATTTGGTTATGAAAAAAATTTGAGTCTGATCTATCAATAAATAATTTTCTTTGATTATTATTATCTAGCTTTTGAATAAATTTATTTCTTAAAATATTTACAATATCAGGGTCAACATTTGAAACAGTATCCAGCTGGTATTGATTAATTTCCCAATATGGATGTTGAGGTATAATTAATTTATCGGCATATATGTGCCTTATTGTAGAACCATCAATAAATTTAGAAGGATCAATGTCAAAATATTTTAAACTATCAATTTGAAACTTCTGTTTTAAACTTGGCAAGTATATTGAATCAAAGCTATTCAAATTCCGATAAGATTCAGCAATACATAATTTTGGAAGAATATCCAACATCCAATGTCCATAATTATTAATTGCTGAAACACCTTGAACTAAACTTAGAGTGGTTCCTTTTAATTTTTTTTGTATTAACTTTCTAGTACCTGTTTTTAAAATTTTATTTTTACTTGTTTCGAGTAAATAGTTTTTTCCTAATTGCAAGGAAATTTCTGGCAATAAATAATCCTTTTTAATAACTGCAAGATTTTCTGAATTATCAGAATAAATTCTACTTTTTTCAAGAATAAATATTTTATAACTTTTTATTTTTTTATTTGAGAGAAAAACTTTTTGTATCTCTACATTTTTTTTAAAAAAATTATTATCTGCTAATAAAAGATTAGAATAAATATAATCAAAAATTTTTTTTATTATTAATGAATAAATATCTTTTAATTTCTTTTTCAATTTAACTTACAAAGTTTTTGAGTTTACTAAAAAGATAATATATCTTTTTTTTTTCAATACCTGGATAAAATGGAAGTGATAAAATATGTTTTGATAGATGTTCTGTTACAGGTAAATCACCTTTTTTATAATTTAAATGTTTAAATGCTGTTTGTAAATGAATGGGTATTTTATAGTGTATTTGACAATTGATGCCATTTTCTTTTAATTTTTTTTTAACTAAATTTCTATTTTTTATAACTATTACATAAAGATGATAAACATTTTTAGAATTTTTGTTAATAGATATAACTTTGATTCCAAGTTTATTGCAATGTTGATTGTAAATTTTTGATAAATTTAATCTTTTTTGTGTTTCTTTTTTTAAATATTTTAATTTTTCCAATATAAAATATGCCTGAATTTCATCTAAACGAGAGTTTATACCTATTATTTTGTGATCAGAGTTTCTAAAATCTACAGCTCCATAGTTTGCATAAGATTTGCATCTTAAAAAATATTTTTTTGAATTTGTTAATATTGCACCTCCATCACCTAAGGCACCAAGATTTTTACTTGGATAAAAACTCATACAAGCTATATGCCCAAAGTTACCAGTAATTTTTTTTTTATATTCAGCTAAATGAGATTGAGCAATATCTTCAATAATAAATAAACTATATTTTTTAGAAATTTGAATTATTTTATCCATATCATTCGGCATACCATATAAGTGAGTAACAATAATTGCCTTTGTTTTTTTTGTTATTTTTCTTTCAATTAAATTTACATTCATTTGAAAATCGTTTTTATTTACATCTACAAAAACAGGTTTACAGTTATTAAGTTCTATTGCGTATGCTGAAGAAATCCATGTATTTGAGGTTGTAAGTATTTCATCTCCTTTTTTTAGATTTAATGATTTAATTGCAACAATTAATGCATCAGTTCCAGAATTTAATGTTAGAGCATTTTTACATTTAAATACATTGCAAAGTTTTTTTTCTAGTAATTGTGTTTTTTTTCCTTTGATAAAATTTGAATTTTTAATTGCTATATTTAACGATTGTAAAAATTTTTTTTTATATACAGAATTAATTTTTTTTAAGTCAACAAATGGTACTTTTAAATTAGTCATTTAATAATGTGCATCTTGTACTTTTAATAATTTTTTTGGGTTTCATTATTTTTTTATTATAAGAGATTTTAGTAATTGTTAATACCCCATCTGCACAAAGACAATCTATGGAACCATCTTGATTTAATTTAACAACTCTCCCTGGAATTATACCTTCGAATTTTTTTCTTGATTTTATATTGGCCTCAAGAATAGTAATTTTTTTTTCTTTTAAAAAACAGAAAGCCCCAAACCTATGATTATCCGAACTTCTTATTAGATCATAAATTTTTTTCTTTTTATCAAAAAAGTTAATCATATTATCTTCAGGATTTCTTGAACAGTTCCAAGTTTCTTTTAAAGAGTTATTTCTTTTTAAGATGTAATTACCATATAAATATTTTTTTATTATAAGACCTATATTATTCTTTAAATAATAATTTATCTTATTTTGAATTTTTTGATATTTATCATCTTTACCTATACCAATTTTTTTTTGTGTAATAATCTTTCCAGAATCAAGTTTTGTTATAATTTCATGAATTGTAATATAAATTTCTTTTCTACCCATAATAATAGCCCAATTAATACTTGCTCTACCTTTTTGTTTTGGGAGTTTGCCATGATGAATATTAATAAACTTACTAAGATTGAGGGTTTTTTGATCTAAAACTTTATTAAAAGTAGATACTAAAACTAAATCAGGTTTTAATTTATTAATAAATCTATGTACTTTATTTTTTTTATCAGAATATAAAATTTTGATTTTTTTATTAATTTTTTTTTTTTTTATATTATCAAAATACAGTGGATCATTTTTAGGTAAGATTATTCCTTTAATCTCAAAATATTTATTTTTTAAAATGTTTTCAAAAACAGAATTACCCATAAAGCCAAAGGCAAAAATTACTATATTTATTTTTGAATTATTTTTTTGCACTAATATTATTGTAATCTAAAGTTCTTAAAATTCCTTCAGTAACAGAAATTTTTGGATTATAATTGGTATGTTTTTTTGCTTGAGTTATATCTGGACATCTTCTTTTTGGTTCATCTGCAGGATAGTGTTTTGGATAATTAATTAATTTAAAATTATTTTTTTTATTTAATAATTTATCAAAAATTTTTACTAATTTTATCATACTTATTTCATTATAAGGATTACCTATATTATAAATATTTCCTGATTTTCCATTCAAAATAATTTTATAAAAACCTGACATTGCATCAGTAATATAGCAGAAAGTTCTTGTTTGCTTGCCGTTTCCATGAATTAAAATTTTTTGTTTATTTATTATTTTATTAATAATATTTGGAATAACTCTATAGTCTTTTTTATTCATTAAAGGTCCAAAAACATTAAATGGTCTTATAATCTTAATTTTACAATTAAAATAATTTTTATAAATATAGCATAAAGTTTCCCCAACTCTTTTTCCTTCATCGTAACAAGATCTGGGTCCAAAAGAGTTTACGTTGCCATAATATATTTCTTTTGTAGGAAGATTTTTTTTATCTGGATTACCATATATTTCGCTAGAACTAAAAAAAATAAATTCACTTTTGTCTTTTTTACATTTTTCTAATAAATTTTTAACACCCAGGTAACAGACCGATAATGTCTCAAGTGGATATTTTTTATAAATAAAAGGACTAGCTATGCCAGCTAAATAAATAATAAAATCATAATTTTTATTTATTTTAATATTATTTATATCTGCATTAAAAAATTTAATATTTTTATTTTTTGATAATAAAGAAAATTCACTTTTTCTTGATGAAATATGATTATCATAACAGTCTAATAAAAGGTTAATTTTTTTTGTCTCTATCAAACTTTCAAAAGTTTTAACAAAATACTTACCTAAAAAACCATTTGCTCCTATTAATAAGATTTTTTTATTCCTAAATTTACGATAACCTGAACCTATACCATCAAGAATTTCTTTTATATCGGATTTATAATGCTTAAATTTCATTTAATGTTTTAAATTATAGAGTTCTATAGAGTAAAAAATAAAATTAAACCATATTAAATATACAATTTATTTCAACAATTTTACTAAAAAAATGGTATATTTAATTTTTCCAAAAAATAAAAATGCAAAATAAAAATACATATCAAGCAGACTCAATTAAAGTTTTAAAAGGTTTAGAGGCTGTAAGAAAAAGACCCGGAATGTATATTGGTGACACAGACGATGGAACTGGTCTGCATCATATGGTTTATGAAGTAGTTGATAATTCTATAGATGAAGCTCTAGCGGGCCATTGTAAAAATATTAATGTAAAAATTAATTCTGATGGAACAATTACGGTAAATGATGATGGTAGAGGTATTCCTGTAGATATACATAAAGGAGAAAAAAAATCGGCAGCAGAAGTTATAATGACCCAATTACATGCTGGAGGCAAGTTTGATCATGACTCGTATAAAGTATCTGGAGGATTACATGGAGTTGGTGTTTCCGTTGTTAACGCGCTTTCAGAAAAATTAGAACTAGAAATAAATAGAGAAGGAAAAAAACATTTTATAGAATTTAAAAATGGAGAGGCAAAAGCACCTCTAAAGGTAATTGGAAAATCTAAACAAACTGGAACTCAGATAACTTTTTCACCTTCAAAAGAAATATTTTCTTCAATTAAATTTATTCCAAATATTTTAATTAAAAGAATGCGAGAATTAGCCTTTTTAAATAAAGGTATAAAAATAACTTTCATTGATGCTAGTCAAAAAAAAGAAAAAACTTTAGAATTTAAATTTGATGGCGGTGTTCTTGAGTTTGTAGATTTTTTAGATGAAAAAAGAGAAAAACTTCAAAATAAAAATGGAAATGATTTGTTCAAGAAACCAATTTATATTGAAGGAAAAAAAGACAATATAGAATTAGAATGCTCACTTAAATGGAATGCTAGTTATGCAGAAGATATTTTTCCTTATACAAATAATATTTTTCAAAAAGATGGTGGAACTCATTTATTGGGTTTTAGAAGCGCTCTAACTAGAGTTGTAAACAAATATGCAAACGAAAATAATCTTCTTAAAAAAAATAAATTAACAATTTCTGGCGATGATATTAAAGAAGGATTAACATGTGTTTTATCTGCTAAAATACCAGATCCCAAATTTTCATCACAAACTAAAGATAAACTTGTTTCTTCAGAAGTAAGAATAATTGTAGAAACAATTATTAATGAAAAGTTGTCAACTTGGTTTGATCAAAATCCTTCGGTTTCTAAAATTATTTTAGCTAAAATTATTCAAGCAGCTATGGCAAGAGATGTTGCGAGAAAGGCAAGAGAAAATGTTAGACGAAAAGGAGCTTTAGAATTAAGTGGACTTCCAGGTAAATTAGCTGACTGCCAATTGGGAAAACAAGAAGGCACAGAATTGTTTATTGTAGAAGGAGATTCTGCTGGAGGATCTGCTAAACAAGGAAGAAATAGATCAAATCAGGCAGTATTACCACTAAGAGGAAAAATATTAAATACTTATGTGGAAGATTTAACTTTAAAAAAGAATGGCAATGGCAATGGCAATGG
>MDSV01098303.1_pt1 | contig 13729 bp, 16 predicted proteins | sample 810851 | NCBI WGS metagenome assembly MDSV01 (sample SAMN05326640, study PRJNA326480) | marine metagenome | isolation source: seawater | place: Atlantic Ocean: North East | collected 2012 | reverse complement strand
ATGAAAAAGGAAATCTTTACAGTGTTAACAACGAACAAAATGCAGAAGTACCACTTGTTGATATAGAGAAAGAGCTATTTGATACCGAAAATGTTATTCTTAAAGGAGATAAAGATGATAAACATGATAAAGATAATAAACATGATAAAGATGATAAAAAAGTAGAGAAAGTTGACTAAATCGGGGGTATCCCCCGATATAAATCTAATTATAATAAATAGAATGAATAAATTTTTTGTCTATTTATTAGAATCAAATAGTCATGCCACTTACGTGGGAGCAACCGTAGATTTAGAACATCGGTTAAGACAACACAACGGAGAAATTAAAGGAGGTGCAAGAGCTACCACCATGAAAGTAAAAAAAGGAGAAACCTGGAGACGCGCTTGTTATGTAGAGGGATTTCCCACGTGGTCTGAGGCGTTAAAATTTGAATGGGCTTGGAAATTTTATTCTAGAAAACTAAGTAAAACTCTTTTTCCATTAGAAAGAAGAAAGAAAGCATTAAATACTTTACTGACTTTAGATAAACCTACTAGTAAGGCAATTCCATATACAGAATGGGAAACACCAATAAATGTTGTTTGGGAGTAGGGGATAATCTTATTTAAGTAATTTACCATTTAGATTTCTTGACATTAATTCTTGGACCTGATGATTTTTTTCTAGATGCGTTAGGATCATAGGATTCATCTTCTTCATCAGAATTAATTTCCTTGGATAATTCCCAAAATTCCTTGGATCCTAGTTTAAAATCACCATGTGGTTCAGCTCTATACCAAAATATTTGATCTTTCAATGAGTTACTTTTTGCATTATTATTAACTACAAGACATTCATAATTTTCCGTACATTGATCCATTACTTGACAAAAAGATTCAAATGTAGGAAACATTCCTGCATAATTTTCGTAAATCCTTTTACGATTGGCAATATATGGTTCTCTTAAAATAAATACATAATCAATATTAGTTCTTAAATTAGGAGGAATACCAAGTGGGTACTGCATAGTAATAATAAGCATAACCTTCCAATGACGACCATTCATAAAAAGTAAACGCATCATTTTATCTTTAGTCCATCCTGCATCATATAAACAATCGTCTAATATAACAAATGTTCTACCATCTATACTTGATTTTTTATATGTTTCGGTTTCTCGTTTAATTTGTTTAATTACTTGTTTTTGTCTTTTTAGAATATTTTCAACAATAGCTGAATTATATTCATCATGTATAAATAATTTAGGTACATGCTTAGAATAGAAACCATTTCCCGCCTCAGTTCCTGATATAACAGTGCCTATAGGAATATCTTGTTGATAATATAAGATATCTCTTACTAAATATGATTTTCCTGTATCACGACGACCTATTAATACAATAACCGGACCGGAACTTCCTTGCTTGGCTTCAAATTTTATATTTCTCATATTGAATTTTTTAAGTTCTAAAGTCATAATATATTTTACCAAAAAAAAAAAAGAATACTATAAAACGCAAAATTAGTTTAAATAAAAGTAAATAAATATGTATAAAATTAAATGGAATTACCACCAATTAAACTTGATTTTAAGGCATCTAATGATTTAGTAAATTATAACATATTGAATATTACTAACATTCAATGTTTTAATCCATTATACGAAAAGTTTTTTATATTAAATGATAATAATTATAATAATATAATATTAAATCAAAGTCATATTGTTAAAAGTGTTATAAAACAATATTCCTATAATAATTATTTATGTTTATTAAAAAAAGAAGAAGATCCAAATAAAATAACCAAGGATGTTTTTGTAAAATTTGCTCCTCTTATCGATCCTGTAAAATACATGATAGGAAAATATGGTTTTGATAAAGAATTATTTATATTACCTGATTTTAAAAAAAAAACTCAACAAAAAAAACTATCAGACACTAATAACTCTTCATATACAGAAGGATTTTTTACTTTTTTAATTAGTAAATTACTTAATGATTATAAGTTTTTAAATGCTCCTGATTTTTATGGTTCTTATTTAGCAAATCACAACAAATTAAAAATAAATATTTATGAAGACATAGATTTTTTAAATGAATCTGATGATTTTCATAAATTCAAAAAAGAACATTTTCAAATAGATGATAGTTTTTATGATGAACTGTCAAATTATGATTCAAATTATAATAAAAAAAGATTAATGATAAAGGATGATAGTGATGATGTATCGTTAAATATATTAGATTTAAGTTTCAACAATGAAACTATATTGGGAGCATCTAATGAAATTATTGAACTTAATTCCTTAAATGATATTAACATAGAAGAAGTAATAGTATCAAATGATAATAATTCTAGATGTTCTAGTTTAACAAATTCAACTTGTTCATCTAGGTCATCATATACTAACTCAGATAACGATGAGAATGACAGTGACGAAGAAAGTGATCAGGATGAAACGTCTGAAGAGGAAGACGAAGAAGAAATATTTGCTTATATAGAAAATTTTCCAATAAATGTAATATTAATTGAAAAATGTATTGACACATTAGATTCTTATATGACTAAAAATAATATAGAAGAACAAGAATGGGAAAATATTCTTTTACAAATTATTTTTACATTAATAACATATCAAAAAGTATTTGATTTTACACACAATGATTTACACACTAATAATATTATGTATGTAGAAACAGACAAGAAATATATTTATTATGGATTTAATAATAAAATATATAAGGTGCATACATACGGAAAAATATGGAAAATAATAGATTTTGGTAGATCAATATACAAGTTTAATGGTAAAACAATGTTTAGTGACAGTTTTTCCCTTGATGGAGATGCTGCGACACAATTCAATTGTGAACCATATTTAAATAAAGATAAACAAATAGTAAATCCTAATAAAAGTTTTGATTTGTGTAGACTGGGATGTTCTTTGTTTGATTATTTTATCAATAACATAAAAATGATAAAAGATAGAAAAAATTGTGATAATTTACAAGAATTAATTATTGAATGGTGTTCTGATGATAAAAATAAGAATGTTTTATATAAAAATAATGGCGAAGAGAGATATCCTGAATTTAAATTATATAAAATGATTACCAGAAGCGTGAACAATCATACTCCAGAAAAACAATTAGATAGAGTTATGTTTGATAAATACAGAGTGTCAAAGAAAAAACTTAATAAAAAAACTAAAATTATCAATATAGATAAATTTCCAGTTTGTACCTAATAATATAATAATATTAAACTTATTATATTATTTAATTAGAATTCAGGATTATTTGTGAATACTCCAGGGACATTACCACTAGCTCCACCATCACTAACACCTTCTATACCTCCTCCTAGCATAGAACCTATATCTCCAATATCACCAATCTGTCCCATTATTAATTGAGCGAAACTAGATGATATAAAAACGTATAAACTATCCATTGCTAAATTTTTAGGATCAAGTTCCTGCTTTTTAACAAATTTTAATTCAACTGCCCTTACGATGAAAAAAATAATTGATATTGCCACACTTAAAAAAAGAATTTCTTTCATTTAAACTATCATTACAGAAGTTTAATTATTATTTTACGAATTATCCTAAAACTTCTATATTATCTAATAAAGGATCATCTAAACTTTCTATATCATCCAATGCAACAGCGGAATCCGATATATTAAGTTTATCATTGTTGTCATCTAAATCATCATAATCAACATCGTTAGAGAATGATACATTTATATCATTTTGTATTGGATTTATAATATTATCAGTATTAGTGTGAGGTTCATTATTGGATTGAGTATCAGATGGACTATCAGATTTAGTATCGGAGTTAGCTTTATTAATAGTATCTGTTTCATTTGTAACTAAATCATTTACGTCTAACATAATTCCATAGTTATCATCATTAATAACAATATTATCATTTTCCTTTAATTTAACAGACGAATTTTCATTTGTTACTTCTTCAATAATTATATTATTTTTAGAGTTACTATTGTTTTTAGAAGTATCATTGCTATCTTCTGCTTGTCTGCCTGTTTCGATTGTTTCATTGTTACTAGCAGTATCAACGACATTATCTTCGCTGTTTTCAACTGGAATAATTTCTTCAGAAACTTCTACGTTTTCTTCTGTTACTTCATCTAAATAAGATCTTAAAATTTCTTCAACTGGTATAGTATCTCTTATAGAATGCAAAATACATTCTTTTACTATTAATTCAATTTCACGGTTATGTCTCTGGATATCTAATGGACTTATTCCTTTTTGAAATAAATATATGTTACTATATAATTTTCTAGCAGTTAATATATAAATTTTATGAATAAATGAATTAAAATTAGGAATATCAATATCTATTTTTTTTTGATGTTGACCTACCCTTACACAAGTCAGGGTTTTTAATTGAATGATATGTACACAAGTTATTAAATCTTCTATGTATCCACATTTGCTATCAGTTTTTATCCGTTTAACTTCATTATCTATTAGTTCTGTATTCCATTTTGGAATTTGAGACAATAAATTTTGAAATGTCATTAAATATTTTTCTTCCTCATCGTTTTCAATACATAATTTATATGCATCGCTATATATAGACTTAAATCCTTCTATTATAAAAGGATATAAAATTGTAACTAATCGAGCCGTCCATTCATTTCTAGATTCTGTTAGATTGCTAATATTATAATCGTCCATTTTACATAAATGCGATATTTTCTAAATTATAATTATAACGTAAAAAAGAATTTACCAAAATTAAAAACATAATCATTTTTTCATTTTTAATTTCTCGTCGTATTTTATTAATACTAACTAATAATGATAATTTTTTTTGTGATATAGGAATATTTTTATCAATATAATTTATCATATCTAATCCAGATATACTTTTATTATATAATTTTTCTACAATGCTAAATAAATCAGCAGTAGTTGTTTTACTATTAAGTTTTTTTATAACATTTTTTATATAATTATATTTTTGGTTTTCTATTACAGATAAATCAAATGTTTCTTTAATACTATGTATGTGTAAATTTGTTTCTTTGTTTAAAATTAAAGGCAATGGTACATATATTTCCGAAAATCTTGATAATATAGGCTTTAATAACTTATATTTGTTTTCAACTACTATAAAAAATCTTGTTGTATGACTGAATAATTCAATACATCTACGTAAAGCTGATTGTGCGTCAATGGTTAACTTATCAGCATTTAAAAGAACAATGCTTTTAAATAATTCTTGAGAATTATGTATATTCGCCTTTGCAAAAAATTTAAGCTCTTCGCGAATAAATTTAATGCCTTTACCGTGTCCGCAATCAATAATTATCACATATGTTTTCAATAGTGTTTTATCGCCATTATAAATATCACTAATAAATTGTTTCATAATTGTACGTTTACCTGAGCCATGATCGCCATGAAATATGATATGAGGTATTTTTTTTTTTTCAATAAAAAATTTGAGTTTAGCTTTTATATCTTTGTGAATATTCAACTCCATTACTATTTAATAGATAATTTAAATATTTTTTAAACCTATTCTTTAATAACTAGTTAAACTTTGTGTGAAAGGATTTTTTTTAAACGCTTCTAATAAACTTGGTTCAATTCGATCAGTATAATTATTTGGAAGTTCTTGTTTTCCATGAAGTTGTCCGAAAGTTTGTAAATTAGGTGAATAAATAGCTCCAATATTGCTATTATTAGTTCTAGTATTTTGATAATCACGTTGAGTTACCAAATCTGCATTTATCGAATTATTAAAGGTGTCTGTCTTTCCAGAAGGAGTAAAAGAATATACTTGTCTATTTATATTGTTACGTTGAGCGTATTCCGCGTCTGCTGTACGAATACCTCCTTGACCCATAGCATTACCAAATGTTTCAGTATTAGTTGTAGTTCGTTGAGTTCTCATTTCCATTTGATTTGAAATATTATATCCACCACCATTTTGCACATCGTTTCTTTGGATATTCATATTATACGGTTGTTGACCTACTGTTTCTCGAATAGTTGGCTTTGGTTTATTTGTTTCGTATACATATTCACCGCCTGCTCCAACACGTTGTACGTTTCCATTAATTCTTATATTACCTATAACATTTTCTTTTCTAGATGGCCGTAATATATCCATCACCGGCGCCATTAAAGCACCAATTGCTCCACCAGCTGCACCAAAAATACCATCTTCATCTGTTGTACTACGATTATTTGGTAATACAGTATGTGTTCCACGCCCATTATTATTTGTTGTCGTAGGATTTGCATTTACACCACTAGAAATACCATAAGAATCTCTATAAATATGAGGTCTTGTGGTTCCTTCGTAATTTTCGGGGGCAGGTCCTTTAATCATATGACCTCCTCCTGCATTACCACTATAAGAAGTTAATGTATCTGTTCTATTTACGTTAGGCATTATTTCAAGTGCTCGATTTGTTTGACCTTTTTCCAAGCCTGTTGTTGTTAAATATCTTTCCGGACCATTCATGAAATAAGTATCAGGTTTATATTGTTCAAATTTTCCTTCAATACCTACATTTTTAATTCTAGATATAGCAGGACCCTTGTGATTATCTAGACCATAAGTTAATTTAGGATTTGTTTTTACTCTCAATTCATCGACAGATTTTGGCATCCAATTTTCCCTAGATCCCATCCCTGTATTAAATCCGTTGAAATCTCCGCCATTTTTTAGTCCAGGAGCTTCTCGTTGTTCTTCCCAGGGTTTTATATTATTTTGCTGAATACTAGTAGTTTGCCTTGATTGCATAAAATCATTCATGTTTGGTGCTCCATGTGACCACTGCATTGATTCTTCTGGTTTAAATAATGGTGCAGCCTCTTCTTTATTAAAAGACTGAGATCCAGATCCTGTCATATTATCTAAAATACTTTCGGATTTATCATCATCAATTGAAACTCCTTTTATTTTACTACCAAAAAAAGGTACCATATTATTATGAGTAAAATTAGCGCTATTTATTCTATCACCGGTTAGTGAAGTTGCGCTATCATTGCTAAAGTATGAATCATTTATATCCATTTTATTTAAATCTTCATTGACAGGTTGATAAACATTCGATGGTACTTTATCACCATTATTTAGTAGTATCTTTTCTCGATTGTTCTTATTTATATAATTATTGGTTACTAATTTATTAGTTCCGTATTCATAAATAGTTTTTTTGTTTTCATCATTTAAATTTGTATAAGTAGGAAGACTGTTTGAAAAAGATTCTTTGTGTCTTTCAGATACATTTTCTTGATTCATTACAGAATAAAATCCAGCTGCTGCTGCAATAGCTATTGGAATTTCCATTATATATATGTATTTATATTTTTTGATTAGTTAACACTAAAGTATCAAAAAATACTAATATTTTTTTAAATTTAAATTAGTTATTTAAATATTTATCCATAACCTCAATTCTGGAACTAATATTATTAGCAAATTTTCTATATGCATGATTTTGTAAATTCTCATGTGGAATATCCCATCTTGTTACATCTTTATCTAATAGTTCCCATGCAGGTAATATTGCCCTAGATTGTTCTGTTTTTGCATTTACATTTCTAAAATTCGGTTTTTTTATGGCAACTTTATTGTAGGTATATTTAAGTTCTCCTCTATTTAATGGATTGTATTGACCTCTTAATTCATTTTCTACATGTACTAAATTTGGGGTATAATTTGCTCCCCATTTTTGTAATCTTATAAAAGGACAATCTTGCATAGGCATATTTTCTCCGGGACCAGGTACATTTAACATATATCTTCCAGCATGCGTTGATTGCTTTACTTCTAATTCTAGTCTAGAAGGTTCATTTCTTATATTTGTTAATGCCATTTATAATATGTTAAGAATTAATATTTGGAAAAGGTCTTTGATTACCATCTATTTCTAATGGTGAAGGCATAATTAATGGGGGTCTTACAAAAAAACTTACCGTTGGTAATTTTTTTAACTTTGGTGATATCTTAGGTGGAGGTTTTACTAAATTAGTAGAACCTATACCTAATAGTGAAGACTCAATATCTATAGCATTCTCACTTAAACTATTACTATTCATTCTACTTGGCGGAGCAGTTCCGCCCGAGGATATAGCTATATTATCTGGTGGTCCATTTGAAGAATGTAAAAAATTAATATGATTATTTATTTTCCTAAATTGTTGTTCTTCTAATAAATAATTTCCGGGTGTATTTTTATTTCGAGTTGAAGTCATATATTTTATATTAATAATATAATTTATAATATAATTTATAATAACTGTTTCAATATATTTATTTTACTAATTAATAATTTAGTATCATATTTATTAGTATAAAATAAATTTATACATTCATGAAATTTATCGAAATAATCATATTGAAATAATGATACCATACCCCATTCAGTATCATCGTTTTCTAAGGAAATTAATGATAAAGCTTTTTTAAACAATTCAATAAAATTTTTCATTTTACTAAGGTCTTGATATAGATTTTGCCTAATTATAGTTATTTCATTTTCATCATACGATGAAACATTGAATGCTTTTAAAAATTGCTCTTGATAATCATCAATGGAATCATATTTGACATTAAATTCATAATTATACATTATATATTATGAATTTACCAAGTTATTTTTAAATATATTAATTAATAGTTCGTTTACTGAATTCTCTACTAGGTAATCCACCTCTTATCCATCCTTTAGATACTTCAGCCTCTATTAAATGCTTTGTATTTTGAATATTTTTTTCTACTTCCGGAATCATAGGAGTATGCTTTAAAGGAATAAATGATTTTTCTGCAATAGTATTAATACTTTTTCTACTTGTTTCACGTTCTCCTAAAAATAAACCATGTTCGATTGTTGAATCTACTTTACCTTTCCCTAAATATGGAACTGACAAATATTGCCTTTCTTGTAATGATACCTTACCTTTAGTATGAAGCATATTTTTATCGATAAGTAAATTAGAATTTATGTCTATGTTAGTACCGTTTAGCGCTGTTTGATTTGTTCCACTGTAATTTATCGTAGGTTGCTGCAATGCAAATGATATACCTGTATTCATTTCCGTATCAGCCGTATGGAGATTATTTAAATGATAATTACCTTGTTTTACATTTTGAATATTTTTTTGACTTAAATCAGAATCATCATTTCCTATTCTAGACATGCTATTAAACATATAATCACTTCTCAAAGACATTTATATATATAATCTTTATTAATATTTTATTTTTTTTTATCGTGGTTTCAACAATGTTCCATCCTTAGTTGACTTCATATCACCATATAAATATTCAGTGAATGATTTTTGATCACTTGGAATTTCAGTATTAGCAGTTGAATAAAAATTTCTCATAGAATAATCAAATGCTGTATTATTTCCTAAATCTTGAAATAACTTTTTTTCAATATCTACATTATTTTTATTAATTTCTTTTATCATTTCTTTTGTTTTATTATTTATATCGTCGTGTACATTTTCGTAAAATGATGGAGGAGCAGCCTTTCTTTGTGGATTATCTTGTATATCTGTTAATAAAACATTACCTAACGGATTATTTACCGTAGGTTTTTTATATTCATTTATTTTTTTTTGCATATCTTCTATTTCTTCTTGATTTTCTTTGTTCATTACATCTATATTATCTTCTATATCCGTAAATCCTTCTGTTAGATTAGATATACTTCCTGCTTTTAATAATGCAATCAAAAAAAGTACTACCAATCCTGTTGTTATTGCTTTAACAGATCTAAACACTAAACCTCCTATAAGTGATAATATTATTATAATCCTACTTAGTGCATTTAATTTTTGATTATATGTCATAAAAGACATAGGCCATAATTCAAAAATATAATCTTTATTAATTAAAACAGACAAATCCTGCATCCAAAATTTAATTGTCATTATATATATATTGATTGGTTATTTTTTTGTTAATAATTTATTTTACTTCTTTTTATTTTTGTTTTTGTTTTTTTTCTTTTTTTTATTTGTTTTTTCTTTTACTGCCTTGGATTTTTCAACTATTTCTCCTGTAGTAAATTTATCATCTGAAATAACTGCATTATTTATGATATTTTCTACTTGTTTCTTTTGTTGATCTTTTTTATCTTGTAATTTTTTTAACATTCTTTCTCTCATTTTTGCATTTTTCAAATTTACATTTAAATTATTCTTCATTGCACCTAAATCTATTTTACCTCCGCCCATTTTACCTACCCCTCCCGGCATTCCCATTTTTTTTAATAATTCATCTATATTTTTCATTCCAGGAACCTTTTTCATTTTATTTAACATTTCACTCGCTTCCTCTAAAAGTTCGCTCTCTTTTAATTCTCCACTTTTAAATTTATCATCTAATTTAGTTCCAATGGATTTTATTAATTTCATTAAACGTGTAGGATCTTTAATTAAATTTTTAAATACATCATCCACATTTTCATTTTCATTTATAGTATCTTGTAAATCTTTTGTTGTTTCTTCTGCAATCTCTTTTGCTAATGCACCTAATTTACCATCCAATAAACCATTTATATGAGAATGTATTTGCTCCGCTGAAGGCAAATCCACACCAGATACATCTTCTTCATCAAACATGTTATTCATCCCATGCAAAGTTTCCTCTAATTTTGATTTAAAGTCATCTTTGTTTATAGCCTTAAATATCTCACTCGCTTCCCCAAACATATTTTCAGAATCACTAGAATTTACTACTAAAAATAATATTAACTGAAGATATTTCCATATAATATCTCTTGTTTTTTCCGAAATATTACTACTCCATAACTCTTTAAAGTCTATATTTGGTAAGAATTTTGTATTATTTTCTGCATCTTCATCTTGTTCTTGTGATGTTTTTTTGAAAATTTCATCATTTTTATATAAAATATTGAAAAATTGTTTAGGATAAATTAATTTACAATATTCATATAATTCTACATATTTTTCCTTATCTGTTATTGGTAGCAATTCGTATTCTGGAAAGGTACCTCGTAAATCATTGTATAAATCATTAATTACTTTTTCAAATTCTTTTGGATATTCTTCTGGATATTCTTCTGAATTTTCTTCTAGATCTTCTTGTTCCACAGATACTTCTTTATCTTTTATTTCATTTTCTATTGAAGTATTATCAGATGCGTCACTCATTTTATACATAAGTTAAATTGTAATATTTAAATTAAACTTATGAAAAATATAATAATGATAATTTAGATAAATTTTTTACAAATCGCATCTGTTTTTTTTTTTGATCTTCGTTTAAATCTTTTAATTGGTCTCTAATTCTATCAATTACTTTCAATGCTTTATCTGCGTTTACTGATGGTCCTTGTTCTATATCCCAAGAATAATCCTTCACCACGAAAAATGAAAAATCTTCATCGTCTATTTGTTTTTTATATCTAGAATATATTTGCTTAAACCATAATGTAATTAAACCTTTTGGATTAAATCTTTTTACTTGTTGTAAAGCTATTCTTGCTTTTTCCATATCAACATCTTTTGGAAATAAATCATCGGCTACCCAATCCATCCACTCCAAAAAATGATTACCAAATGCTTTCATAAACAACATTTTTTGGTTTGTTAATTTAGACATTGATTAATTATATTAATATACTATTTTAATATCATTTATATTATATTTCTTTTTCTCTATCTTGAATTATTTTATCCATGTCTACTCCATTTTTTCCTATTTTATCGGGTACATAATTATCTGGAGGTGTTTCTATGGTATCTTCATTTAAAGGTGTACAATAATTATGCATTTGTCTAACGCCACCAGAACCCTTTGCTGATAATTCATCTGCTCCCATATCATAAAAACTATAGTTATCAGATTGTACACCAAATCCTCCTCTATTAGTTATACTAAAACAATCTGGTTCAGTAGTTTCACTATTGGATGTTCCCATCTGGTTGTTTAGATATGTTATAATATTTTCTCCTTCTAACAATTTATTTCCTCTATTTATTAATAATAAACTAGGAACTTTTTTTAAAGTTGAAGGCATTTCCATTTCTGTCCCATTTTCAAGAATAATATTCGTTACACCTTCCTGTGTTGTTCTTCTTTTATCAATACAAATATAATGTAAATCATTTCTTAATGGATGTTTTATGATTTCTGTTAATAGTTTTTCACAATGCTTACAATAATTACTATAGAAAAATACTGAATTCATATATTTATAATAAACAATAATTTGCCAAAAAATAAACATAAATCACTAAATATTTTAAAATTTTAACTTTTTAAATTTTAACTTTTTAAAAATTGAATTTAAATAAAAAAGATATTAATATATATTATAATGGAACCACGAGTCGATAGAATAAGTGAGAATAATGGTATTTTAAATATATATATTACTAATGCAAATTATAGTATAGTCAATGCTATTAGAAGAACTATTTTAAGTGATATTCCGGTTGTATGTTTCAAAGGATTTCCTTATGATAAAAATCTATGTAATATTTTTAAAAATACAAGCGGATTTAATAATGAAATTATAAAACATAGATTGTCATGTATACCAGTTCACATGGATCCAGAAGAAGATATTTATAAAACCTTGAAAATTGTTATTAATATTAAAAATACAGAAGAAGAAATGATGTATGTTACTACAGAAAATATTACTATATTTGATAAAACAACTAATATACAAATGAAGCAAGAAGATGTTAAAAAAATATTCCCTCCTAATGCTATAACCAAAGAATATATAGATATTCTTAGATTAAAACAACCTTTATCATCCAATATACCAGGAGAAGAATTTCACTTAGAAGCCGAGCTAGATGTAGGTATGGCTAAAGAAGACGGAGCATATAACGTAGTTTCATTGTGTTCATATATTAACACTCCTGATACTATCGCTGCCAATGATATTTGGATACAAAAGGAAAAAGAAATGAAGTCAAAAAAAGAAACAAAAGAAAATATTCAATATGCTAAAAAAAACTGGTTTCTGTTAGATGCAAATAGAGTATTTATTGAAAATAGTTTCGACTTTTCAATTCAAAGTATCGGTATATACCCAAATGAAGTAATTTTTAAAAAAGCATGTCTTATTCTAATAAGAAAATTAACCGATATTCAGGAAAAAATACAAAGTGATTCTATTATTATAAATAAACCTATATCAACAAATCAAAACTGTTATGAAGTTGTATTACAAGATGTAAATCATACCTTAGGAAAAGTAATAGAATATGTTTTGTATGAAATATATTACATTCAAAGAAAACTAATTACTTTTTGTGGATTTAATAAAAAACACCCGCATGATACTTATTCTATTATAAAATTAGCCTTTCCTGAACCTGTTGAAACAGGAATAGTTAGAGATTATATGGTAACATCTATACAAGAAAATATACGAATGTTTTCGTCATTATTATCTAATATTTCATAAATAATATTAAACTATCATATAATTAAAAAATACCTCTTTTTGTTAGACGAGTTAAATATTTTACAACTAATGATATAACTGTAATAATCAATAAAAATATTAATAAATATATTACTATTGCGTATATACTTATCGTAGATGTTTCTTCTGCTTCTGGTTTTACTTCACCTACAACTGAGCTATAAATAGAAGAGTAACTGTTTGATGTTGTAGTATCAGTTGTAGTATCAGTTGTAGTATCAGTTGTAGTATCAGTTGTAGTATCAGTTGTAGTATCAGTTGT
>MDSV01246534.1_pt1 | contig 13730 bp, 13 predicted proteins | sample 810851 | NCBI WGS metagenome assembly MDSV01 (sample SAMN05326640, study PRJNA326480) | marine metagenome | isolation source: seawater | place: Atlantic Ocean: North East | collected 2012 | reverse complement strand
TTGTTATTGAAGTAATATAAACGTTTTTAGTTAATTATCAAATACTGGAGTACTCAATGAAATTAGTTAGATTTGGAAAAGAAGGAAGAGAAAAGCCTGGCATAATTGATAACGAAGGATTATTAAGAGATCTATCAACAAAAGTCAAAGATATTGACGGTAAAACTATATCTTCAAGTTCTTTAAAATTAATACAAAGAGTAAATTTAAAGAAACTAAGCGTGGTAAAAGGAAAGCCAAGAATCGGAGTACCCGTAGCTAATATTGGAAAAATAGTCTGTATAGGCTTAAACTATGTAGATCATGCTAAAGAGGTAGGTTCACCTTTGCCTAAAGAGCCAATAATGTTTTTAAAGCCAACTTCATCACTTACAGGACCTTTTGATAATGTAATGTTGCCTAAAGGATTGTTACTAAAAGGAAAGGGACCAGGCAAGGTAATAGAAAGCAAACGTTCAGATTGGGAAGTAGAGTTAGGAATTGTTATAGGTGATAAAGCTAAATGCGTAAGCGAAACAAAAGCTATGCAATATATTGCAGGTTATACTGTAGTGAATGACGTTTCTGAAAGAGCATATCAATTAGATGCTGCTGCGGGACAATGGACTAGAGGAAAAGGTTGTGATACTTTTTGTCCAGTGGGTCCATACTTAGTAACTAGGGATGAAGTAACCAGGCCTCAAAACTTGTCAATTTGGTTAGAACTTAATGGAAAAAAAGTGCAAGATGGAAACACTAAAACTATGGTTTTCAATATTAAACAACTTGTTTCTTATGTGAGTCATTTTATGACTCTATACCCAGGAGATATAATAGCTACTGGAACTCCTCCAGGAGTTGGAATGGGTATGAAACCACCTAGATATTTGAAAAAAGGAGACATTATGACCTTGGGAATTGACGGACTAGGTGAACAATCTCAATCAGTTATAAGTTGGAAAAAATAATCCTTGCTAATTAATTGAAAAAAATATTCGTACATTGCAGGCTTCCAGACAATGAGCTAAAAAAACTTAAAGAAAACTTTTTTTTAAAAACTCATTCTTCAAAAAGTATTATTTTAAATGAAAACGATTTTTTAAAAAAAGCAGCTGGATCACACGGTGTTATTTCACAAGGAAATATAATTAATAAAAATTTTATACAAGTTAATAAAGATTCTTTAAGTGTAATATCAAACGTTGGTGTTGGTTACGATAATATTGATATAGATGCAGCTACTAAAAATGGTGTTGCAGTATTTAATACTCCTAATCTTATGAATGATGCTGTAGCAGATCTCACCATAGGTTTAATTATATCCCTTGCTAGAAGAATTTGTGATGGAAACGAGTTCGTAAAAACTGGAAAATGGAAAGGAAACTCATGGGACCTTTTTTGGGGTGAAAACCTTAATTCTGAAAGTCTAGGAATAATTGGACTAGGAAATATAGGAAAAGAGGTAGCTAAAAGAGCAATTTCTTTTGGCTTAAATGTTTTTTATAACAATAGAAATAAGTTAAATGAAAACGTAGAAAAAAAATATAAAGTTTCATACCTTAATTTTGAAGACCTTATAGCTAAATGTAAATTTATAGTCCTGCTACTTCCCTTGACAAAAAGCAGCAAACATCTTTTTACAAAAAAAGTATTTAAAAAAATGAGAAATGATTCTTTTTTAATTAATGTAGCAAGAGGTAAAATTATAAAAGAAGCTGATTTGGTTTATGCATTATTAAAAAAAGAAATTGCAGGAGCAGCACTTGATGTTTTTGAAAATGAACCAAAAGTTGAAAAAAAACTTCTAGGTTTCAAAAATGTTGTGTTAATGCCTCATGCTGGAAGCGCTACAGCCTTTGCTAGGTTAGAAATGATGAAATTAGCTTGTAATAATTTAACAAACTATTTGCTCAAAGGAGAATTTAAGAATTTGGTTAATAAGGATTTATTATGAGTGAGTTAGAGTTTAATTTTAGTAAAAAAAAGATACTGATAGTAGGTGGAAGTAGCGGTATAGGTTATCACGCCGCTGTTTTATTTTCTAAACTAGGAGGTAATGTAACTGTAACATATAAAAAAAATAAAAGTTTAGAAGAATTTAAAAAAAAAAATCATAATGGGAATATTATTATTGAACAATTAGATCTAACAAATGAGATTTCTATAGGAAATTTGACAGAGAAAATTAGCAGCCTTGACATCCTTGTTAATTGTGCAGCTTTAGTTAAAGGGGGAGTTGAATATAGAATAGAAAACTTTGCTGATGTTGTTAATGTTAACTTGATGGGGGCTTTGAGGATATGTCATTCAATGCTACCTAAATTAGCTTTAAGTAAAGGAAATATAATAAATTTAACTTCCGTGAATACAAAATTAGCTAGTTCTAATAGTCCCGCATATGCTTCTACTAAATCAGGTATAGAATCATTGACAAAGTCTATGGCGGCATGTTGGGCTGTTCATAATGTTAGAGTAAATAGTATTGCTCCAGGTTGGATACAGGGAAATACAAATAATACTTTAATGGAAGAATTATTAGACCAAAATTACCAAGAAAGAATACCCCTAAAGAGATTAGGAAGTCCGGATGAAGTTGCATATGTCATTTTATTTTTGGCTTCAAAATATGCTTCATATATAACAGGTACTACTATTTTAGTAGACGGAGGGTTTTCAATTAATTAGGATATTAACATGACATTTAACTATGAAAATCATTTTAAAAGAATAATAGATCAAATAAAAGATGAAGGAAGATACAGAGTCTTTATAGATATCTTAAGGAAATCTCAAAATTTTCCTAATGCTTCATGGTTTGAAAAAGGAAAGTCTGTTCAAGAAGATATAACAGTTTGGTGTAGTAATGATTATTTGGGTATGGGACAAAATCAAAAAGTATTAGATGCAATGAGAAATGCTTTGGAAAAATGTGGTGCTGGTTCTGGAGGTACTAGAAATATATCAGGGACCACTCACTATCATGTAGAATTAGAAAAAGAACTTGCTGATCTTCACGCAAAAGACTCAGCATTATTGTTTACATCAGGATATATTTCCAATGAAGCAACTTTATCTACTTTAGCAGCTTCTCTAAAAGATTGTATAGTATTCTCAGACGAACTTAATCATTCTTCAATGATACAAGGTATTAGATCTAGTGGATCAAAAAAAATAATATTCCGACATAATGATTTAGAAGATTTAAATAATAAAATTAAACAGTTTGACAAAAATATTCCTAAGCTGATTGCATTTGAGTCTGTTTATTCTATGGACGGAGATATAGCTCCGATTAAAGAAATTAGTAAAATAGCAAAAGAAAATAATGCTTTAACCTATTTAGATGAAGTTCATGCAGTAGGAATGTATGGAAAAAATGGAGGAGGTATTTCTGATTTCTTAAATATAAGTAATGAAATAGATATTATAGAAGGAACTTTAGCTAAAGCTTATGGAGTTATGGGAGGATATATAACAGGAAATAAACATATTGTAGATACAATTAGGTCTTATTCATCTGGGTTTATTTTTACTACGTCGCTTCCTCCTTGTATAGTAGCTGGTGCTCTTGCATCAGTTAGATATTTGAAAGAAAGTGATCAAGAAAGACAGCAACATAAAAAAATAGTAAAATACTTAAAACAAAAACTATTGAAAGAAAGTATTCCTGTTATTGAAAACTCTAGTCATATTGTTCCTGTTAAGGTTGGGGATCCAATGCTTTGCAAGCGAGCTTCTGATTTGTTGCTATCAAAATATAAAATTTATGTACAACCTATAAATTACCCTACTGTGCCAAGAGGAACAGAAAGACTTAGAATTACTCCAACTCCTTTGCATAATGAGGAGATGGTAGATAGGTTAGTAGAGTCTTTAAAAAGTGTTTGGAAAAATCTTAATATAAGGAGTTTAGCAGCATGATGAAAAAGATACTTTCACCAACTTTAGTCCTATTTCTTTTTTACTTTCAATCTTTTTTTAGTCATAGCGCTAATATAGATGAGAACATAAATCAATTTCTATCGCCAGTCTCTAATTTCGTAGCCAGCATTGTTTTTTATTCCGTGAATTTAGGAGATTATAGTTTTCCTCTAATAGTTTTCTGGTTAATAGTTGCAGCATTATATTGTACATTTTACTTTGGGTTTATTAATATAAAAGGCTTTGGTATTGCCTTAAGTTTTTTAACTTCAAATAAGTCTGAGAAAAATGCACCGGGAGAAGTATCACATAGGCAAGCTCTATGGACAGCTACTGCCGCAACTGTAGGATTAGGAAATATTGCTGGAGTGGCAATCGCAGTTAGTTTAGGAGGTCCTGGTGCTACTTTTTGGATGATTCTTGCTGGTTTTTTTGGTATGTCACTAAAGTTTTGTGAATGTACTTTGGGAGTAAAGTATAGAGTAATTAATAGTGATGGGTCAGTTTCAGGTGGACCAATGTATTATTTATCTAAAGGCTTAAAAGAAATTGGTCTTGAGAGGCTTGGAAAATTCTTAGCAATCATGTTTTCTATCTGTTGTATTGGGGGTGCTTTAGGAGGAGGAAATATGTTTCAAGCAAACCAATCCTACCAGCAGTTTGTAAGTATAACAGGAGGTGAGAATTCTTTTTTTTATAATAACGCTTGGTTATATGGTTTAATTTTGGCAGTGCTTCTAGGAACTGTTATTATAGGAGGCATAAAAAGCATAGCTAGAGTAACAGAAAAGCTAGTACCTTTAATGGCCACAGTTTACATACTATGTGCTTTAGTAATAATTATTTTAAACTTTGAACTAATAGGAACAGCTTTTCAATTAATTTTTGTTGGAGCTTTTACTGGGGAAGGAATTGCTGGAGGAATTATAGGAGTTTTAATTCAAGGTTTTAAGAGAGCAGCTTTTTCAAATGAAGCAGGTTTAGGTTCAGCTCCAATTGCACATTCCGCTGTCAAAACAAATTATCCTATCACAGAAGGTTATGTTGCACTATTAGAACCATTTATTGATACAGTGATAATTTGTACAATGACTGCATTAGTAATAATTATTACTGGAATGCATATTAACACAGAAGGATATGGAGGTATAGAACTTACTTCTAAAGCATTTGCAAAAGATATTGTTTGGTTTCCTTATATTCTTGCAATATCAGCAATATTATTTGCTTTTTCTACTATGATATCTTGGTCTTATTATGGACTTAAGTCATGGACTTATTTGTTTGGTAAAAGTAATATTAAGGAAAATCTATTTAAATTTATTTTTTGTCTATTTGTTATAATTGGTTCTAGTTTAAATTTAGGATCGGTAGTTGACTTATCAGATTCTATGATATTTCTAATGGCTTTATTTAATATTGTAGGTGTTTATTTATTAATATCTAAAGTTAAAGAAGAATTGATTGATTATAAAAGAATAAAATCTAGCGAATAAATATTGATATTTTTTTTAATATTTATAAGTTATTATTAACTAATGAAAAATACCAATACAAAATTAAAAGTTGCAATAACATCAGATCATGCTGGTTTCGAATTAAAACAAAAAATAAGGCTTAATTTAGAAAGTCTTGGTTTTGGCATACTAGATTTAGGTCCAAATAATTCAAACCCTGTCGACTATCCTGATTATGGAAAGGCTATAGCAAATGAAATAATAAAGGGAGATGTAGACAGAGGTATAGCACTCTGTGGTACAGGAATAGGTATATCTATTTCTGCTAATAGATTTCAAGGAGTTAGAGCTGCGTTATGTCATGATGAAACAACTGCTGAGCAAGCCAGAAAGCATAACGATGCAAATGTATTAGCAATAGGAGCAAGACATATTAACTTTGATGATGCAATAAAATGTGTGAATACTTTTTTAAAGACTGATTTTGAAGGAGAAAGACATATAAAAAGAGTAGAAAAACTAGATAATAAATTTTTAGGAGAAAGTTTTTTAAATACAAAAGACTTTGAGTTATCAGAAGCTTTAGGAAATGAACTAAACAGACAACAAAATACTGTAGAGTTAATTGCTTCAGAAAATTTTACATCTCCAACTATAATGCATTACCAAGGCTCTGTTCTTACTAACAAATATGCAGAAGGCTACCCAGGAAAAAGATATTATGGTGGGTGTGAGTTTGTTGATGTAATTGAAAATTTAGCCATTAATAGATTAAAAAAATTATTTTCTTGTAAATGGGCTAATGTACAACCTAACTCTGGTTCACAGGCTAATCAGGCAGTCTATTTAGCTCTTTTATCACCAGGAGATACAATTTTAGGAATGTCTTTATCTGCAGGTGGGCACTTAACTCATGGCGCATCCCCTAATCAATCGGGAAAATACTTTCATTCACTAACCTATGGAGTAAGAGAAAAAGATGGTATTATTGATTATGATGAAGTTAGAATACTAGCAAAAAAAAATAAACCAAAACTTATTATTGCAGGTGCATCTGCTTACTCTTCAAAAATAGATTTTAAACTATTTAGAGAAATAGCTGATGAAGTGAACGCATACTTGTTAGTTGATATGGCCCATTATTCAGGACTTATAGCTAGTAGATGTTATCCAGATCCTTTACCTTTTGCTGATGTTTGTACATCAACTACCCATAAAACTTTAAGAGGTCCTAGAGGCGGGGTAATTTTAAGTAATAATGAAGAATTAGGTAAAAAAATAGATAAGGCTGTTTTCCCTGGCATGCAAGGAGGCCCTTTAATGCATGTAATTGCTGCTAAGGCTGCAGCATTTAAAGAAGCAGACTCAGACTCCTTTAGACAGTATAGTCAACAAACAGTAATGAATGCAAAAGCACTTTGTAATAGGCTAATTAAAAATGGGTTTAACATAGTTTCAGGCGGCACAGATTGTCATATGGTTTTAGTGGATTTGACAAATAAAAGAGTAACAGGAAAGCTAGCAGAAGAAAGTTTAGATAGGGCTGGTATTACATGTAATAAGAATGCAATTCCTTTTGACAAACAGTCTCCTTTTATTACTTCGGGCATAAGAGTTGGAACAGCTGCAGGGACGACCAGAGGTTTTAAAGAAAATCAATTCGAGTTTATTGCTGATTGTATATCAAAAGTTATAGAAGTATTATCTTCTGATGATGATAAACTTATTAATAAAATTGAGACATCTGTGTTATTTGAAATTGAAAAGCTATGTCAAGATTTTCCTATTTATAAATAAAAAATGAAATGTCCTTTTTGTAATAACCTGGAAACACAAGTTAAGGATTCAAGACCCACGGAAGATGGGTCTTCTATCAGAAGAAGAAGGCTTTGTCCTGCTTGTGGTTCACGTTTCACATCTTTTGAAAGAGTTCAATTAAGAGATTTAACTGTTATAAAAAAAGATGGTAAAAGAACCCCTTTTAATAGAGATAAACTTGCAAATTCTATTATTATTGCTTTAAGAAAAAGAAGAGTTGATACAGATAGAATAGAAAAATTAATAAGTGGAATAGTAAGAAGGTTAGAAAGTTCTGGAGAAGTTGATATTCCTTCTCAGATGATAGGAAAATTAGTAATGGAGTCTCTCTCTGAAATAGACCAGGTAGCATACGTAAGGTTTGCATCAGTTTATAAGAATTTTAGAGAGGTAAAAGACTTTGAAAACTTTTTGGGAGAATTAAAGGATAACTCAAAACAATAACCATGGATAATTTTTGGTTAAATGCAGCATTTTATCAGGCATATCAGGCTCTTGGTAACACTGGAAAAAATCCAGCAGTAGGTTGTGTAATAGTAAAAAAAAATAAATTAGTAGGCGTAGGATATACATCTAAAAATGGAAGACCTCATGCAGAAGAAAATGCATTAAGCATGGCGGGAAAAAATGCTTCTGGTTCAACCATGTACTTAACTCTAGAACCATGTTGTTTAGATAGTAACTTTAATTCATGTGCTAATCAGATAATAAACGCTGGAATAAATAAAGTAGTAATAGGAATGCTTGATTATAATAAATTAACTTACAAAAAAGGAATTAATAATTTAAAAAAAAATAGAATAGAAATTAAAATAGCAAATTTAGATTTTGATAATTTTTTAGTAAATTATTCCCATTATTGTTTTAATGTTTTGAAGAGACCAATGATTGCTCTTAAGTTAGCAAATAGTGCAGATAGTAAAATAACTTTTTCTAATGGAAGTAGTAAATGGATAACCTCTAAATTATCCAGGAAACATGTTCATCAAATAAGAAGTCAATTTGATGCTATTTTAATTGGGTCTAAAACATTTCTTAAAGACAATCCTAGTTTAACAGTAAGAATAGATGGATATAAAAAACCTATTTCTAGAGTAATATTAGATACAAATTTAATTATAGATGATAAATCTAAATTAATTAATACGGTGAAAAATAACCCACTTATAATTTTCACTAATAAAAACCTTGATAATAAAAAAGCTAGATTTCTTATTTCAAAAGGAATAAAAATATTTCATATAAAAAAGTTAGCTGATGGGTATTTATGTATATTAAGTATAATAAAAAAATTATATGAATTGAACTTTCAAAAAGTTTTAGTTGAAGGAGGTGCAAAAACTGCATCTTCCTTTTTAAATAAAGAATTTTGTGATTTTATGTATATTTATAGAGCAAATAGCTTTGTAGGAAGTCAGGGTTTGCATACTTTTAGTAAGTTAAATAATAAGGTATCCTTTTTTTTGCATGATGAACTAAAACTAAATGATAATAAGTTAGAAGTATGGATTAATAAAAATTTAAAAAAAATTTTTAAAAAGGTTATTTAAGTATGTTTACAGGAATTACTGAAAATATAGGTGTTATTGAAAGCATCTCTCAAAGAGAACCAATAGAGTATAAAATAGAAACTAAAATGCTTATGAAAGATCTAAAAATAGGGACTTCAATAATGTGTTCAGGGATTTGTTTAACTGTAATAAAAAAAGATAAAAGAAATTTTTTTGTTAATATATCAGAGGAAACATTAAATGTAACTACAGCAATTAATTGGAAAGTAGGAACTAAAATAAACTTAGAAAAATCACTCAAAGTAGGAGATGAAATTGCAGGGCATTTTGTTTCAGGTCATGTAGATTGTATAACGGTAGTAAAGGAAAAAAAAACCTTAAAAAAATCTACTTTATTTTATTTCTTTTTGCCCAAAAAGGTAGCAAGATTTATTTGTGAAAAAGGATCAGTAACTATTGATGGAGTATCACTTACAATAAACAGTGTTTCTAAAGATAAGTTTACAGTAAATATTATTCCCCATACAAATAGCATCACTACTCTTGGTAAATTGAAAAAAGGTGATAAGGTTAATATGGAAGTTGATTTATTAGCTAGATATATAAATAAAAATACCAATAAATATTAAGAGGTTGTTTTGGAGTTATCAAGTATAGAAGAAATTGTAGAGTGTGCTCGCAACGGAAAGCTTTTTGTTTTAGTAGATGATGAAAATAGGGAAAATGAAGGAGACCTTATTTTTCCAGCTCAATTAATTACGCCAAATATTATAAATTTTATGGCAAAACATGGCAGAGGACTAATATGCTTAGCTTTAACTGAAGAAAGGTCTAAAGAACTTGAACTGAAGCCAATGGATAGAAGAAATACTAGTAAGTTTGATACCGCCTTTACTGTTTCTATTGAAGCTAAAGAGGGTGTTACTACAGGTATATCAGCAGCCGATAGGTCTAAAACTATTCAAACTGCAATTGATAATACCAAAGATAAAGATGACTTAACCACTCCAGGACATATTTTTCCTCTAGTAGCAAGGAATGGTGGAGTGTTATCTAGAGCAGGGCATACAGAAGCAGCAATAGACATTGCCAGATTAGCAGGGTTAAATGCATCTGCTGTAATTTGTGAAATTATGAATGACGATGGAAGTATGGCAAGAATGAAAGACCTGAAGAAGTTTTGTAAACATCATGAACTAAAGCTTGCATCAATTGAAGATCTAATTAGATGGAGAGTACACAAGGACCCTATCGTTAAACGTATATATTCCGATAAACTAAGGACAGAATTTGCAGGAGAGTTTGATTTTTATTGTTATTCTAATCAAATTGATAAAACCGAACATTTTGCTTTAGTGAAAGGAGATATAAATGAAGAGGAAGATACTTTGGTTAGGGTTCAGAAAATAAATTACGTTAATGATCTTTTTAAAGGACAATTAATAAACAAAAAAGGTAACTCTAGTAATATAGAAAAAGCAATGATTGAAATAAATAAAAATAAAAAAGGCGTTTTGGTTATAATAAAAGATAATAAATCTGAATTTGTATTAACCTCATCTGACGTAAAATCGACTTCAGAGTTCAGAGAATATGGAGTTGGTGCACAAATTTTGCGAGACTTAGGAGTTAGAAAAATGTTATTATTAACAAATTCTAATCAAGAGATTATAGGTTTAGAGGGTTTTGATTTAAAAATAGTAGGAAAAATTAGTTTATAAAAAATGCAAAGAAAAAATAATATTCTTATAATTGTAAGTAATTATTACGAAGAAATTTCTAATAATTTATTGAAAGAAACTTTAAATGAATTTGCAAATAATAATTTTAATTACACAGTAGAAACTGTAACTGGTGTATTTGAAATACCTTCGATAATTACTTTTGCTAAAAATAAATTTGATGGCTATGTTGCATTAGGTTGTGTTATAAGAGGAGAAACATCTCATTATGACTATGTTTGTGAAGAAAGTGCAAGAGCATTAATGAATTTGTCTCTAGAAGGTTTAGCATTGGGCTATGGAATATTAACTTGTGAAAACTATGATCAGGCGCTAGCAAGATCTTTTTCCAGTAAAAATATGTTAGGAAAAGGGATAGTTGCAGCTAAGGCATGTATTAATCAAATTAAGCTTAAACGTAAATACACATATGAAAGTTAGAAGAAATGCTCGTTTAGCTGCAGTGCAAGTCATATTTCAATATTATTTTTCCAAATCAGATATTAAAAAAATAATTAGAGAATTCAGTAAATTAAATGATGAGAGTTTCAGAGAAAAGTTTGATAATTGTGATAAAAAACTATTTGAAAAAATAGTTTTAGGTGTTTGTGATAACCAAAAAAAAATAAAATCACTAATAGAAGACAATTTATCGAAAAGTTGGACTTATGAGCGAGTTGATCCAACTATGAGATCAATTGTAAGTTTGGGGATATTTGAATTATCATTCTGCACTAATACCCCCCATAGTGTTATTATAGATGAGTATGTTTCTATAGCTGGTTTATTTTTTAACAAGACAAATACAGGGTTTGTTAATGGAATACTTGATAATATCAGCAAAGTAATTATACAAAATGAATGAAACTGACTTAATAAAAAAATACTTTTTACCATTAAGTAAAAAGTTCAAACCAGCTATTCAGTTGCAAGATGATGCGGCTATCCTGAAAAACTTTTATAATGAAAACTTTGTAATAAGTGTTGATAACTTCATTCAAGGAGTACACTGTCCAAGTTTTTTAGATTCAAAATCAATGATAATAAGAGCAATCTTTTGTGCAACTAGTGATTTAGCCGCGATGGCAGCTACACCATACTGTATGTTTATATCTATAATGACACCTAAAGATAAAAAAAAACAATTTTTTAAAAATATTTCTGAGGGTATTAGAGAAGCAAGTAATATAATAGGAATTAGCCTAGCTGGTGGAGATTTAACTTCTTATCATGGACCCCTTGCTGTTAGTGTTACAGTTGTAGGAAGAAAAAAACCTTTTAAAAAAGTTTTATTAAGAAAAGGAGGAAAAGTAGGAGATTACATAGGTGTTACAGGGTGTATAGGAGATGCATATATTGGTTTAAAAGTACTTGAAAAAAAAATTACAATATCTGATCAAAAACAAAAAAAAAATGTAATTAATTCTTTTCTATTTCCTCCTCAACTTCATAAATTTGCCAGTTATTTATCAAAATATGCAAAATCATGTATAGACGTTTCTGATAGTTTAATTGAGGATATAAAAAAACTAGGTAATTTTGCTAACATTGGGATTAGTCTATCTTCGAATAGAATACCAATTTCTGAAAACGCTAAACTTCTCATAGAGAAAGAAAAATTTACTTTAAAGGATTTTTTAACTGCAGGAGATGATTACCAGCTTGCCTTTACTTTTAATCAAAAAAATTATGAACAAATAATAACTTTAGAAAGAAAATTTAATTTAAAAATTACAGTTATAGGAAAATTAATAAATAAAAAAGGAGTTTTTTTAGACAATAAAAAAATTTCAGGAGGTTTTTCTCATTTTTAGAACATAATTTTAAATAGATATTGCATAAAATCATTACATCTGGCATTGTACAAAAATTATTAATTTATAAAGGTGAAATGCAATGGAACAAATTTTTTTATTTTCTAGCGTCGCAGGTATAATAGCAATTCTATATGGCTTTGTAACTGCTAAACAAGTCTTAAATATGCCTTCAGGAGATAAAAAAATGCGAAGTATTGCTGGTGCTATTCAAGAGGGTGCTTCAGCTTACTTAAAAAGGCAATACATCACTATTGCTTTTGTTGGAATAATCATTTTCATTTTCATTTCATTTTTTTTAAATTTGAATATAGCTTTAGGATTTTTAGTTGGAGCTTTACTATCAGGAGTTGCAGGGTTTATTGGTATGCATATTTCTGTAAGAGCAAATGTTAGAACTACTCAAGCAGCAAAAAAAGGTTTAAATCAAGGATTAAATGTTGCTTTTAAGTCTGGTGCTGTTACTGGAATGCTAGTTGCGGGATTAGCACTTTTAGCAATTTGCTCCACATATTATTACCTTATTCAGTCTGGAGCAGAAAATAGAGAACTTATTGATCCCTTAGTTGCGCTAGGTTTTGGAGCATCATTAATTTCAATTTTTGCAAGACTAGGTGGAGGGATTTTTACTAAGGGTGCAGATGTAGGAGCAGATTTAGTAGGTAAAGTTGAGGCAGGAATTCCTGAGGATGATCCAAGAAATCCAGCGGTAATTGCTGATAACGTTGGAGATAATGTTGGCGATTGCGCAGGGATGGCTGCTGATTTATTTGAGACTTATGCAGTAACAGTAGTGGCAACTATGGTGTTAGCTTCCATTTTTTTTAATGGTAGCTCTGAAATGTTATTAATGAACTTACCACTAGCTATTGGTGGTGTTTGTATTTTAGCTTCAATAATTGGAACATATTTTGTAAAACTGTCAAAAAATGGAACAGTTATGGGAGCTTTATATAAGGGGTTTTTAGTTTCAGCATTATTAGCATTAATAGGCATATACGTAATAATTCATTTATTTGTGGGAATAGATGCCAGGTTTACAAGCTCTAATGGTAATTTTTCTGCAGTTGATATATTTTACTGTTCAATAGTAGGTTTAGCAGTAACTGCATTATTTATTTGGGTAACTGAATACTATACTTCTACTAATTTTAGGCCTGTTAAATCTGTTGCTAAATCATCTGAAACAGGACATGCAACAAATGTGATTCAAGGGTTAGCTATATCTATGGAGTCAACAGCAGTACCAGCAATAATAATATGTATTGCTATTATAATATCAAACAGTTTAGCAGGATTATTTGGTATTGCTATTTCAGTTACTAGCATGTTAGCTTTAGCAGGAATGGTTGTAGCTTTAGATGCTTATGGTCCAGTCACAGATAATGCGGGCGGTATAGCAGAGATGGCAAACCTACCAGAGGATGTTAGAAAAACTACTGATAATCTTGATGCTGTAGGAAATACTACAAAAGCTGTAACTAAAGGTTATGCAATAGGGTCAGCTGG
>MDSV01229762.1_pt1 | contig 13730 bp, 7 predicted proteins | sample 810851 | NCBI WGS metagenome assembly MDSV01 (sample SAMN05326640, study PRJNA326480) | marine metagenome | isolation source: seawater | place: Atlantic Ocean: North East | collected 2012 | reverse complement strand
CGTCACCTAGATGCGGAACAGCCCGCTCCATGATGACGTAACTGGCGTAATCCAGGAAGTAATCGGAATACATGTTTCCGAGGCTTCCGTGCTCCTTTCCCTTCAAGCTCATCCCTTACCTCTGAAGACGCGAATTTAAGATGTCCTTACTATACTTGGCAAGGTTTGATGCGATATTACGGCTTTAATTTGGCGGAACGCACCCTGCCGTCCCCGGCGCCAAATACGGACCTCTGCTATCTTTGCCTTCATTACGTTCGCTGCGTAACTTTAGCTATATCCCTGTAATCTATAGCGCCCCCCGACCTCTCACGCAGCGGTCATATCGCTCCCGCGATCAACCTCTTCCCGCAGGTTATTGATAATGTACTCCTGCCGGTCAGGGGTGTTTTTTCCCATGTAAAAGGTGAGCATCTCGCTGAGCCCCTTCCCCTCCTCCATCAGCACGGGGTCCAGGCGGATATCCGGGCCGATCATATGTTTAAACTCGTGGGAGGAGATCTCCCCAAGCCCTTTAAATCGTGTAATTTCCGACCCCTTTCCCAAAGCTTTCAGGGCAGCCTCCTTCTCCTCATCATCAAAGCAGTAATCTGTTCTCTTTTTGGTTCTCACCCGAAAGAGAGGAGTCTGGAGAATGAACAGGTGCCCCTCCCTGATTAGCTCAGGGAAAAACTGAAGAAAAAACGTCAGTAGCAACAACCTGATATGCATACCATCAACATCCGCGTCAGTGGCCAAAACCACCCGGTTATAGCGCAGACCATCAATATTTTCTTCGATTCCGAGAGCGGCCTGTAGGAGCGCAAATTCCTCGTTCTCGTAAACAACTTTTCGACTCAAGCCGAAAGAGTTCAAGGGCTTTCCTCGCAGAGAAAAGACCGCCTGGGTTTCTGCATCGCGACACGAGGTGATGGATCCACTGGCGCTATCACCCTCAGTAATGAAAATGGTGCTGGCTTTCCTCGACTTGTGCTTGGTGTTCCAATGCGCGCGACAATCCCTCAGCTTTTTGTTGTGTAGCTTTGTCTGCTTGGCTCGATCCCGAGCCATCTTTTTCACTCCCTTCAGCTCTTTGCGCTCTCTCTCAGAAGCGATAATCCTCTTCTGAATCGCATCCGCAGTCTCGGGATGTTTGTGCAGATAATTATCCAATTGCTCCCGCAGGAAATTACCAACATAAGTCCGGATGGTTTCTCCTTCCGGCTTCATCGCACTGCTGCCGAGCTTCGTTTTTGTCTGACTCTCAAAAACCGGCTCTTCAACCCGAAGCGACACTGCCGCTTCCAGCCCTGCTCGAATATCAGCTGGATCGTATTGTTTCTTATAAAACTCCCGTAAAACCTTCACTATCGCTTCCCGAAAGGCACCGAGATGCGTGCCACCCTGAGTGGTATGCTGCCCGTTGACGAAGGAGTAGTATTCCTCGCTACTTGATGGGGTATGGACGAATGCAACGTCAATATCGCGACCAGAGAGACCGATAGGGTCATAGAGCGGTGCTTCATCCATCTCCTCCTTCAGGAGATCCAGGAGACCATTCTTGGAGCGAAACTTCTGCTTATTAAAAACCAAGCTTAATCCTGGATTCAGGTATGCATAGTAGCGGCACATCCGCTCAACGATTGCCGCTTTAAATTTTGTCCTGGACGGAAAGATCTCACGATCAATCTCGAACGCCAGCCGGGTGCCTGGCTTGGTCTTGGAAGCCGCACGCGGCCGCTTCATCTCCTCGGTAACTTCACCCTGACTAAACTCAATGGCCTTCGTCTTTCCCTCGCGCCAGGCCTGAATTTCAAAGAATTCACTGAGAGCATTTACCGCCTTGATCCCAACCCCGTTTAAACCCACCGCCTTTTTGAACGCCTCGCTGTCATACTTGGCACCGGTATTAATCTTGGCCGCGCAATCCATCAGCTTACCGAGCGGGATTCCCCTGCCATAATCCCTCACTTCTACCCGTCCTTCGTCGTCGATCTCGATCTTGATCTCCCGCCCGTGCCCCATCACAAACTCATCCACCGCGTTGTCGATCACCTCCTTTAGAAGAAGATAGATTCCATCATCCTGGACTGCTCCGTCCCCAAGCTTACCGATATACATCCCCGGCCGCAAACGGATGTGCTCCCGCCAGTTGAGAGTCTTGATGTCCTCTTCGGTGTAACTTGCCGACATACTTGGATACTTAATATTTCTAAACTAATGAAGCGAGGTCAAAGAGCAGCCGGAAACACACTCTTTTCCACATTCGGGCAGCACCCGACCCACCTAACGGCTGATTCAGGGACAGGACCCTTAGGGCTTCCTGATCCTATAGTATTGCGCCGTCTCATCCGCGATAAAGAGATCAGGAATAACAAAGCGATGCCGCCCTGGAGAGACCTCGGTACCAGAATCGGTAGTGAGCAGCTCAAATGGGAACCATGAAGACGATCTACCAAGATCGAGACTGACGTCGAAACAGTACAAATCTCCCGGAGTGAGTCCCTCTACCTCAAGGAGGACTTCAAGATTCTCCCGGTCGACATCAAAGTCGGTTATCCTGATAAACTGAATCGCGACGGCGCCATCGAAAGTATTTCCATCAACGGTAACGCCCGGTGAAAAGAGAACCCCGTCCGCACCGGAAGCCTGTGAGTGAGCCACAAATGCCCCACTGCCATCCGGAGACCGGGACATGGATTCATCGAGAACCGACCCATCGTATTCAAACTCAAGAAGAGTACTTCCGCCTCCGGGGGTCTTCAGCAAAATGGTGTCTCCACTATTATTAAGGCCAAGGAGCCCACTAGTCGCAGTCTGCACGAGAGAGCCCCCGAATCCGCCGACCGGCGATCCTCCTCCAAAAACAACAATCGCTCTCCCAGCAGCCAGCAGCGTGCCGACCGGGAAGACATGCCGCATTCCCACTCCATCGTGGATCTCATAGTCACTGAGATCAAAGGCGTCCTCAGATACGTTCAACAACTCGATGAATTCGTCCTGTGAGGTATCCACTGTGCCATCACGATTGGCGTCACCTTCTGGGTTTGGGGGATCCGAAAGGAACTCGTTGATCACAAGATCGCCGAACGGACCATCGCCATCGTCCTCCACCTCAAAGGTCGCACTGGCGGTCGTGTATCCGGGAGCCACAGCCCGCACTTGCACAACCTGAGTCCCGTCCTCCGCAATATCATCCACCGCGTTGAGAGTGATCGTGAGGGAGCTCTCGTCGACCAGAAAGGTTCCCCTCGCACCCAGGTCAGAAAGCGCTTCAGTCTCATCGGTAACCACGATCACGACGTCGAGGGGGACACTCAGATCCCCTGTCCTTCGAAGAAGAGCGCTGATGCTACCGCCATTCTCATTCATGGCTCCGGCGCTCAGACTAAAGGAAAGCTCTCCGAGAGGCGGGCAGAAATCGCTCCCATCACTACGAGTTCCCGGAGAAAAAAGTCGCCCGTCCCCAATACTGCCATGCAGGGTGAAACCGTCTGATATCTCCGGGTCTCGAACGAGAGATTGATCATTTCCTCCCTCGCTCCCGTAGTTCACCGAGGCCACAAGCTCGCCCTGAGAGTCATAGACACTCACAGTATCCCCCGCGTTATTCAGGCCAAGTCTGATGCTGCTCACTGTCTGAAAGATGGCGGAGCCCCCAAGGTTATCGAGGGACCCTCCACCAAAAACGACGATGGCGCAATCGGAAGGCAAGACCGTACCCGTTGGGAAAAGATGCCGTTCCTCACTACGATCCCGTAAAGACCACCCGCTCATATCAAGAGGAGCCCCGCTCTTGTTGACGATCTCGACAAACTCATCATCCGCACTATCGGTATCACCATCTCCGTTTGCATCGCCCGGAGCACCGGAAGGTATGTCCGCAAGAATCTCCGTAATCGCGATCGGAGAAGTATCATTATCATCTGTCACAGTAAGTGAGGCAGCTGCTGAAGAAAGACCCGTCGCAGTCGCGGTAATGACCACCTCCTGATCTCCATCCTCAATCGTATCATTGACAGCATCAATAGCCCCTAGCAACGTCACCGACGCTTGCCCCGCGAGAATCACCCCGGTCTCAGTGCCCATCACAGCTTCGCTGTCATCACCAGATGAAAGAGTCACCGTCAGATCCTCGAGGAGAGATCCCGTTCTTGTTACCGTCACATCGACCTGTGCCGCTCCACTATCTTCCCCGATGATCGACGAGCTCAAGGAGAGACTGAGCGACTCCGAAGCCGAGTCGCTGAAGCTCTGCAGATAAAATGAATCCCCAGCCTCGGCTTCATCGACTTCTTGATTGCTGGCGACGCCCCACACCTGCGGATAATCAAGCACGGTCGAACCGGCAAGAAGGTCGAACCCTGCACCTTCACTAATTCGATAAAAACTCCTGTTCGCCCCTTCATTTCCAGCATCAGTGAATGAGAGCGCATCAACGATCGCCACCGTATCGCCCAGAGCGCCGAGCGCCGTATCATAAAGCACCACGCTGTCATCGCCATTGAAGTTTGGAGTGCCATTTGTCGATACGTCTGCAGCGGCATAGGCTGGCACAACGGCTCGAGTGTTCCCAAGGAGAAGAAAGCCGTTAGGAGGAATAGACAACCCATCGAGACTGTCGCTCCCTCCCGGACTTGCCCCATCCTGCTTCCACGCCTCTGTCGCTGCATTGGCCCACCTCGTAAGAACAAACCCATCGAGGGAAATCGCGGTATCACTTGTATTGGAAAGCTCTAACCACTTATTAAAACTTGTCCCCTCGTAATACTGGGAAATCACAACCTCCGCACGAGCTACGGGGACAAGCCCGGAGAAGATGCAGAAGACCAAGAGAAGGTTCCGATAGTTCATAATAGAAAAAACTGAAACAGATTTAGTGCCGATTAACCACTTGGCGGCCGGCGAAGTCAAGGAACCCTCTGAGTCGAACCTGCTAGTCCCCCGAGACACTTAACAAGATTGCCACACCCATCGCCCAAACCACACCAATCATCCAAACCTCACCAATCAACGTTGTAGCCCCTTGTGTCAACGTGCGTAAACCCGGTATACTGCCCCACGCCACCACGGAACTTTCCTTCCTCCCGAATGTTGCGGGCGGCCCGGGCGACCGCATAAGTCGAGGCATGGAATTGCAGATCGAGAGCTATATTATCCTTGTGGAGTGAGTTTGGCTTCGCCCCCGGACAACGCGCATTATAAGACGGGCTCCGGAAAGCTGAGGTGACCCCTTTGACGGAGGTAGACAATCTCACCGCGATCTCATCAGCGACCCTGAGCGTCTGACTCATTTGCCGCCAGCTTTCCCGTCCCGGCAATGCGTTCCACACACTGCCCTTCTTCCGTGCGTGCGACGTGATGATTTGCTGCACACTGATGTGCCTCAGCCTGAGGGCTGAAAGGTAGCGCCCATAGGCGTGCAAATCAGGACCTTGCCTCCGAACCCACTCCGCAGGGAGGTCATTCACGTTCAAATCCGATTGCCCACTAAAAACTGAAACCCCCTGAGTGACCCCCGCAGAGGCGAACATGCCACCTGCAGTCAGAAGCGAGGCCCGCAGGAACCCCCGCCTTCCGCAGGACCCATTCCCTACACCACCATCCAAGGGCAAGTGATTTTGGGACGAACGGCCTCTCTGCATCTCTTCGAAATGTTTGCTAAATCTCCTGTTGTGGCCAGCGGAAAATGCGCTTGTCCGAACCAAGATAGACCTGTTTTAAACGGTAATTTAGGGAATACTCTGGATATTTTAATCGAAAATAAGGTTCTGTGAATAACTTGGAACTTCGAGCTGTTTTTCTAATAAAACTGCCGCCCTGCGCTCTGTAGTTTTAAAATTATTTAAGCGGGTCTTTTTTTTATTCAGGAAACAAATTTCGGTCGGAATTGATCTCACCAGGTCCTTGCGAGATATGTTCTCACAAGCCTGCTGGTTCTCAGATGGAAGCCACTAAAAATAAAAGCAAGAGACGTGCCCTTTGGGCGTTTGCTTCTTTCCTTCTCACGCCCCTGGTCTTGGCTCTTCCCGACAGCCTGCTTGCTCTATGGCCGGCTGCGGTTGCCCTTGGTCTCGTATTCGTTACCAAAAAGGCGCCGCTAGCTCTTGGCTCCGCCTGCCTTAGCGCCTTACTTCTCATTCTTCTGACGGACCAGAATTCGTTTTTTGAGTGGATTAGTCCCACGGGCGGCTTTCTCGCCACCCTGACCAGCCCTTGGCATTTCTATGCTCTGCTATTTACTTTGCTCCTTGGGTCTCTTTCCGCAGTCATCGAAGCCTCGGGAGGCCTCCTGGCCCTTCTGCAAGCGGGGGGAGAAATCACGGAAAAAACCCGGCGGCGTTTTCTCAACAGTGTTCTTGGAATTGGTCTGCTCTGTTTTTTTGACGGCTTGGCCAATGCCCTCATGCTTGGACGGGTAGCCCGTCCTGTCGCGGACCGGTTACAAGTGCCTCGGGCTTATCTGGCCTACCTTGTTGACACAACCAGCTCTGCGGTTGCATGCCTCGCCTTTCTCTCAACTTGGATTGTGACTCAGCTTGGTTACATCGCTACTCATAGCCCCCTCGATACGCCGCCCTACCTTCAGTTTCTCTCCTCGCTGCCTTATAACTATTACTGCCTCTTCGGCTTGGCACTCGCCATTCTCTCCGTTCGCTATCGCTGGTTGATTGGCCCGATGCGTCGCCGATTCGAAAACCTCGATACTCCCCCTAAAGATACGACCCGGATATCGCCCGGTCGAACTTCTCCCGTACGCGCATTAGTTCCCGTCCTCGTTCTCTTGCTCAGCCTCCCTCTGATCATTTTCTTCTCTTACACTCCCGAGAAGGACGTCTCCCTCTCACTGAGAATTCAAGAATCGCTCAATGCCGCCACGGTGCCCAGGGCCTTTGTCATATCGAGCTTACTGGCCCTCATAGCCGCCTGCTTGACTTATCCTCCGACAAGGCGTGCAGAGACCCCTCGTGCCGCTTGGTCAGGTGCCAGACAGCTCATCCCCGCGCTCGGCATTCTTCTGCTGGCTTGGGTTCTCGGCAGTCTCTTCAAGGTTCTTGGTACTGCCGGCGTTCTCGCAAGCCTCCTGGGCTCATGGCTCCCTCTCGAAGCATTGGCCTCAGGAGTCTTCGTTCTCGGTTGCTTCATTTCCTTTGTCTCGGGCACATCGTGGGGCACAATGGGCCTTCTTCTACCTCTCGTCCTGCCGCTTTGCGGCGCAATGGTGACTGCTCAAGGAGCTCCACCTGAAACACTTGAAGTCATTGTCCCAGCGGTTATTGGAGCGGTCTTCGGCGGAGCAGTCTTTGGAGACCACTGCAGCCCCTACAGTGACACGACTATTGTAAGTGCTCTCGCAAGCGGAGTCTCGACTCATGAGCACACAATCACGCAACTTCCCTACGCACTCGTCGCTGCCGGCGCTACAGTAGCTCTCGGCTACGTCCCGGTCGCACTTGGGCTGCCCGCGTGGATGGCACTCGCCACTGGACTAGCCTTACTTACCGCAATTGTAGCCGTTACAAGCCGAAGATCCCCTCCCATCACAAGCTCTTGAGCGTGCTTAACCCCTCAGAGATGACCCTTGGAAGTGCTCGGTCCACACCTTCACTGTTTCAAAACCACCACGCCCCCTGACTACTTGCCGGGAAAACACAGGGTCCCATTCCAGCCTTGATTCCGCCGCGATAGAAGCGAGACTGCAGCCCGCCAGTGCGCAAGCACCGGCCTCCACGCACGGAGTCGAAGCGCCTAGAGGTCGTCGACTCCTACCGCGGGCCTGTAGTTCAACGGATAGAACGGTGGTTTCCGGTACCACAGATCGGGGTTCGATTCCCTGCGGGCCTAGGTGGCGGAGTCGCCCTCCCTTATAGCAAGGGCGTTCCCCGTGTCGGTCTTCCCACTGGTTACTCTTCAGGGCTCCGAAGATACTCCACAACGTCCGCAACATCCTGAGCCGTCAGGCCCAATTGATCCGCGGACAGCATGAGAGATCGCTTCATGGGTTGCCGTGATTTCAAGTCGCTCGCTGGAATCGACTGGGTGATACCACCCATCGACCTGATGATGACCGGATCGCCATCGGCAAGAACAACACCCATGATATCAAGCTCATCTTTATGGGTCCTTAAATGTTGCCCTTCAAACCCGAGTGAAATCTCCGCTGAAGGCTCCACTATGGCCCTTGCCACCACATCAGCTGGGAACCGCTTACCAAAGCCTGTCAGATTGGGACCTACATCGAGACCAAGGTCCCCGATGACATGACAGCTGATACAACGTCCTGCGACCGCCTTGCCTCTAGTGGCATCTCCCTTCAATTTCAAAATTTCAGCAACGGAGGGCAACTTAGAAGGTCCCTGCTCTTCCGGGATCACAACCGAGACTAGTTTTTGTTTCGTGTTTCCCCCTTTGAGTTTGTCGGCAGGCTTATAGGACTTCCACCAACGGTCATTGTTCCACTTCACCCAGAAGGCAGCACGGTCTGCCAGTTCCTTTTCCTGGGTAAGATTAGCAACATCCACCATTGCATTAGCCGCGCTCCCGCTCCTGACGAAAGCGATGGCCTCAAGGGCCTGGCTTCGGTCCGCGACTGGTAGCTTCCGATTGAACACACGCTCTTGCAGGGCTGGTATCGCTGCCGCAGTCATCAGGCGCCAGACCGCTCCAGCCGTCGCTTTATTCCAGTCGGACGACTTGGTATCCTTCACAAGAGCAGCATAAACCGCTGCCTCCTTGCCGGTTGCCCCAGTACCAAACGCCTCCAAATAAGTGCGATCCTTACCATCATAACGTTTGGCGAGTTCCACGAGGATGGAGACCACTGACGGGTTGGCCTCTTCATTGCGCAGATAGAAGGCGACCTCCCGGCGAACTGCTGGAGAGGGATCGCCTGCCAGACGCCGGGCCAGATCCATCATTCCCGGATGGTTGGCACGTCGAAAGGCTCTGAAGGCCACAATCCGAGTCTGTGGAGTTCCACCTCCCTTGAATTCGGCCTCCAAGAGCATGGAGAGCGCCCGCTCAGCTGTCCCGCCAAGCTGAGCAAGGATCCATATAGCCCGGGCAGCAACATAGGGATTGCTATCCTTGGCCAGCTGAACAAGGGGAACAATGGATTCTTCCCCAGCCTCCTTGAGCCTTGAGAAGCCGAGGTAGCGGGTGTTGATGGCTGGACTTCTAAGAGCGGCTATCTGTCCCGTCTGAGTGTTGAGATTCAATTTCGGCACCACCGGCTTGAAGCCTTTGGGAGCCACCCGGTAGATAGTCCCCGAAAGTGTCCGATCCGAAGTCCCATGTCCTCCAACCCGTGGATCAAACCAGTCCGCCACATAGATCGCTCCATCCGGTCCAACCGTTACATCAGCTGGTCGAAACCACGTATTGATATCACGGTTTGACCGCCCCTTAAAATCCGCACCGGCCCACTTGCGCTCGGGATTCGAGGTCATGAACTCCGTGCGCTCCATCTTAAATCCCGCTTCTTGAAGTTCTGGCTGGTATCCGAAGATAACATTCTTCGCGGACTCACAACTGAGAAGAAGACCGTTATACTTTTCTGGTAAGGCGCCGTTCTCGTAGAACGTAATCCCGGTCGGCGCTCCCCCTCCGTAGACATCTCCCGGCGGCATACTCCCCGGGTCGTCTTGTCGCCACTCGGCTGTGGGAGTATCTTGTCCTGGGCGCCGATCCGCTCCCCATGAACGTAGTCCATCATTGGAGGCGAACCCCGCATTCCCATATTCCATCACCCAGCTCGTCCGGCAGGCCGGAGGATCGTCGTTGTCATTCTGGAACAGATCCCCGAGGGAGGTAATGATCTGCTCATAACTATTGCGATAATTGTGTCCAATAATCTCACAATGAGAGCCATCGGGATTCATGCGGACCGAAAAACCACCAAGATAGACGTGACCATCATCGCTCTTATGTCCTGCGATCTGGCGCATCGAATACGGACTCCCAATCCTGAAGGTCTTGTTGGACCGATCCGTGAACTGGGCCCCCATGTTTCCTTGATTGAAGTACCATTTTCCATCGGGCCCAGCGACCACCGAATGGAGGCTATGGTCATGATTCTTCCCGTTGAAACCAGTCAGGAGGACTTCCCGTTTATCCTTTGCGGGATCGAACACCTGGTTACGGTCGACATCCGTATAAACAAGCAGGTCTGGCGGCTGCGAAACCACCACCACATTATCGAACACTGCGACGCCCAAGGGCGACTGAAGTGCTTTCTCCTGCACAAACACATGGGACTTATCCGCCTTGCCATCACCATCCGTATCTTCGACCACCATAATCCGATCCCCTTCTCCATCTCTCCGTGCACCCCGGTAGTTTACTCCCTCCGCGACCCACGCCCGGCCATGATGATCGAAGTCCATATTGGTCGGATTTCTGAACAAAGGGGACTGGGCCCATACGGTGACTTCCAAATCCTCGGGCACGACGAAGCGCTCCACAGGCACCTCAGTCTCTTCTCCGGTCGCCGAATTTCCGGCGCCCGGTTTCTCGTTAAAGACAAGAAAGCGCACGCTGCTTGTCTTTCCTCCCTGCTGCCCAACTCCACCCTGGTCCAGCCCTCCTCCGGCCACCAAACGGTGATAACCTTCTGGCACGTCATAGATGATCGTGGAAGGGGCATGGGTTCCTATTCCGTTGGCGACAGGCTTTCCATTCACTATCATCGGTTGCCCGCCTGCACTCCGGTTCATCTTCACGCTCCCCCACCCAGCGAAGGCCGCCTTCCATTTCAGGTCCGTCAACTTCAGGGTTCCCTTGGGGCCGACTAATCGAGGTTCGATCCAATCTGCCCAGTCACATCCGTAGCCATCCCCGGTTTCATCCACCACGAGAAAGAGAGAGCGGGACCCCTTCAGATCGACATCCATGGAGACCGCGTGCCCCGGGGTTTGAGCCGTAACAATCGGACTGATATAAAGAGGCTTCGCTTTCTCGGCAGCAATCGTCGCGTCGGCCACCAGAAACAGGATGGGTAATGACCAGAGGGAGGGTTTCATCTGCCCAGCTTGCAGACCAGAGACTTTCGCGCAAGCTCGCGCTCTTTGGCAGGCGAGTTGCCTTGGTCATCTATATCGGTGATATCCGCTTTCATTCGGGCTTGGCGCGGTTCGCAGGGGCCTCCAGCATCAGGCATGCGAGTCGATGGCCAGACCTACCGGACCGTTTGGAGTGATGACTCGAGACGCCTTGTCCATATCATTGACCAACGTCACCTCCCCTGGAGTTTTTGCATTGAGAATCTTGCCACTGTAGAGTCTACAGCGACCGCCATCCGCGACATGCATGTCCGCGGAGCCGGCTGTATTGGAGTCCTCGCAGCCTACGGAATGTGGCTGGCCGCACGTGAGGCTCAGGGCAGCAAAGAGCTTCTCAGCACACTCGCTAACGCCCTTATTGAGACTAGACCTACCGCACGCAATCTCGCCTGGGCCGTGGAGCGTCAACTCGCTACGATCGCGAGCCGTCCGCACCAAGACTGGGAAAGTATCTCGCTTGCTTCAGCTGAGTCCATTGCCGATGAAGACGCCTTATGGTGCAAACAAATCGGACAGCACGGCCTTCCCATCCTTTCCGCAATTCAGGCTGAAAAACCTAACAGGGAGCCCGTGCAAATTTTAACGCACTGCAACGCGGGGTGGCTGGCCTTTGCCGACTGGGGTTCTGCCACAGCCCCAATTTATGCGGCCCATCGCGCCGGGATTCCGGTTCACGTCTGGGTCGATGAAACGCGTCCGCGAAATCAAGGCGCGCGCCTTACCGCCTGGGAGCTTCAGAACGAGGGTGTTCCGCACACCATCATTACAGATAATGCGGGTGGACACCTCATGCAGCACAAGAAGATTGATATCGTAATTACGGGAACCGATAGAACCACCTGCAAGGGTGACGTAGCCAACAAGATTGGGACGTATCACAAAGCTCTTGCAGCCTCTGATAACGGGATTCCCTTCTACGTGGCCCTTCCTTCCTCTACCTTTGATTGGACTTGTGGAGATTCCCTTCGCGAGATCCCTATCGAGGAACGCGACGGCTCCGAGATCGCCTACGTCGAAGGAAGAACACGCAAGGGCGCGCTGGAAGAGGTCCAGATCGTTAACCCGAATTCCCCCATCCTCAACCCTGCCTTTGACGTCACTCCTGCACGCCTCATTACGGGCCTGATCACCGAGCGCGGAGTTTGCAATGCCGACCAGAAATCGATCAACAAACTCTTCCCCGAGGATTCAAGGGTCTAAGATCTCTCCAAAAAGACTCCTTCCCTACATCTTGCCGACAGTCATGCCATTGCAAGGGTCCTAAGTCTCTTTCGCTTTGGAAGCGGCGCCCTCATATCCCATGGCAAAGTAGAGTAAAATAAGAAGGCACATCGCAGCAAGACTCGCCCAGTATACCGTCCACCCTCCAAGGCCTTCCACCACCATCAAATCGTAAAGTTTCCCACACAGCAGTGTCCCCACCAGTGAACCTAGGCCCATAGACGCGAAAGTCACAAGGGCCTGAACCTGAGCTCTGAAGCGTTGATCGACCCTCCTGTTGAGAAAAACTCGTCCGGTTTCGAAAAAAAACGTCCAGCAGATCCCATGGAGGGAAAGGCCGACCAGGATCCACAGGTAATGAGGCATCACCCCTCCCATGGCAAAGAGGCAGTAGCGGACCACTGCGCAGCCCATTGCCACCATCAGCAGCGTTCGTATTCTTACCCTTCTCAGCCAATAGCCCATCATCAAGAACGCCGCGATCTCGAACACCTGCCCAAGAGTCATACCCGCTGCAACTGAACGAAACCCCAGGTCACGGAGATGAATGGGGGTATGCATGTAAAACGCCGCCAGCGGAACCGACAGGAGAAACGTCGTGATAAGGTAGACCCTATGATCGCGATTCCTGAAGATGCTTAATGAGTCCAAGCCAAGCGCACTCTTCCACCCCTTTGAATCATTGGCCATGGGAGGAGTGTGAGGGAGGAGGAACGCACAGAGGCCCGCCATCACTCGCAAGCTGAAGGCCACATCTCCAACCTTTGTCGAGGCATCCAGCCCGAACCAGCTGACGGCCAACCCCACAAGCACCCAGCCTATCGTGCCCCAGACCCTGTAGAATCCAAAGCTTCGCTGCTCATCTTCCAGGCTATTCAGCGCGATCGTAGTAAGAAGCCCCCACGCAGGCGCGGAGATCAGAGCGTTGATCATCATGAAAAGAAGAAACAGGTTTGGCCTGCCAGCTTCCAAGGCTCGGAACGCGGCCCATAGGAACACTGCCCCACCGGTAATAATATATCCAACCAGCTTCTCGGCAGGAATTCTTTGATCCGCACGGGCACTGAACAAGAGGGGCGAGATCATTCCCGCAATAGGGCCCACCAAAAAGGCCCATGTGATCATGCGGTCCCACCCCCGAGACTCAAGGACGTTAGAGAGAACAGGAAGCCATGCCCCCGGAGCTGCAGCCAAAAGACAAAAGACCACCGCAATCCAATAGCGATGTCCAACAATGCCGGGGCGAAACACGGCGGGAGTATCGGGGGGAAACCCCCGCTGTCGAGCGCTCAATAACCATGGTGGGCCCGGCGGGACTCGAACCCGCGACCTAACGATTATGAGTCGTCAGCTCTAACCACTGAGCTACATGCCCCTCTCGAGGCGAAAGGAGCATACACAGCGAGAAGATTTGGGAAAGCCTTGTCACTGAGAACCATCTTTCTGGAGGAATCTTGGTTATTCTCTACT
>MDSV01090325.1_pt1 | contig 13732 bp, 16 predicted proteins | sample 810851 | NCBI WGS metagenome assembly MDSV01 (sample SAMN05326640, study PRJNA326480) | marine metagenome | isolation source: seawater | place: Atlantic Ocean: North East | collected 2012 | reverse complement strand
TTTTTAAGAGAATAAATCCATTAGGATTTGTTTTATTCAAAAGAAATTTTAAAAATAAAGATCAGATTAAAAAGCTCATAAGACATCTTAAAGAGATAACAACTAATAATAATCTTTTAATTTTTATTGATCAAGAGGGTGGAAGAGTTCAACGATTAGATAATAATGAGTTTACAAAGTTCTCTCCTCAAAAGCTATTTGGAGATATTTATATGAAGGATAAGGATCTTGGTATTAATTTAACCTATAAATCAGCATATTTAATGGGCTTGGAATTAAAAGAAATAGGAGTTGATGTTAATTTTTCACCTGTGTGTGATCTTATGTACAAAAATTCTCACGAAGTTATTGGTGATAGGTCGTTTGGATCTGATCCAAAAATGGTTTTACAATTAAGTGATGTTTTTTGCTCAGGATTAGAAGATGCTGGTATTATTCCAGTGCCAAAACACTTCCCAGGGCATGGAAGATCTATGAGTGATACCCATTTAGAAACTTCTACTATAAACTCAGAGCTAGAGGAATTAGAAAAAACAGATTTTATTCCATTTAACTTTCTTCATAAATCTCTAATAGTTATGTTGGCTCATATAACATATACTTCGATAGATAAAAAAGTTGCAACTTATTCAAAAAGAATAATAAACAATTTTTTGAGAGAAAAATTTAAATTTCAAGGATTAGTTCTTTCTGATGATATTTCAATGAAAGGCATAAATGGAAGTTTAAGCGAGAAAGTAGAAAATTCATATAATGGTGGTTGCGATGTTGTATTATATTGCCACGGGATCCTGGACGAAATAAAAAAAATTTATCCATATGTTAGGGAAATAAAAAAAGATTCCATAGAATTTTTTTTAAGTAAAAGTAAAAGAATAAAGCTTAAGAAAAAAAATTTTCGCAAATATAAATTGGATCTGATAGATTGTGAATTGATTAGTGAAACAAATGCAACTTAACCTTAATATAAGTGGATTTGAAGGTCCACTAGATCTACTTTTAGATTTATCAAGAAAACAAAAAGTAGATATAAAAAAAATTTCGATTCTTGAGTTAGCAGACCAGTATTTGAAATTTGTTGAAGAAAATATAGAAAACCTAAAGTTATCTGCAGATTATCTAGTAATGGCATCTTTTCTTGCATTTCTTAAGTCAAAGCTTTTAATTCCTGAGGAAAAAGAAGAGGTGGAGGAAATTCAAGAAGACCTTACAAAAAAATTAATTCATTACAATGCTATTAAAAAATTAGCACAGGAAATTTTAGAGTTACCTAAAGAGGGGGAAAATTTTTTTAATATAAACATTAAAAATGAATTTGTTATTAGTAATAAAGTTGTCCCTAAGGTTTCTTTGCAAGATCTTATTTTAAAATATTCTGAAATTTTTAAAAAGAAACATTCAATTAAGATGCTAGCTGAGAAAAATAATTTATTTAACCTTGAGGATGGAATTAAATGGTTGGAAATTATTTATAAAATAAAGGATAAAAATTGGTTATACCTTTTTAGTTACTTGCCAGAAAATATTTTGAATGTTAGAAAGAAAAAATCTGCAATTATTTCTTTGCTACAAGCTTCCCTGAGTAAAGTAAACGAGGGTAAAATTCTATTGAATCAAAAAGACCATTTTCAAAAAATTATGGTAAAGGTAAAAGAATGAATGAAAATGATGCAAAATGTTTTATCGAATCTTTAATTTTTTCTGCTGAAGAACCCTTAGCTAAAGATAGTATGATGAAAATTTTAAATGATTATGGTACATTTGATTTAACAAAAATACTTAATGAATTGAAAAATGATTATAGTGAAAGAGGTGTGGTTTTAATTGAATTAGAAAATAAGTTTTTTTTTAGAACCTCTTCAAAACTTTTTAATTTTTTGAGTATTGAAACTAAAAAAACGAGAAACCTATCAAATGCTGCAATGGAAACATTAGCAATTATTTCCTATCATCAGCCAGTAACAAGAGCTGAAATTGAAAAAATTAGAGGTAAACCTGTTTTTAGAGGGACATTAGACACATTGTTGGAACTAAAATGGATCAAACCATCTGGAAGAAGAGAAACTCCAGGTAGACCAGTTACGTGGGTAACTGATTTAGAGTTTTTAAGACATTTTGGCCTAAAATCTATCAAAGATTTACCAAAAGTTGATGAATTAGAATCAATTATCTTGTAGAATATGTTTATTAAGGAGTTTATATGTTTGGTTTAGGTCATTGGGAAATAATCTTAATTTTAGTTATTGTTTTGATTTTTTTTGGAGCAGGAAAGTTGCCGAAAGTCGCAGGCGAAATTGCAAAAGGTATTAGATCTTTTAAACAAGGTCTAAAAGATGATAAGAATAATAAATAAAACAATATGTTTAATTTAGGTTTAGTTGAGTTTTTGCTCATATTCTTTTTTGTGGTTTTATTTGTAAAACCAGAAGATATACCAAAAGTTTCTAAAAATGCAGGATTACTCTATAGAAAAGTCTGTAGATATTTCTATAATTTAAAGTATGAACTATCAGAATTGTCTGAAATTGAAGATAAATCTAGTTTAACAAAAAAAGTAATTAAGAAGAGATTTGATGAAGTACCTAAGTCACCTAAAAGAATTAAGAAATAGATTGCTTGTTAGCTTCTTTTTTTTGATTATTTCATTTATCTTTTTTTTTTATAATGCATCATATCTAGGACAGTTTTTATCTGAACCATTATTCAAAGTTCTAGAAAATTTCGAGGATAGAAGAATGATTTTCACTGGATTACCTGAGGTTTTTCTATCAAATTTTAAAATTTCTTTATTTGCTTCTTTTCTTATTACTTTCCCTTTCTTTATAATTCAAACGGTTTTATTTATATCACCAGCTTTGTATAAAAAAGAAAAGAAGATTTTTTTTCCAGTTTTTTTTTTAATACCAATTCTCTTTTTTCTTGGAGTTTTTTTTGCTTATTATCTTCTTATTCCACTAATATGGGAATTTTTCGTTTCATTTGAAAATTTTTTTAATACAGGTTTAAAATTAGAGCTCGAGTCCAGATATTCAGAATACATGAAATTAATCATGTTCTTACTTTTAGCAAGTGGTATATCATTTGAATTTCCTGTGCTTTTGATTTTATTAGTAAAGTTTAGGATCTTAAATATTAAAATTTTAAAAAAAAATAGAAAATATTTCTTTATAGGAATTTTAATATTTTCAGCGCTTTTAACACCTCCTGATATAATTTCACAGTTAGGCATTGCTATTCCATTAATAATATTTTATGAATTTTCTTTAGTATTTATCATTTTATTTTTGAAAAAATAATATTGTGCACGATATCAAATTCATAAAAAACAACCCAAAAGTCTTTGATGATTCTCTATCAAAAAGAAACCTTAATCCATGTAGTGATCAAATCATAAGTTTGCATGACGAATATCTGGGATATCTTAATAAAAAACAAAATTTACAAGAAAAGAAAAATTTTTTATCAAAGCAGTTTTCTCAAGAAAAAGTAGATATAAATGAGACAAAAGCTCAAGTTCTGGATATAAAAAAAGAATTAGAATCACTAAATCAAGTTGCGGAAAAAAAAATAAAAGAATTAAATAATTTGTTATTAAATATCCCAAATATTTTATCTGATGAAACTCCTACTGGGGAATCTGAGGATGATAATGAAATTGTTAAAGAAATCACAAAATTAAATGAATTTAATTTTGAACCTAAAGATCATCTCACGATAGCCGAAAATTTAAATTTAATAGATTATGATGCTGCTATTAAAATATCAGGAAGCAGGTTTTCTGTATTAAAGAGAGACTTGGCTGTTCTTCATAGAGCATTAATAAATTTAATGTTGGATAATAATACGAAGGAATTCAATTATATAGAATGTATAGTTCCAGAGCTAGTAAAACCATCAGCTTTGGAGGGCACTGGTCAACTACCTAAATTTGATGAAGATTTATTCCAAACAAATTTTAATAATCTTTATTTAATTCCAACCTCTGAAGTATCTCTTACTAATCTTCATAGAGAGTCCATAATTAATAAAAAAGAAATGCCAATTAAATATACAACTTTTACAAATTGTTTCAGAGCTGAGGCTGGCGCATCTGGTAAAGATACAAAGGGTCTTATGCGTGAGCATCAATTTGGAAAAGTTGAATTAGTTACAATTGCCGAGCCAAACGAATCCCGTAATGAGTTAGACAAAATGATTGCATGTGTTGAGAGTATTATTAAGAAATTAGATTTACCATATAGAATTATTAAATTATGCTCAGCTGATATAGGTTTTTCATCTTCGATAACATTTGATTTTGAAATTTGGATGCCCGGACAAAATAAATTCAGAGAAGTCTCTAGTTGTTCAAACTGCCTGGATTTCCAGTCTAGAAGAATGAAAACTAGATTAAAAGATTTTGATACTGGTGATATTTATTTTCCACATACTCTTAATGGGTCATCTCTTGCAGTGGGCAGATTATTGATCGCAATCCTTGAAAACTTCCAGAATGCAGATGGTTCAGTTCAAATTCCTGAAGTTTTAACAAAATATACAAACGGACTAAGTAAAATTTCAAGTAATGATCAAAAAATCTGAAATTAAAAAAAAAATTAAATTAATTTTAGAGCTTAAGAAAAATGGAATTGAGAATTCTAATGTTTTAAAAGTTATGGAAGAAGTTGATCGAAATCTATTTATTGAAGAAGATCTTAAACAAAAATCATACGATAATATTGCTCTGCCAATTGATTGTGGGCAGACTATTTCACAACCACTTGTTGTTGCCCTTATGACTCAATATTTAGAATTGGATAAAGGATTAAGAGTTCTAGAAATTGGAACAGGGAGTGGTTATCAAACATATATTCTTTCAAAACTTGCAAGATTTGTTTATTCAATCGAAAGATATAAATCATTATCAATTAAAGCACATAATCTTTTTAAAAAGTTAAATGTCACTAATATATTTACCAGACATTCTGATGGTGGCATGGGGTGGAAAGAACAGGCTCCTTTTGATAGGATAATAGTAACAGCCTGTGCAATTGATATTCCAGGAGAACTTTTGGATCAACTATCAGATAATGGAAAAATGATCGTTCCTATTGGTGACCAATATACTGATCAAAAATTAAAAAAAATTACTAATTTTAATGGAAAATTGAAGATTGAAGACCTTGGAAATGTAAGATTCGTTCCACTTTTAGAAGGAAAAGAGGAAAATTGAAATATTTATTGGTGTTTATCTTTGTATTATCAAGCTGTGAAAGTTTTTTTTATGATGACTATAAAATCATAGATTTTAAAAGGCAAAAATTTCAAAATAGTAATAAATATTTAAAAAAAAAAAGTTATTTAGTTATAAAAGGAGACAATCTATACTCAATTTCTAAAAAATTTAAAATTCCGGTTCATGATTTAATTAAAGTAAATAATATTTTAGAACCTTTTAAAATATATCCAAATCAAAATATTATTATACCAACTAACCAAAAATACAGAATTAGGAAAGGGGATACTCTTTATTCAATATCACGAAGGTATGAAACAAATATTTTTGAATTATCCAAATTAAACAATATATCAAATATCAATAATATAAAAGTTGGTACAGAATTAATAATTCCAGCTTATAAAAATAAAAAAATTGTTATTAATAAAAATCAAAAGATTAAGTCAAAAAGCAATCAAAATAATAAAGTTAAATATAATAAATCAAATAAGAAATTGAAAGCTACGTTTATATGGCCAGTAAAAGGAAAGTTAATTTCAAAATATGGTAAAACTAAAGAGGGTTTTTATAATGACGGAATTAATATAAACTCAAAGAAAGGGTCGAGTGTCATATCATCAGAAGATGGAAAAGTTATATATAGTGGAAATGAAATCCCTGGGTATGGAAACTTAATTTTAATCAAACATAATAAAAATTGGATAACTGCTTATGCTCATCTCAATGATGTATACATAGAGAAAGGTAAAGTTGTTAAGAAAGGTGAAAAAATTGGATCGGTTGGAAGTTCTGGAAATGTAAGGGTGCCACAGCTACATTTCGAAATTAGAAAAGGAAAAGAATCGGTAGATCCATTGAGGTTTTTATAGTTTTTAATCTTTCATTTTCATTCTATTAGCAAATTGATATGCTGTCCTTCCCGAAAAACTTCCTTTTTCTAAAGACCATCTAAGAGCCAACTTTTCATTAGAGTCTGAATATTTTAATGATAATTTTTTAAAATAGAATTTGACAATATTTAAATATTGTTCTTGATTAGAATCGAAGAAACCAACCCAACAACCAAACCTATCAGAGAGTGATAGTAAATTTTGCGAAACTTCCTTTTCTTCTATATCATTTAAGTCAATATTACTTCCTTTATGTGAGAGATGCCTAAGATTAGAGGTAACGTAATACCTAACATTTTCAACATGACTTAAAAGGCTTCCTTCAACCAAACTTTTAAATAACCTAAAGTCATTTTCGTTTTTTTGGAAGGAAATATCGTCAACAAAAATAATGAACTTTGATTTTAATTGACTTAATTCATAAACAATTTCAGCTAGACTACTTATATCATTATTTAAGACCTCTAAAAGCTTAATTTTTGTTAGATTTTTTTTATTTAAGCTACTTACAACTGATTTAACTAAAGAGGACTTTCCCATTCCCTTAGCGCCCCATAAAAGAATATTACTTGAAGGTCTATTTTTTATGAATGATATTGAATTTTTTAAAACGATTTCTTTTTGCTCAAGTATTTCTTTTAAATTATCTATTTCAAAATCAAAATTATTTGTTACAGGAACTAATCTGTTTGACTTATTAAGATAAATAAAGAAATTACTTTCATCTATTATTTTTTCTGATTCTATTATTCTTAACATTTCTTGATAGTTTTATTCAAATTCTTATTTTATACTTGTATTTATACAGATTTTATATATTGATTTCATTGTAAATAAATGTAAACAATTTTTTGAGAGATATTATGATTAGTCCAGCATATGCTCAAGCAGCAGCACAACAGCCTTCAATGATAGCATCATTTATTCCATTAATTTTGATTTTTCTTATTTTTTATTTTCTTCTAATCCGACCACAACAAAAAAAACAGAAAGAACATAAAATTTTATTGGATTCTATCAAGAGAGGTGACGAGATTTTATCAAGTGGAGGAATAGTTGGAAAAGTATTAAAGGCTGATAATGAAAAATTGACCGTGGAAATTTCAAAAGGTGTGAATGTGACCATAATTAGAGCTACAGTTGCAGACGTCGTTAAAAAAAGCTAATTAATATGCTTAAGATCAGTAAATGGAATATTAGCTTTGTAATGGTGATATTGTTAATCTCAGTCTATTACATCATTCCTAATATATATGGGAAAAGTGAAGTAACTGCTCTGCCTAATTTCTTTTCAAAAAAACAAGTAAATTTAGGTCTAGATCTTCAAGGTGGTTCTCACTTATTACTTGAGGTTGATACAAGATCAGTTCTTAAAGAAAAATCTGATGATCTAGTTGATGATGTTAGAAAAGCATTGAGAAAATCAAAGATAAAATATTCTAACCTTGGTTCAAAAGTCACTGGAGCGGTTGTAACAATCACAGAATTAGCTTCAGTGGACTTAGCTAAAGAAAAGATATTAGAAACTATAGAAAAAGGGATTCTAATTAAATCATCTGATAATAAACTAAATCTTAATTTCTCTGAACAATATATTATTGATACACAAGAAAATACTGTGGAACAGTCAATTGAAGTTGTAAGAAAAAGGGTTGATGAGTCAGGAACCAAGGAGCCTACAATACAAAAACAAGGAATGGAAAGGATTGTTGTTCAGCTTCCAGGTATAAAAGATCCCGAGAGAGTGAAATCTCTTATTGGTAGAACAGCAAAGTTAAATTTTCATATGTTAGATCCTACAACTGTTGAGCTTGCTGAACAGAGAGGAAAACTCCCACCCGGAACTTTTAAAGCATTAAATGCCGACCCAACTGGTTATGAAAAACAATTTGTAGTTAAGAAAAGAGTTCTACTTACAGGTGAACGCCTAAAAAATGCTGCAGCAACTGTTGATGCCCAATCAGGAAGATATGTTGTTGCTTTTGAGTTTGATAATAAAGGTGCAAAAAAGTTTGCAAAAATCACTACAGATAATATTTACCAGAGACTAGCTATACTTCTTGACAATAAAGTGATTAGTGCACCTCAAATTAGAGAACCCATTACTGGTGGACAGGGGAATATAAGTGGTAATTTTTCTCCTGAAACTGCAAATGATTTAGCTGTTTTATTGAGGGCAGGATCCTTGCCTGCTCCTATAAAAGTCCTTGAAGAAAGGACAGTTGGACCAAGTCTTGGTATAGATTCTATAGAAGCAGGTAAAAAAGCACTTGTCATTAGTTTTTTTCTAGTAATCCTTTTTATGATATTAAGATATAAAGCTTTTGGATTAGTGGCTGATGTTGCAATCATTTTTAATATAGTTTTGTTAATTTCTATGTTGAGTGCTATTGAAGCAACATTGACGATGCCAGGAATAGCTGGAATTGTTTTAACGGTTGGAATGGCTGTGGATGCAAATGTATTAGTTTTTGAAAGAATAAAAGAAGAAATAAGGTCAGGTAGATCTATTATAAATGCTATCGATTTAGGTTACAAATTTGCAATTAAAACAATACTAGATGCAAACTTTACAACACTTATCGCGGCATTGTTATTGTATAATTATGGATCTGGTCCAATTAAAGGCTTTGCAGTTACTCTCAGTATAGGAATTTTAACTTCAATGTTTTCCGCCTTAATTCTAACAAAACTTATTATTAGTCTTTGGGTTTTAAAGCTTAAACCGAACAAACTTTATATTTAGGGTAAATAATGAACTTTAATATAAACTTTTTCAAATACAGATATTTAGCATTTATTTTATCAACATTACTAATAAGTATTTCCGTTTTTTTATTTCTTGTAAAAAATTTAAATCTTGGAATTGACTTTAAAGGAGGAATTATGGTTGAAGCCAAGTTTTCACAAGTTCCAAATTTATCAGAACTTAGGTCAAAAATTGAAAAATTACAAATTGGAAACTCAGAGATTCAAGAATTTGGAGATCCAAATACAATCCTATTCAGACTAGAAAAGATTGATGATAACAATATTACACAAGAAGAAATTATTCAAAAACTCAAAAACGAATTACAATCTGATACGGACTATAGAAGGGTTGAGTTTGTAGGCCCAAAAGTTGGTAAAGAATTAAAAATAATTGCCTTGAAAGCTGTATTATTTTCATTGCTTGCGATGTTTGTTTATATTTGGTTTAGGTTTTCAGGGTGGCAATTTGGACTTGGTGCATTAATAGCTTTATTTCACGATGTGATTTCAACAATTGGTTTTTTTTCAATAAGTCAAATAGAATTTAACCTTGCATCGATTGCTGCAATCCTAACCATTGCAGGTTATTCAATTAATGATACAGTTGTTGTTTTTGATAGGATAAGGGAAAATTTAATTAAATCAGAAAAAGAATTACAAGATCTTTTAAATTTATCTATTAATCAGACTTTATCTAGAACAATGATGACTTCTATTACAACTTTATTAGCTTTGCTTGCTCTTTTTGTATTTGGAGGAGAAGTTGTAAAAGGTTTTGTTTCTGCAATGATGTGGGGTGTTTTCATTGGAACTTATTCATCAATATTTATTGCTTCTCCATTGATAATTTTGTTCGGGTTTAAAAATATTAAAGAATAAATTATTATACAAGTTTTATTGAATTATTTGAAATACTTAAAAAAACCTGACCGATTATGTTGTTTTCACTTACAGGCCCAATATCACTCATCGAAACACTATCCGACTGATTACCTTTAAACCAAAATTCACCATTTGAGTCTGTCTTTACAAGACTTTTTATTAATCTTCCATATTTTTTATGATTAAAAACAAATATTTTTTTTGGGGAAAGATTAAGGTTGGAGGTTTTTATGAGAACGAAAGCCTTGTCAGAAATAGTGGGGAACATACTAAAACCTTCAACCTTAAAAATTGAGACATTAAAAAACATTTATTTTTTCAAATCTGGATAGACTAGTTCTTGCTCAGGAGGATATGGACTAACTGCTTTGAATGTTTTAATATTTTTTGATTCCCAAAATATTTCAGCAAATCTATTAACCTTTTCTAGAAGCTGAAGTGTAGAGGTTTTATCTATTTCTTGTTTTGCTTTTGAAGATAAAAGCATAATAGAATGTGTTAGTTCGTGTATTTCAGGATATTTTTCAATTTGTGGTTGTTTAATATAATCACCCCAAATCACCCTTATCTCGTCTTTTACTTTATGGCCATGTTCTTCTTTTTGCGCAATGAGTCTTGAAAGTTTTGCATTACTTGATATAGACATATCTTTTTCATTAATTTCTTCAATCAAGTCGACCAACCTTACCATTGTTAGAACAGCCAATTGTGCAGTTATGGGGTCGTATATTTTGCAAGGTATATCGCAGTGGGCGGACGCTTTTTTTATGCTTTTAAATTTTTCAAAAAATGCGAGGGCTTTATAAATCATTTATTTTCCTTTGAATAATTAGTTGGTATTAGTTTTTATAAATAAAGTATAATAACTTTATCGTATAATAAATATTATTTTTTTATTAAAAATTTCAATATCTGTATGTTAAATAAAAAATCCAGACTATTTTATACCAGACAATTACAAATAAAATTCTATTCTAAAAATAATAAAATTTTAATAGCTTTATTCTTATTAGAAAAATTCCTTTTTGATAATTTTAATTTTAAAGAGGAAATTCCTATTTCCAATCTTAAACAAAAATGGATTTATGAAAATATTAAAAATGATGATTACGAAAATGAAACAATGAGTTTTTTAAAAATTATTGACCAAACTAAAGTAAAAAAAAAATTTTTGTTACTCATAGAAACTTTTAGTAATATTTCATCAGATATATTTGATAAAGATTTTTTGACGTCTTTTGAAAATTTCAATAAAACCTTTAATGAAATAATTGAATATGAGATTGGGAAAAGCTTTAAATCTTTCTACTTATTTCAATTGACTTATCTAGCATATAACAAAGGCGTGAAATTAGACGAGGTTATAAAAAAAAAAATTGATTTTAAAGATAAATCTATTGATTTTTTTGAGATAGTATTCTTAGATATCTACCTTAACAGTAATAAAAAAAAAGTATCAAAGAATTTTTATCTATTTAAGCTAATTCTTAAATTTTTTAATAAATGATGAAATATAATAAAACTATCTTCTTCTTATCTTTAATTATTATTAATTCAAATCTTTATTTAGCTTTAAATATAAATGATTTATTTTTTTATCCATTGATTAGTATTTTTTTTACTATGATCTATATTATAATTTTAAAATTTAGAAAGCCTAACAATTCAACTACTGAAGAAATTAATATTATTAGCACTAAACAACAAGAGGATAGCGCAGAAAATCATCCAATTATTCAATCAGCCAGAAAAAGATTAGGTAAGTAGTTAGTTTTCTAAAAATTGATTAAGGCATTTAGCGGTGTCATTATTTTTTTCCGACAGAAGAGATTTTACAGGCCCTTGAAAAAGAATAAAACCACCTTTATCACCTCCTTCTGGCCCCAAATCTATAACCCAATCTGATGTTTTAATTACATCAAGGTTATGTTCAATAACTATAACGGTGTTACCGTCAACTACAAATTGATGAAGAATTTCAAGGAGTTTTCCAACGTCGTGGGTATGCAAACCAGTTGTAGGTTCGTCCAGTATATATAAAGTTTTTCCAGTTGGCCTTTTAGAAAGTTCCTTAGCCAACTTAATTCTTTGAGCCTCTCCGCCTGATAATGTTGTTGCAGATTGACCAATTTTTATGTACTCAAGTCCAACTTTTTTTAAAGTCTCTAATTTTTTAGATATTGTTGGAATTGCCTTAAAAAACTCTAATCCTTCTTCTACCGTCATATTTAGTACATCTGAAATATTCTTTCCTTTGAATTTGACCTCAAGTGTCTCTCTGTTGAATCTTCTACCTTTGCAAAGATCACACGTTACAAAAACATCAGCTAGAAAATGCATCTCTATGCGAAGCAAACCATCACCTTGACAATTTTCACATCTTCCACCTTTAACGTTAAATGAAAATCTCCCTGGTTTATATCCCCTTGCTCTAGATTCGGGTAGGTTGGAATACCATTCTCTTATAAAATTAAAGCATCCTGTGTATGTTGCTGGGTTTGATCGTGGAGTTCTTCCTATTGGAGTTTGGTCAATTTGAATTATTTTATCGAGGAATTCATACCCACTTATTTTTTGAAACTCTAGAGCCCTCTCATTAGAGTTGTTTATCTTTTTTGATAAAGCTTTAAATAAAGTTTCTATAACTAGTGTGGATTTCCCTCCACCTGAAACACCTGTTATACTTATAAATTTTTTGAGAGGAAATTTGATATCAATATTTTTAAGATTATTACCTTTTGCACCTGTTATCTTAATAGATTCATTAACTGATGCTTTATTTTTCTCATGTGATGGTATTGTAAGCTTTTTAGATAAATACATACCTGTAAGGCTCTTTTTATTTCGTTTGATTTCACTAGGTTTGCCTTTTGCTATTATTTCTCCTCCATTAATTCCAGCACCAAGCCCTACGTCAATAACATAATCACTCTCTAAAATTGTTTCCTCATCGTGCTCAACGACTATTACAGAATTTCCAAGATCTCTTAGTTTCTTTAATGTATTAATTAATTTTTTATTATCTCTTTGATGTAAGCCTATCGATGGTTCATCTAATACGTACAAAACCCCTGTAAGACCAGATCCTATCTGAGATGCAAGTCTTATTCTCTGACTTTCACCTCCTGAAAGTGTATTTGAGTTTCTAGATAATTGGAGATAACCTAACCCCACATTATTCAAGAATGTTAACCTATCAATTATTTCTTTGATAATTTTATTAGAAATTTCTTTTTTATGCTTTGACAAATTGTCTTCGAGGTTAAGGAACCATTTTAAAATATTTTCTATAGATAGGTTTGAAATTTCACTTATATCCTTTTTGTTTATTTTTATTGCTAAAGCCTCTTTTTTTAGTCTACTGCCATTACAAACTTCACAATCAAATTTACTAAGATACTTATTAAGTTCTTCTCTTTGCCAAATATCTGATCTTTTTAATTTTTTTTCAAGAAAACCTATTACCCCATCATATTGATGGTTATAACTCCATCCAGTATATTTATTAAAAATATTTATTGGTTTGTTATCTCCAAAAATTATTATTTTTTGTTTATCACTGGGAATATCTTTCCACTTTAAATTGGGATTTATTGAACAGTGCTTGCAGACTTCAAGAATTAATTCTTGATAAAATTGATTGCTTTTATTCCAAGGAAGTACCGCTCCCTTTTTTAGAGATAAATTCGAATCACCAATAAAAAGTTCAGGGTTAAATTTTTCTTTATACCCTAATCCATCGCATTCTTTACAAGCGCCATTTGGACTATTGAATGAAAATAGACGGGGCTCTATTTCCTCAATTGTAAACCCTGATATTGGGCATGCAAATTTAGAAGAAAAAATATAGTTTTTTTCTTTTGTTACATCAAAAAAATAAATAACTCCGTCTGAGAGATTTAATGCTGTTTCTATTGATTGTGCAATTCTTGTTTCATACTTCTTATTAATTTCCAATCTATCCACAATAACTTCTATTGTATGTTTTTTA
>MDSV01128291.1_pt1 | contig 13736 bp, 7 predicted proteins | sample 810851 | NCBI WGS metagenome assembly MDSV01 (sample SAMN05326640, study PRJNA326480) | marine metagenome | isolation source: seawater | place: Atlantic Ocean: North East | collected 2012 | reverse complement strand
GCTGCGCGGCGAGTTCGGCGGCGAGCCCCGCGGCGCGCTTCTCGGCGTCCTCGGCGCGCGCTTCGGCGACGATGGCGCCCGCCTCGCCCCGCCGAGACGCCTCGAGCGTTGCGCGCGACGCGTCCAGCGCCTCGGAGAGCTCATTTTTTTCAGACTCGGCGCGCGCGGCGGCGATTTTCGCCGCCCGGAGCGCCTCCTCGGAAGCTTCGAGCGCGGCGCGCGTCTCGCCGAGGTCCGCCTCGAGCGCGGCCGCGCGCTGCGCCGCCGCGGAGGGCTCGTCCGCGGCGGCGGCGGCGGCCTCCACGGACACAGCCTCCATCTCGCGCATCACCTTGAGCTTGGTGTTGGCGGTGGCGAGGTCCCGGACGGCGGCGTCCAGCTGCTCGCGCAGCGCATCGCGCTCGGACTCGATCGACTTGCCCTTCTTGACCGCGCCGTGGAGCTTCTGCTTGTACTTCTCCGCCTTCTCCAGCGCCGCCGCGAGCTGGGGGCTCGCGGGGGGGTCGGCCGCGGGGCTGGGGGAGGCGGCGTCGGACATGTTCGCGGCCGCGACGAGCGCACCGCGGAGTGCGGGCGGGCCGCCGATCCAGTCTTGTCGGAAGGACTGCGCCACGCGGGACGTCCGACGCTTCGAAGCCTTCGTGCGGAATCGATCGGGCAGTGACGAATCACGCGTTCACCGCGAGTCCGCGACCTCATGGAGCCCAAAAGCCAAAACGAACGACGACAGTCGCGTGTCGCGGAGATCTGTTTTTGAAAACGCCCACGCGATCGGGGCATACGCGCACGCGCGTCGACCCCGTCGCACGCTCCCGCCCACGCTCGCGCTTCACCGCGCTCGCGCGCGCACGTCTCGCCTCCGCTCTCGGCTCGAGGTTCCTTCGTCGTCGCCGGTCTCGCCTCCCGCTCGGATCGAGATTTAGGGTTGATCCGCGCGGATCTCACGAACCGACAACACGGCGACTCGAACCTCCGCCCCGTAACTTGCGATGTCCGGCATCGGCACGGGGTACGACCTGTCCACCACCACCTACTCTCCGGACGGAAAGGTGTTTCAGGTGGACTACGCGTGCAAAGCGGTGGACAACGGCGGGCTCGCGCTCGGCGTGCGGTGCAAGGATGGTGTCGTCTTGGGCGTGGAGAAGCTGCTCGCGATGAAGATGCTCGTGCCGGGCGCGAACCGTCGCATCGCCGCGGTTGACCGCCACGCGGGCATGGCGGGCACGGGCCTCGCACCGGACGCGCGGCAGATCGTCGCGCGAGCGCGCTCGGAGTGCGCGCAGTACCTCTCGTTCTACGGTGACCGAATCCCCGCGCAGATCTTGGCGGACCGCATGGCGCACTACATGCACCTCTTCACCCTCTACTGGTCGGTGCGCCCGTACGGCGCGTCCTCGCTGATGGCCGTCAAGGACGCGCACGACGGCTACGCGCTGTACCTGCTGGAGCCGTCGGGCGAGTGCCAGCGGTACCACGGCGCGGCGATCGGCAAGGGGCGGCAGGCGGCGAGGAACGAGATCGAGAAGCTGGATCTCGGCGAGCTCACCGCCGCCGAGGCGGTGCGGCACGTCGCGCGCATCGTGTACGCGACGCACGACGAGAAGGACAAGGAGTTCGAGTGCGAGCTGTCCTGGATCTGCGACGCCTCGGGGGGCGAGTTCAAGCGCGTCCCCAAGAACCTGGTGGATGAGGCGGTGGAGGCGGCCAAGGCGGCGCTCGAGAGCGACGACGAGATGGACGCGTGACGCGTCGTAAACCGCCGGCGCGATGCGCGCGCCGATGAGAGTAGTCGTCGCGGTGAAAAAAAAAAAAAGTTTCGACGAACGGGCGTCTTCCGCGCCTTCACCGCCTGATCATCATTTCGCGAACTCGTTTCCCTCCAGCGCCCCACCCTCGCGTCGCACGTCCACGCCCGCGCGCCTGCACACCGGGCACGCGTTGCGCTCCTCGGTCAGCCACCGGTCGATGCACGCGGCGTGGAAGGTGTGGCGGCACCCGCGGAGCGACTTGGTCTCCGCGCCCACCGCCCAAGCCTCCAGGCACACGCAGCATCGCTCGGAGGCGCGCGTCGACGCGGCGTCCCGACGCAGAGGCTCGCACAGAGGCCCTTCCTCGGAGGAGGGCTCCGAGGAGGTCTCCGAGGACGTGTCCGAGGACGCTTCGTCGCGAAGCGCCGCGCCGGAGTCGAAATCGTTCGCCGGCGTCTCCCCCGCGGACCTTCTTTTCGTTTCCCTCCAGCCGCGCAGGTCCGAGAGCGTCACGCGCCGCGTCGGGATGGCGCGCACCGCCTCCGCGGGCGCGACGGGCGTCCCCGGGTCGCCCGGCCCGAACCGATCCAGGAGCTCCTCGTACGTCATGGTGTCCAGGCGCGACGCCGTGAGCATCGCCTCGAGCGCGCGGTGCAAGGACAACGTCGAGGTCCAGCTCGCGTTCGCGCGCCCCGAGGACTCGCCTCGGTTCCCGTCGCCGAGACGCTCGTCGAGATCGGAGCCGTCGGAGACTTCCTCGTCGCCGCCGGCGCTTCCGTCGTCGCGCGCGCGTCCCCGCCACGGGACGGCGTCCGCGTCCGTCGCGCGGGTGGGTCCCGAAGTCGCCGCGGCGCGCGGATCCGCGAGCGGATCCGCCTCCGCGTCCGAGAGCGTCCGCGAAGAGACGGCGTCGTCGACGGCGTCGTCGACGGCGTCGTCCCGGGATCGGGACCCGGACCCGCCGCGGAACAGCTCGTGCAGGATGCGCTCGACGTCCCCGCGCGCCAGCGCGCGCTCCATCTCGCGCGCGCGCGCGTCCACCTCGGCGCGGCGCGCGCGGATCGCCAAAGGGCGCGCGCCGGCGCTCGCGAGCGCGTCCCGCGCCGGGCTCTCCGGTCGCCGCTCGACGCCGGGGACGCCGGAGGCGCTCGAGGACGCCACGGAGAACGTGCTCGCGGCGAACCGGCGGCCGCGCGCGCGGCGGCGGGTCTCGCGACCGCTGGAGTCGCCGTCACGCCGCGACGACGACGCGTCGCGGCCGCCGCGACGACGTCCGCCCGCGGACGCGCCGCCGGCGCCGGCGCCGGCGGCGTCGCCGTCCGCGGCGGCGGCGAACCCCTCCGCGTCCCGCGCCAGCAGCGCCAGGCGGCTCTCGCGGCGCTCCATGGCGCCCGCGACGGTGTACCCGGAGAGACAGAGGCGCGCGAGGTCGAGAGCCTCGACGGAGACGGCGGCGCCGGCGACGGCGCCGACGCCGGCGCCGCGCAAGACGGAGACGCCCCTGCCGGCGGCGCGCGCGGCCACCGCGCCAGCCACCGCGCCGACGCTGGCGCCGGCGACCGCGAACGCGCCGACGAGCGCGCCGTTGAACACGGTCGTCGCGGGCGCGGCGAGTCGACTGACGAGCTTCGAGACCGTGCGGTGCATCGTTCGATGGGACGCTCGAGCTTCCGATTCGGAAGCGTCCGATTCGGCCGACCGCGCGGAGGCGTCGGGACGCCTCTCTTCGCGCTCGCGCCTCTCGTCATCGCGGGGTGTCCGCGGCGGATCGGCCGCGGCGCGGGACGACTCGCACATCGAGCACGTCGTCGCGGGGCGCTCGTTGACGTACGCGCACGTCGCGCAGCTCCACGTCGGGGCATCCACCGCGGGAGACGCGGTGGCGGTCGCCGCGGAGGCGAAGCGCGCCGGCATTGTTTTTCGCGCGAAGTTTTGGCCAGCTCAGCAACGCGCGATGCTGCCTTTTCCGTCCCGACGGGGGAGGGCCTCGCCCGGTGTCGGAAAGGTCAGCACGAGCCTCAGCTCCCCGCGCGAGGTCGACGCACACGTCTCGTCGCGCTCCACCTGTACTGCGGTCCCTCCGTCGCAGACGCGCGAGTCGGTTCCAGCCCGTCGTCTCTCGCGCGGAGGTTCGTTGTCTCTTGTCTGCTTGTCGTGGAAAAAATCTCCCGCCGAGCGTTTTCTCCAGGTTTGTTGACGGTCGAAAGATTCGGCGGGAGATGCTTCGACTCGCGAACCTGCAGCCCGCGCAGATTTCAGTTCGCAGGAGCTTGCGTTGGCGCCTGGCGACGAGAAGAGTGCCCACTCCTTCTCTCGTCATTCGAGCCGGCGCCGGGGAGACGATGGACGACGCGATGGACGTCGACGGGGGGTGGGACGAGCCCTCCCCCGAGGACAACCGGTCGTCAGGGAACGATGCGGGAGACGCCATGGAGGTGGACGCCGAAGTGGTGCGCGAGGCGCTGCGCACGCTCTCCGCCGCGCGTGGCCATGAAGACGGTCCCGACGGCGACAGCGCGTGGCCCGGGTCGTGGCCCGGGGTTTGGCCGGGGACGCGCTCCGAGACGGGCGCGGGGTCGCGGAGCGCGCTCTCGGCGCCCTTCGCGCCCATTCCCCGGACGCTCGCGGCGGCGGCGCCGCAGATTTCGGCGCGGTCGCGCGAGCACCCGCGCGCGGCGGACGCGGCGGTGCCCTCGGGTGTGCGCGAGCTGACCGTCGTGCCGGACACCAACGCGCTCGTGAGCCGCGGCGACCGGAGCCTTGCCGCGCTGTTGGACCGCTTCGGCACGAACGGCGGTGCCGCGTCGGGCGGCCGCGCGGGAGACGATCCGCGTCGCGCGCACCACTCCGCCGCGCGCGTGCGCGTGGCGGTCCCGCGGCGCGTGGTCCAGGAGCTGGACGGGCTGAAGAGCAGCAGCCGCGCCGGCGAACGCTCCGACGACGGAAAGATGCAAAAAGTCGCCGCTTTGGCGCGCGGCGTGAACCGCGCTCTGGTCGCGCGACTGGATGCGCAGCACCGCGGCGTTGACATAAACATCACCACCTCCTCGTCCTCGCTCGAAGTGCAGGGTCCGGGGGACGCCGCGGCGGCTCGGCTGGAGATGCGCGCCCGCGGGTTCACGGCGGAGGACGCCGGGCCGGCCGGGGACGAGGAGATTCTGTTCTTCTGCCGGACGAGACGCGAACGCGGCGAGCTCGTGGCGTTCGTCACCGCGGACGCCAACGCCGCGGTCTCGGCCATGTCGCACGCCTCGACGCGGGACGTGCCGGTGTGCGCGTTCCACCCGGAGCACTTGCCGTCGGACGCGGACGAGATGCGTAAGACGCTCGTCGCGTTTTACGAAGCCGCCGCCGCGAGGGGCGCGGCGTTCGCGGCGGCGGGACCAGCGGCGTCGGACGCAGCCGCGAGAGAGGCTTCGACGCGCGAAAAACAAGCGGAGGCTTCGCTCGGCGTTCCCCCGGAACGTCGTGCTTCTTCTCTCTCATCTTCCGCGCGCGTCGCGAAGGGCGAAACGGCCGCGCGCGGACCGACGGACGACACGAAACCGAAACCGAAACCGGAACCCTCTCCACCGGCCTCGCCTCCGGTTTCGCCGCGCGCGCACGCGCGCCGCGCGTTGGCGGCGCTCGACGAGGCGCTCCCGGCGGCGGTGGAGGCGATGCTTCGCGATGAGCTCGGGGACCTGTGGGCCGCGGGCGTGCGCGACGACTTCGACGCCGCGAGCGAGCCTCTCGCGCTCAGCGCGGATGACGCCTTCGAGGCGCTGCGCCGGAACCGCGCTTCGCTGGCGGGCGGCGCGTTCGCGAAAACGTTCGGGTTCGGGCGCGGCGGGACCGACGCGGGGCGGGAGGCGATGCGCGCGCTCGCCGCGGCGCGCCGCGCGCGCGGGCGGCACGACGAGGCGAGGGCGCTCGGCTCCGTCGAGCGCGCCACCGAGATCGTGGAAATCGTCGGAAACCTGCTCGCGGGGTGTCCTCGCGCGCTCCCGGAGGTGCGCGGGGCGGCGGAGGCGGCGGCGCGCGCGGCGCGAGCGCTGGCGAGGACGCGGTAGAAACAGAAAAGCGGAAAACCATAGAGATATACTCATAGCTCTCGCGCTGGCCGCGGCGTCGTGTGTTGAAGGAGACAGACAGAGACACCGGAATGTGAAAAGAAACGCGAGGAACGCCGATCGCTTTTTTTTGACAACACGCGCGCATCACGCGCGCGCGCGCCCAACCTTCGAGGGACCCGACCCTCGACGTCCTCGACGCGATTTCGTTTCTCGTCTCCGAAGTCGGACGCCTCACTTTCCCTCCTCGGGCTCGGCGGGCTCGGTCTTGGTGTCCGCCTTGGCGGCGAGGTCGTCGGCGAGCGCGTCCGCGGCGGCGTCGCCCTCCTTCTTCTCCTCGCTCTCTTCCCCCTCGAACTGCTTCATGTGCTCCATGGCCTTCTCGAACTCCGACTGGAACAGCTCCGCCTTCTCCGCCGAGCCGAACTTGCAGCACATGTTCACCATCGTCGGGCGCACGTCGCCGTCCGAGCAATCCACGACAACCATCACGCGCGCCTTCTCCGAGCCGGCGTGCTCCTCGATTTTCGTGCCCGGCTTGACGTGGAAGTTGGCGCACACCTTCAGCGTCTTCTCGCGGCGCATCAACAGGCGGATCTTGCCGCTCTCCTTGTGCTTGAGCAGCTTGATCGGCCCGAGCCCGCGCTCCTTCCACTCGCCCTCGACGAACCGGTAGGACTTGGACTTGGCCTCGAAGAGCACATCCTCGTTCTCCTCCCCGGACGCCACCTCCACCTTCTCCAGCTTCACCAAAGGGGTGAACTCGGCCTTGCACTCCGCCTCCGCGGCGGCTGCGTCCGCGGCGTCGTCGCCCTCGTCCGCGGCGGCCGCCTTCGGGGCGGACGCGAACGCGCTGGGGTCGAACGTCGCCGCGGCGCCGCCGAAGCCGCCCGACGCGCCGAAGCCGAACACGGGCGGGGCGGGGGTCTCCTCCTTCTTCTCCTCGACAGCCTAGACGTCGTCGACGGGGGGAACGGCGAGGGTGAGCGATCGCGAAGGCTCGACGCGGTCCAGTGGTGGCGGTATCGCACCGTTCGCCTCGACGCGCGACGCGGGGCGCCCCGGTCGGCGGGCGGCGGAGATCTGCCCGCGATCGGTACGCGAAAACGCAGAGGGGAACCGGCCGCCGGGCGGGTTTTTTCTTCGCGTGGGACGACGGCGGGGTCGGCGCGGCCGGCGGACGGGCGCGCACGAGCGGAACGAGGGACGCACCGGAGTCTCGGCGGGGGCGGGATCGCTCATGGTGCTTCTTCGATCGAGTGGAGCGTGCGAACGCGTGTCTCGGAGTGCTCGCGGGCGCAGATCTCGGGAGCAAGCAGCCCGCGCTTTTCGCGATCGTCGAAAAGCAGTCGACCGACCTGCCTTTTTGGTGCACGCGGCGCAGCGCGGAAAAAAAACGGACCCGCGAACCGGCCCGCGACGACTCGTCTCCCCTCCACTCCACTATTGCGCGCGACGCGACGCGGGTCGCGTCACTCGCGGGAGCGCCCCCGCACGGGTTATCGCACACGTCTCGGGTCGAGGGCGACCGAACGTAGACTACCGGTAGGCACCCCGCGACGCACCGCGCGCGATGGACAGCGTCGCCGAGGCGCTGTCCATCGCGGTGGTGGTGGCATCTTCGCGGGGTGCTCTGGACCCCCTCGACCTCGCCGCGGCCGAGCTCGCGCTGTGCCGGCCCGGCCTCGCGGAGGATGCGTCCCACGCGTGGGCACGTGCGAATCTCCCCCTGCTGGTGGGGGACCCGGGGCGATGCAGGGCGTCGCGCAAGGTGCCCTTCGGCGCTACCTCGTGGCGCGCCATCTTCCGCCGCGCGCAAAACCCGGACGCGAAGATCGCCATCGGCGCCGACTGCGGGTTCAGGGTGGACGACACCACCGGGCGACTCTGGACGTGGGGCAATAACCTGGGCAGCTATGTGACGACGCGCTATCCGGCGCCGATGCGAGGCTTCGAGCTCGCGCCGAAGGTGAAGGTGACGGCGGTCTCCGTCGGGATCTCTCACGCGCAAAGTCACGCGCTCGCGTGCGACAGCGCCGGCGCGGTGTGGGCGTGGGGACATAGCGGGACAGTCATGTCCGACGGCAAGCTCGGCACGCCGCAGGATGAGCGCGGGCCAGATGACCTGTTTGATGGAGTGCGTTCGCAGCCGCGGCGCGTCGCCGGCTTCGGCGTCGACGCGGACGCGCCGGCGGCGACGACGCGGAACGAAATCGAAAAACAAACGCCGCCCGCGTTCGCCGTTGCCGTCGCCGCGGGCGCGGCGCACTCCGTGGCTGTGGACGCCGCGGGCGGCGCCTGGGCCTGGGGCTCCAACGCGTACGGCCAGTGCGGGCGCCACGGGGCGACGGAGTCGGCGCAGCCGGCGCGCATCGAGTCTCTGTTCCGCGGCGGCGCGCGAGTGGTGGCGGCGGCGGCGGGCAAGACCACCACGTTTCTGCTCGACGAGAAGGGCAAGGTCTGGCGGTGTTTCAGCAACGCCGCCAGCGTGGGCGCGTGGGCGGTCGAGCGGACGTCCGCCGCGTTCGGCGAGCGTGACGGCGAGCGCGACGGCGAGCGTGGGTCCGACTCGGACGCCTCCGCGGAGAGGGAGGTTCTGTCTGTTTACGACTCGACGCGCTGGTGCGCGCGCGCGTTCGCGGAGCACCTCGTCGTCACGCACATCGCGCTGACGTACGAGCGCGCGGTGTTCATCGACCGCCGCGGCGATGCGCGCGCCTGGGGCAGGAGCGGCGACGACGCGACGGGCGGCGGTGTCTTCGCCGCGGCTGTGGCGGGACCCCTGCGCGACGGCGACTTGCGAGACGCGGGGCGGCTGCGCAGAGCCGCGGTCTCCGCGGGCCACAGCTTGGTGCTCGCGTGCGACGGGAGGGTGTATGGGTTCGGGAACAACGAGTCGCACGAGGTGGACGCGCGCGCGCGCGCGACGTTCGTGAGGGGGCCAATCGCCGTCTCGGTGCCGTTCTCCGTCTTGGAACAAAGGACAAAGGACGAAGACGCCGCCGTGACGCACGCCGCGTGCGTTTCAATCGCCGCTGGCACATCCGGCAGTGTCGGCGCCTCCGCCGCCGTGCGCGCCTCGGACGGACGCGTGCTCACGTGGGGCGCGCCCGGGCCCTGGCTCGGGCGCGGCGTGCACGACAGGCACTACATGTGGGCCCCGGGAAACGAGCCCGCGCCCGTGCGGTTCGAGGAGACGAACGACGACGCGAGGGAGGACGCGTCGCGAGAGCGGCGACGTTTGTAGTTTCACCAGACTAGTAGCTCGTGCTCGACGAATTCGTGACGAAGCGCAGAGAAGAGGCGGCGATGGAAACGACGTGCGTCACCCCCACCCGGACGAGCCCTTCCCCGGGTCCCCCCCCGGCCCGTTCGCGACCAAGCCGAAGACGTACCCCGCGTGCCGCCTCATGTTTTTCAAAATCTTCCCGGCGCTCTTCTCGAACTTGTCCTCGAACTCGGCGCTCGGGAACAAAACGCCGGGGCCCTTGTCGCCCTCCACCAGGCGGCGCACGCTGCCCTCCGGCGCGGGGCCCCGCGCCGCGCGCAGCCGCGCGGCCAGGGACGGCGCGGAAGAGCTTTCGCCGGTAGGCACAGGCGGGTCGTTTTCGGTGTCATCAGTCTCGGAGCGTCGTCCGGAGTCGGTCCGTCCGTTCCCGCGAGCGTCGTCGTCGAAGACTGTCGAAGACTCTCGTCGCTCGCGCGCTTCTTTCGCCGCGGCGCGCGCCTCCGCCACCCGCGCGCGCAGCGCCATCTCCCGCTCGCGCGCCTGCTTTTCCAGCCTCGCGATTCTGCCGCGATCGTCGGGGAACCGCGCCGCCGCCTCGCGGAGCGCGAGCACGGCGTCGTCGCGGCGCCGGCGGAGCGCCTCGAGGTCGCGCACCAACGCAGCGGCAGCGACGGGGTCCGCGGAGGGGGGGCGACGATTGCCCGAGACGTGCCTTCCCGTGTGCGTGACGTCCGCGACGAGGATCTGCAGCCCCTCGCAGTACGGCAAACGACGACCCGCGCGCTCGGCGGTGTCCTCGATGGCCCTCTGCCCGTACCCGACGCACGTGAACTTGAACGCGCCGTGCGCGGCCGCGGGGTCCGTGGGCGGCATCGGGGCGGTTTTGCGATACGAGAACCCGACGCAGATGGGGGGGGCGCCCGCGTCCTCGAAGGACTTGGCGTGGAACATCGCGCCTAGGCACGCCTTCGAGCGGTACCGCGAGGTAGAGGGGGGAGGCCAAGCCCCCTGGGAGTCGGAGGGGCGCTCCGAACCCATCACGACGCCACCGCCGCGCGGCTCTCAGTGCCACGTCGCCATACCGCGCATTCGCGAAGCCGAGACGGGACGCGCGCGGCGCGAATCGCAAACACGCGCGGAAAAACACGCGCCCCCTGTTCACAAACGCGCGCGCTAAAAATCGTTTTCGTCCGAGGACGAGCCGTCGCCGCCGTCGCTGGCGTCCCCCCCCATCACGTCGCCCACCCACGTGCGCTGCACCGGCGCGGGCCCAGTCCGCGCGGTCTTCCCGACGAGCCCGCCCCCGATGCCGAACCGCCGCGCCGCGGGAACCGAAGCGCCGCCGGACATCTCCGATCTCCGCGCCGAGCGCGCGTCGCGCGACGCCAAAGCCGTTTTTTTCGTCATCTCCTCCGACTCGTCGTCGAACTCGTCCTCGAAGTCGTCACCCGCGTCCTCCTCCCCCCGCAACACACGCATCTCCTCCTCCCGCAGCCGCCCGCGCATCACCCGCAGCGCGTCGTCGCGCTTCGCCGCCGACGCCTCCTCGTCCGCGCGGCGGGACGCGAGCGCCGCCTCGAGGTACGCCAGATTGCGGTGCTTCTCGAGGTACCGCGCGTAGAGGCTCGGCATCTCGGCGTTGAGTGCGTCGAGCTCGTCCGCGTGCGCCGGGCGCGCGGCTCTGAGCGACCCGAGCCGCTTCTCGCCCCGCTCCAGCTCGGCTCGGCGCTTCTCCAGGACGCCGCGGAGCGTTTTCTCGTCCTTCGCGAGGTCCGCGAGCCCGCGCTCGAGCGAGTCGACGGATTCCGCCACGGAGGCGATTTGCTCGCGAACCAGCCTCTCCATCTCGCGCACGTCCGCGGTACCCCCCGCAGCGCGCGTACGCGCCTCCCGCACCTCCTCCTTCTCCAGCCGCAACGCGTCGTGCGTCGCCGCACCCGAGTCGGTGATGTCGCTCGCGAGCTTGCGCGTGGCGCGCGCGTCGAAGTCGGCGAACGCGTCGAAGTCCTCGGCGCGCGCGTCGTCGCCGGCGCGGGCGTCGGTCTCGTCGTCGTCGTCGTCGTCGTCGGCAGCCGCGAGCGTGGCTCTCCGCAGCACGTCCGCGATCTTCAGCAGCTCCTTCACCGCGACGCCGTCCGCGGAGTAGAGGCGCTTCAGGTTGAGCCGCGCCCTGGCCTTCTGCGCGAAGACCTCGTTGACGTTCTTCAGGAAACGCACGCGGTCCGCCTCCGCGCTGATGTCGCCCTCCACGACGGCGGTTTCGTCGTAGCGGGTGACCAGAAACTCGAGGCAGTCCGCCACGAGCTCGAAGTTGGGCGTGCGGAAGCTCTCCATGGACACCACGCGCGGGTACCCGAGCGCGCGCATGCACTCGGCAAAGTCTGCGCGGGGGAGCGTCGACAATTGGTTCGCGGGTCGGAATCTGCGGTCAGTGATTCGCCTTCGAGCGTCGCGCGCGCCTCGGCGAGCGCGAGAGGCGACGCGACGACGCGCGCGTCGAACGCCGAGGTGCCCTTTTCGCGAGGGCGCGTGCCGCGTGGGGCACGGCGGGCGGGCCGACGGCAGCCTTCGGGAACCCCGGGGTGCGAGGACGGCAGCGCCAGTCGCCGTGCGTGCGGAACGGCGGCGCGACTGCGCCTCGTGGCGTCCTCGGCGGCGCTTCGCGGGTCCCGTCGACGCTCCCGCGGCGGATGTGAACGTTTGGCCGGGACGAGGAAAACGGCGACAGATCGGGCGCGGGTTTCGCGGGCGGTCGCGGGTCACCGAGACGAGCTGCCGCCGGGCGGAGACGAGGAACGGCACGCACTTCGAAGCTCGCGGTACGACATGACGCTCGGTTTCGCGACGGCCTGACCACCGCACCCTGGTGCGGCGACGCGTCCCGAAATAGAGACGCGGTCAACGATGCCGTCGCTTTTTCGCGGCACAAACCGCGAAACGCTCCGATCCTCCGAATGCTTTTTTTCGGATTTTCGCGAACCGCCCGCGTCGGCGTCTGGCGCCGAAACGAAGCTGTTGAATGAGACGTCGCGCCTGTGACAAAAAAACGCGCGCGCGCTCGTCCTCATCAGGTGTCACGCGTCCTCTGCTTCGTCCAGCGTTCCTTCCCCCACGCACGCCACGTCGCTCCCCTCTCCCTCGTCCACGCGAAACGTCACGCCGCCCTCGTACGCCTCCGGGGCGGAGGGGCGCATGTGTATCTCCACCGCCGCGCGCCCGCCGGCGGCGACGATCCCGGAGCTCGGCTCGCACGCGAACGCGCCGCGCGTCTCGGCGACCCAGCGCGCCTCGTCGCCCGAGTCGTTGCGCAGCGTCACGCGCCGCAGGTTCGCGACGCGGTCGTGCTCGGCGACGTGTACCTTTCCGAACTTTAAAGAAGCGGTCGACGCGCTTAGAACGGGCCGAAGCAACCGCGCGTCCAGCGCGAAGTGCTGCGCGTCGCCGTTTTCGTACAAGAGCACCAGCGCGCCGTCGAAGCGCGCCTCCGCCGCGCGCGCGACGGCGCCGGCGTCGTCCACGTCCTCCGCCGGGGGCGCGAAGCGCAGCGTGACGTGCAGGCTCTGCTGCGCGGGCACGCGCCAGAGCACCCGCCGCAGGCCGACCACGGAGTCCGCCTCGCGGTGCTTCGAGCGCGCGTCGCGGAGCGCGAAAATGAGCGGAGGCTCCCCGGGCGCCGTCTCGGCCGAGCCGCGAGGCTCGGGCTCGCCCGCGGCGCGGACGCCTCCGCCTCCACTCAGGCTCGCCTGCGGCGTGGACGCCTCCGCGTCCGCAACCTCGAACGGAGGGGGGCACGTGATTCGGAACGCGACGGTTTCCGCGTGCGGGTTCAGCAGGGTCACGGACTTCTGGAACTCCGGAGTGGGCGCGCGCGCCGACGCCGACATCCGGCTCGCGCGGCACCGCCAGTTGAAGTTGACGGGCGCGTCGGGCACGAGACGGGGGGCGAAGGCGCGCGCGGCGAGCCGAACGACGAGCGGCTTCATCGGTTTCGGCGGCGGCGCGGCGTCGGGGTGGAACGCGCCCGCCAGACGGACGCGCACGGGATTCGCCTCGACGCGTTTGGCGGTCGCCGGAGCGACCACACCGCCGTTTCCCTCCGCGCGCGACGCCAGCGTCGCGGTCGCCGCGGCGCCGCTCATCTCAACCCGCACGCGGGTCGCTCCCGCGGTGTCGACGACGCCTCCGCCTCTCCCGCGCGCCTCCTCCGGGAGGAGCAGCCTCTGCTTGCTGACCACGGACCCCACGAACGCGCGCGGCGCGCTCCCCGCGTACGCGTACGTGACCGCGAACTCGACGACGCCGCCGTTTCGCGGAACCAGCGTCGGGCCGCTCGGTTCGACGCGGAACGGGCCGCGGCGCGCGCACATCACGCCCCGTCCCACCACGCGCGCCTCGACGACGCCGGCGATTTCGTCCGGCACGAGACGCACCGACGCGCACCGCGACTCCGCCTCGTCGCCGGCGTAGTACGCCGACTTGTCCCGCGGGATGGGGTTCAGCCAAGGCGTGAACTCCACCTCCGCGTCGAACGGCCCGCGGTTGACGCAGAAGAACTTTTTGCTCGGAACGTCTCGATCGCCCGCCGGGACGTCGCCCCAGTCCAGACAAAACGCGGGGCTGGGGCCGTGGATGACGCGTCGCGTCGCCTCCGTCGCGTCGCGCCGCGCGTCGCGTGCGACCGTCGCCTTGCCGACGTTTACGAGCGCG
>MDSV01079466.1_pt1 | contig 13736 bp, 10 predicted proteins | sample 810851 | NCBI WGS metagenome assembly MDSV01 (sample SAMN05326640, study PRJNA326480) | marine metagenome | isolation source: seawater | place: Atlantic Ocean: North East | collected 2012 | reverse complement strand
CTTTATTTTTGGTATAGAAAAACAGGTTTATATTCGCGCATCAAAAAATAAGTCTACCCAAGCTATTTCATTCTCGTCGATCAATAAGCAGTTTAATTCGCATGGTTGCTCGTTGAGAAAATGTAAAAGTGGCAATATGTGTTTTTTAGATTTATCAGGCGCTACACTGGGTTTAAAGCGTAAGAGAGAAACGGTTGATGTGTCGTCTTTTGAGCAGGCAGAGGTTGTAGACCCTTTGGCTAAAAAATTCGTACCTCATAGCTTTTCTTTATTGGGGGAAGAGCAATCTCGCTATCCATTACCATTGACTTCTGGTAATGGTAAAAGCCTGTCACAGTCTCCTTCACTGGATATTGTAAATGACCCTACTTTCTGTCAAGAATTTGATGACCCTGATGTTCCCTCGTTTGAGGCTCAATGGGCTTCTTTTTTTGATTATCACGAGGTTGGGTCTTCAAACTGTTTAAGAGAAAGAGGGCCAGAATTAACCACAGAAGATGTTGAGCGGCTGTTTCGTGATACCACAAGGGATGATCGTGAATCTTTTGAGCAATCAATAGCTGCTTTAGGTTCCTGTTGAAAACCTCAATCACGTTGGGGTGTTTGGCTATCTGACTCCTAAATCCCCCTTAAATTACCATTAAATGACTGCATTTGAGTAATATTTTCAGGTAATGGATGGAATAATATACTTTGTCGTGGCATTCTGATTGTCTTTTTTTTGAACTATCGATGATGCTATGCGTATGAACGAACCTGCTTCTTCTAATGAAAACACTTTCAGCCAAGATTTTTACCAACATGTGAACAAAATCTTTAGCTTTGGTGTTAGTAAAGAATCACCCGAATTATCTTCTAAAACGGGTTATAATCAACAGTCTGTTGATCTTGCAAACGCATTGTTGGCCGTTTTGTGGTCTACAGTTCCTTCACTTTCTCGTGGTGAACTCCTGAATCAAAATGAATGGAATGCTTTATTGCTAAATCTTGATAGCTATCCATTAATGTCTGAGGTATTCCCCTCTTTGTATATACAAAGAGATCTGGAAGCAATGAATACCGAGGGAAACCATCAAATTACAGACCCATTTAAATCGAGTGTGTGTGATTTTTTTATTGCGTTTTTTGAAAAATGTTCGGATCAAGAATTTATTAAGGAACTTAACAATTTCTCTCAGGAACTTAATAGCTTATCTGACACAACAGCTAACGGTGCCCAAGAGCAAGGAAATAAAGGAGATAGATATGATGGTAAAAATTTAATTGTTCCAGATCCTTCAAAGCTTAAAGCATTTAAAGAAACTTTAGATTCTTACAAAGACGTTGATCAACATAGTTGTCGATTAGGTAGTGAAGATTCCACTGTCGTCACTAATCCGGTGCGTACTAACGCTTCTCTTCACGAACCATTGACTGATGAAAATATTCAAAAAGCTCCTGAACCTATAATTAGAGACGACATAAACTTTAAACATTCTAACGATCAGCCTACAGAGGCTTCAATAACTGCCATTCTCAAGGTTCTGATGTCGAGTGGCTACGCTGCTGGTTTGACGTTTTTGACGTGGGAATTCTTTCATGGAGCGGTGTGTTATCAAGCAGAAATTATGGACAGTGACCACCAAGTGGTTGTCGATAAAGGTATTTGGAGTCCTCCTATGGAATGGGTTTATTTGACGTTTGTCGTATCAACTGCGATTTCACAGGTCTTTCGTGCGCAGCGTTTGGGTGAGTTGAATAATCTAGACAAAATTTCCTGGAGCGATTGGAATGCGTATTTATCTAATTCCTATCAGCATGGTAAAGAGGTTCTAAAGAGTACGTTTGATCCAGCAGAAGTATTAGTGGTTTCTAGAATCATCAACTTTGTTCATGCCCAATGGTTAAAAATATTTAAAGATTGGGAATCATTCCGCACAAACTCATCGTCTTTATTAGATGCTGATTATAATGAACACTCTGTTAAGGTTTATCATGCTGTATTATCCGCACTCACACTGGGTCTATACGTTGCATTGTTTTCTGTTGGGTTCTTTAATAATAAGAGTATGTTGGATGTTGCATTTCTTGCATTAAGTCCGTTTATATTATCACCCACCTTACAGGTTATTATTTCGCATGTGCTAGAAGGACTAAAACAATGGGTGGAGTCAGCTTCAAGGTCGCCATCCAGTCAAGTCACCGGCCAGAGATCACAACGTATTACTCTGGCTGCAGGGTCATTGGCAGCCATTATTACGGGTATGGCATATGGGATGCCAGGTAATGCCGTTTCAAATAATGCCTTTGTAGGTGCCTTCATGAGTACTGAAACCGCTAATTATCAAGAAATGATGGGTGACTTAGGACCGTTGTGCTTCTTTTCCTGTGCTTTGTTCGTATCAGTGCTCACGTCTGGTTTGGTGAGTTCATGGTTTTGTTCATTGTATGAGCCTTCAGAGCAAGGCGGTGTGTTTTCCAATCTGATGTTAAGCGTCACAAAGTATGCAGCACTTTATGCCTTGTTATACTCTTGCGCTACCGTTGCTTTAGGTCAATATTGTTCACATGATCCTTTTCTTCCTGGAGAATGTGTGGCAGCAGTGGATCACGATACCGGATTAGCGGGTTTGTACACGCAAGTTACACTAACCTCGGCTTTTTTTGTTAAAGAGCTCTATGCCATGTCTCAATTTGCGTTGGTTGACTCACCAAAGATGATGGCTTATTTGAAAGAAATTTTTTGTGGTGATGATCGATTAGCAGGATTATTGTGGCTGTTATCGAGGCCATCGAGTTTGGGTGTTCAAACTGTCTATGAAATGACAGCTTACTTATATGAAGCATTTAATCCTAAGTATGTTTCAGGACCTCCACATGACAGGCTAAGTGCTGCGTCATTTTTTACGTCGCTTATACGAGGCACCGGTTTCATACCAGAAGACACTGCTAGAGACCCTGGTAGTAATGGTGATTATTCATCAAGTGGAAATGCTCTATCTTCAGTGTAACATACATGATCAGTCTCTTTGAGGGCTTACCTTGAGCCTTAGATTTTTCACGTTATGATGCCTTTCTGGTTCATAAGTGGGTGTGATCACACGGGTCAGTAAGAACCTGGTGCCCAATGACTGTAAAAGTATCAACGTGGTTCTTGAAGTGCCGCTGTTGTTTGTTATCTTATAGAATCAAAATCACATCCTTTAATGCTTTGTAATCCTCAGTTGGTTTTTATCGCTAGTTGATGGCACAGTATTTAGACCGATGATCTGGATGAAGGTTGTTGTGCAATGACAGCCCTTTGCTCCTTATCTTCAGTAGGTAGTCTGCCACTGAATATAGAATTTATGACCTTAACTATAGAATTAGAATCACTACGGTATTGATCCAGTGCTTGCCTCCAATGGTTATGTTGGCACATATTAGCAATCAAGAATGTAAGTGTATAGCAGACAGGTAACAATATTATCTGGCCGAGATAGAGCCATTTTATAGCATTAATAGCTGAATGATCATTTGCTAGATCGCACAGATCTTCAACGTCATCCGTGGAGGAGTCTGGATCAATTAAAACATCGGTACATCGAATAACCTGTTCATACAGTGGTGGTATTCGCGATAAACCAAGGATTAAGGGAGGGGCAAAGAGAGTGATCAAAAGGTTAAATTTAAACGGGGTCTGATACTCCAAGTATGAAGGCGTGATTTTTGCAAGTAATAAGAGGATGGCTATTGCAGGAATGACACAGACACTAGCGGCGTTAGCTACTTCGCCACAGTCCCCCGATTGCCAATCTATATCGTGACAGTAGTCCACCTGATGAGCCGAATAAACGAATAAGCAATAAAACCCATACCCCATGCCAACACACATGGTTGTGTCTAAAGCAAAATAGAGAATTTCTAAACAATGAACACTTGGCGTATTTTCTCTTGCATTACTTTCGTTCGTTTGAGAATTTGCTTGCTCATCGCGATTACTGTCCTCTCGTGGCAGGTCAGGTCGAATGAGGGGATTGTTTGCATCGTTTTTTGAATCATGAACCGTAGCTAAATCTGCTGGTAAACCTGTGTTAGGAAGTGAGCTTTGATTGTGGTTAATACCTAATAATGCTTCAGAGACTGTTGAGTTAGGCCAATAATCGATTGTTCTACTACGCAGATCTCCTGGCGTATCTTCCTCTCTATCTTCCATGTCTCTTAGAGTATTTGTGTTTTTCATGGTCGATATCCTTGTATGATGTTATTTAAAGAGACTCTAACATCTTGTTCTGTCAAAGCAATGTCTTTGAGTATCAGCAAGGTATCGTTTTGTAGCAGTTTGTAACCAAACACTTTATTAAAGGTGTTTTGTTATGGAGAGAAATATTTTTTGAGTTCTATAAGCTTTTTCTCATTGACTGATTTAATACAGAAGTCAATAAATAGTTTTACTCTTAGAGGGGTGTGTGTCTTTTTTGTATAATAAAGAGAAAATTCCACATTATCTATAGACCATTTGGTTAAAAGTGGTATGAGTTTTTTGTCTTCATTAGGGGTGTCTATCAGTGGCTTTGGGATCAAACCAATCCCAACGCCATTATGAATCAATTTAAGAAGGAGGTTTGGTGAATTAGTATTGACTATGCTGTTAATAGGAAATGAGGTGTTTTTGAATTTCCAACATTGTGCGCCTTTGTAGGTAACACAGGGGTATGAAATAAGTTCATCAGGGTGCGTTGGTATGCCATGCTTCTGGATGTATTGTTCACTGGCTACACAGCATCGAGGAAGCTTTCCTAGAGATCTTTTGATAAGTTTTGTCTCACTCGTTAGTGGGGGTAGGCTGCCAACATAGAGGTCAGCTCCTGAAGTCTCAATATTGTTAGGCTCTGTTAAATCGCGATGATGTATTTTAACTTCTGGGTATTGTGATATGAATTCTTCGATTATATTAGCTAGGTTTTCGTTATGGAGTCGATGCTCAGTGTCGAGTCGAATATTACCAGAAACCTTGTTGCTGTGATGGCTGATGTCTTCACAAATAGTTTCCCACTCTATTAGTAATCCTTTTCCTCTTATGTAAAGATCATTTCCTGATTCTGTGAGAGAAAAAGATCTTGAGGATCGCATTAGTAGGTCTGTTTCTAAGTATTCCTCCAGTAATTGAATATGTTTCGTAACTGTTGATTGTGGTAGATTGATGGCTTTTGCTGCATTAGAGATGCTTTTTTTTGTTGCAACATGCATAAATGTATTAAGATACTTTGGCCAATTCACAAAAGCCCCCTTATAGATATAATTAATAAGTCTTTATTAATAATAGTTGTAGTTTACTGAAGTCGCAACTATACCATCTTAACTGTATTCTAAAAATAACTCTAAGTTATTGTTTTATCTTATTAATGTATAATTTCGTTTTTAATTTGAAAGTAAAATGATTATTGTTTGCGGTTTATCTTTTTCGATAGGGTATTTTGCTTTTATCGCTAATTTTTCATAGGCGAGTCACTTTATAGACTTTGAGTATTACTAAGGTATCGTTGTCTAACAGTCAGTAACGTAACTGCTACACCAGGAATTCTATTGGGGTTTTATAATAAATGAAACATGCTTTATCTTGGTTGTGAACAAAACCAAAGACTTTCAGGGCTAAATGATTTGACTTGGGCGAAGTTGCTGTGACGGTTGCTTTGTAATCTACATGCTCATCTTATGTTTTCATAATTAGTTTTAATGTATCGATTGAAATCTAATTTTAAGGCGTTTAGTGAAGCTGTGTTACTTAATACACCAAGCTCACTTGATCGGGTTGGTTGCGCTCAAATTGACACCGGCTTGGTCTGGGATAGCAGGTTGGAGCTTTTCCTGGTTGAATGATAATGCTTAGAATATCTTGCGTGAAGGTTTTAAGCTGTATTACTACGTTATCATCTTCTTTAAGTGAGAGGGTATTGCTACCAGGTACTATTTGGTAACTGGTTTGGCGCACGGTTGGGTCTGCAATGGTGACGTTCTGGTAAGTGATGGTACTTTGATTATTGATCGTGTATTCAACATCTGCTTGGGCCAATGGATGAGCTAAAAGAGCACTCATGAATATCATGGAGCTCAGTGCGCGGTTTCTTTTTTTTATGATGATCGTACTCGCGTGCGTTGAATGAGGATTAAGATAAACGCTGGAATGAGCATCGCAATAAGGCCACTGGTGAACACGACATGGTAGTGGTGATGCCCGCCGACATTGATTGAGTCAGGTGGGATGAAGCCAACAATAAACGTACCGATGCAGCCCAGTAATCCAAGTATTGAGATGAGCCAGATCATGCCATACTTTCCAGGTATGATAAGATTTTTTTCTTGCGATGTATTTCGTTTGATAATGATAGCGGCGATAAACATGAGAACGTACATTAACATGTAGACCTCTGTGCTTAAGTCTGTGAGCAACCAATACGAACCATTCACACTTGGCATTAAATAAAACGCACAGCCGATGATAGTCACCAATATGGCTTGCACCCAAAGGATGCGACTAGGTACTTGATAACGATTTTCTTGGGTAAGCCAGCGTGAGAAATAACCATCTTGACTCGCATGTAATAGGCCTTTAGCAGGAGAAATCATCCAATTAATCATACCGCCTAAACTACCCATCACTAGCATCACCGCCATCACGGGAATCATCCAGTGCAAGTGGTAAGCATTAAAGAATAACGTAAAGCTTTGCACAACACCGCTGACGAGTTCAATTTTTTCGGCAGGTATCACGCAGGCAATCGCCAGTGATCCCAGTATCATGGTGATAGTAATGATCACCACAGCAATCCCAATGGCTTTTGGGAATAATGATTTGGCATGGTCCACTTGTCCGGAGTGTACGGTGGCTAATTCCATACCTAAGAATGCGGTGATGATTGCCGTGAGTGAAATCCAGCTAGCGCCATGAGCGAATGAAGGTAATACATTGTGATGTGTAAAGTGCACAGCAGAAGCATGCCCGGTGAGTAACCACAGTGCTGCCAGTAAGATGATCGCGATCATGGGGATGATCATACCGCCGATAGCACAAATACTGGCAAAGCGTGCTGAAATATTCAGGCCGCGAAGATTGAGTAATGTGAGTGCCCAGAAGATCACAATAATGACGATGACCATATGATGTTTGTCATGTACCCATTCTGGATTGATGCTATACATCGCAGTGCCTGCAATGAATGACAAGATCGTGGGGTACCAGACCATGGTGTTAATCCATTGCAACCAAACAGCAATAAAACCCATGTCTTTTCCCATCGCGCGTTTTGTCCATTGATAAATACCGCCTTGGGTAGGCATAACTGCAGATAGTTCTGCTGAAATCAGTGCTGTGGGAAGCAGAAAACAAATCGCTCCAAGGGCGAAGAAAAAGAGAATTTGCGAACCAAATAATGCGGAAGCTGGAAGGTTGCGGATGCTATCAATCGCTCCAGTGATTAACATGGCGAGGCTAAATAAGCTGAGTTTTTGTGCGGTACTGGATGGTTGCATGCGTGAACCTCTAAGAAAAAAGACCCCAGTTTACCGGATTACCAGGTTGAATAAAACTCTCCGCGGGTGTGATTATGGCGAATGAGTATCCTGAATGCGGCTATTGAGGGCGTCGAGTAATGGTTTCGGTAATGAGGCTAGTGCACGATGATGGATGGATGAGAAGCCTTGTATGCCGATAAGGCTATTCGTGTGAAAAATGCTATCGGCTTCATCTAACTCTTGTGGGCTAATCGAACGAACAACGATAGGTGGTGTATCATCGTTTTGTGCTAATAATTGTTGACGTGTGATACCAGCCAGTGCGCCATCGGAGAGTGGTGGTGTGATGAGTTGTTGATCTTTGTATATAAACACATTGCCGATTGAGCTGCAGCAGACGCGATCGCGTGTGTTAAGTAATAAGGCTTCATCGAACCCCTTGGCGGTTGCATCACGTTTGGCTTGAATGTGTTCTAGGTAATGCGTTGTTTTAAAGCGACTCAGTGACGACCGTTCATTGATATAATGCGGTGTGATGATGGCTTTAATGGTTGTGCTGGGGTGAGGGCGTGTGTATGGGTAAGCCGTGATAAGTAGTTGAGGGGAGCTGTTAGTAGCGATGAGTCCTCGCTTGTGAGTGCTTTGCGAGAGTGTTATGCGAAGCGCTGCTTGATCTGTGAGTAACTGATTCGCTGTTAATACATCATGACAGAGCTGTTGGATGTTGTATGTTGGCCAATCAAGTCCTAATGCGTGTGCGCCTTGTTTGAGTCGTGCGAGGTGTGCCTCAACATGCTCGATGTGGCCTTGATAGGTTCGCAAGGTTTCAAACACGCCTTCTCCGAGTAGATACCCTCTATCCGTGGCTCTTGGATCATCATCGATAGCAATCATGTTATGATTTTTTGCAATTAGCATGAGTGGGTGCTCGTTAAAAAAAACGCGCCAATGATGGCGCGTTATTGATGGTGCAAGAGCCTTTAGACCAAATCAAAATCAGGTAAAGCTTTTTTACTTACCAAATGGTTTTTTAACTCGACATATCGAGGTAGGCCATTTTCATAAGGTTGCGGGGCTTCGCCTTCGATGAGAGGACGTAGGTAATCCATACAGGCTTCGGTAATGCCAAAGCCATCTTCGCGAATAAAGTGCGGTGGGATGGTTTTTTCAACATTAGCAACACCAGCTAAGGGTGCTGTCCCGATTGACCACTGGTATGGTGATGTGGATTGACGATCGATAGTGAGCATCACGTTATTGCTGCCTGCAAGGGCATGTTCAATTGCAGCTTCACCAATTGCGCAGGCATGATCAAGATCGGTTTGAGAGGCTACGTAGCGCGCTGATCGTTGTAGATAGTCAGCAACGGCCCAGTGATTTTTAATGCCTAATTGTTGACGAATGAAGTTTGCCAGCACAGGAGCAATGCCGCCTAGTTGTTGATGGCCAAAAGCATCCAGTTCAGATGACTCTGTTAAAAACTTACCATTTTGGTTGCGAACACCTTCTGAGGCAACAATCACGCAATGGCCTTCTTCCTCGACAGTTTGTTTTACCGTACTTAAAAAGCGTGTGACATCAAAAGCAATTTCAGGCATTAAGATGATGTGTGGTGCCCGTGTTACACCAAGGTGTGATAACGCTGTAGATGCGGCAATCCAACCGGCATGACGTCCCATGACTTCTAGGATGAATACTTTAGTAGAAGTTTCAGACATGCTTTTGACATCGAGAGCTGTGCCGCTGATTGATGTGGAAAGGTATTTAGCAACTGAACCAAATCCGGGGCAACAGTCGGTGTGAGGTAGATCATTATCAATCGTTTTGGGTAGGCCAATGACGGTTAAAGGGTAGTCGTTTTGTTCGAAATATTGAGAAATTTTATGGGCTGTGTCTTGGGAATCTCCGCCGCCATTGTAAAACATGTAACCAATATTGTGTGCTTTGAAGACCTCGAGTAAGCGTTGGTACTGACGGTCATCAACAGCAGGGTCGTTTAACTTGAAGCGACAGGAGCCAAATGCACTACCGGGTGTGTGTTTAAGTTGTTCAATGGTTTCAGGGTTTTCAAGACTGGTGTCGATGAGCTCATCGCGCAACGCACCGATAATGCCATTTTTTCCGGCATATACAGTGCCTAATTCAGGGTGATTTTTAGCGGCTTGGATTAATGAGGCAGCTGTAGCATTGATAACAGCCGTTGGTCCGCCAGATTGTGCGTAAAAAATGTTATTTGGTGTCATTCCCTTACCCCCTTGTTTTAAAAACTGATCATAGCATTGACAGCCTGCGTTGTGCTAGACTTTTGCCCAGATTGCGCATGTTGAGGGGAGTTTATGCGAATTCATATTGTGGGAATAGCAGGTACTTTCATGGCCGGTGTGGCCTTGATTGCGCGTGAACTTGGCTGTCAGGTCTCTGGTTGTGATGATCAGATTTATCCACCCATGTCCGATGTATTAGCTACGGCAGGCATTGAAGTCACCACCGGTTATGATGTGAGTCAATTGTCACAGGAAGATGATTGGGTGATTATTGGTAATGCCTATTCGCGTGGTCATCCCTATGTCGAAGCCATTTTAAATGGCGGTTATCGTTATTGTTCAGGCCCCGAGTGGTTAGCTCAGCATGTATTATGTCATCAACACGTTTTAGCGGTCTCAGGTACTCATGGTAAAACCACCACCAGTAGTTTATTGGCTTGGTTGTTAGAATCAGCAGGATTATCACCTTCTTTTTTGATCGGTGGTGCTCCAAAAAACTTTTCACAACCGGCTCGCTGGAAAAATTCGCGACATTTTGTGATTGAGGCTGATGAATACGATACCGCGTTTTTCGATAAGCGTTCTAAGTTTGTGCATTATCGTCCTGATGTATTGGTGATGAATAACTTAGAGTTTGACCATGCCGATATTTTTCCAGATTTATCGGCTATACAAACACAGTTTCATCATTTAGTGCGCACCGTTCCAAGTCAGGGTCGACTGATTGTGCCAACCCATTGTGAGGCCATTAATACTGTTTTACAACAAGGCGTCTGGTCTCCTGTTGTGACTGTTGGGTCTGAGGGTGATTGGCAGGCAAAATGCATTGCCGATGATGGTTCTGAGTTTGAGTTATGGTTTCAGTCAACCTGCTTGGGTAGGGTGACATGGAATATCTTAGGGGTTCACAATGTTTCGAACGCCTTGTCAGCTTGTGCTGCAGCAGTTCAAGCGGGTGTACCGATAGAGCAGTTAGTGCCTGCTTTAATCGGATTTCAAGGCGTGCGTCGTCGTATGGAGCTTGTTTTGCAGCAGCAAGGGTTAACGATTTTTGATGATTTTGCACATCATCCAACAGCCATTGCGAGTGCACTTCAGTCGTTGCGCGCTAAGGTAGACCAAGATCCTATCACGGTTTTTCTCGAGTGCGGTTCACGAACCATGCAGTCAGGTATACATCAGGCTGAGTTAGCACAAGCGCTGTCGTCTGCTGATCATGTGATGTTATTGGATCATCAAGATATGCAATGGGATGTGTCAACACTGCGCGATCAGTTGCAGGCTTCTGTGCAGTGCTTTGATTCGGTGGATGCGATGTGGTCACAATGGCAACCCGACCTGCGTGTTTCTCAGTCTGCTATTTTGATGAGTAACAAAGGATTTGGTGGCTTAAAAGAAAAATGCCTTGAGCGTTACACATAAGTCTTTATCAATCGTTAAACTCCTGTATGATCGCTCATTTCCAATGATAAGGGTTTTACTTTGCAGTCAATGATTAATGCTTTTCAAGAATTACAAACCGTGATCATTCACCCTCATTCACCATTAATCGATAGTTCACTGGATCAAGATGTAGCAGACGACGATTATGATCCTGTTATGCATTGCTGGAAAGGAAAGCAAGATAATCGGTGGCTTTATTGTGTTTTGATAAACCATCCATCGCAAGGACCTTCATGGTGTTACAGTGAATTTGAAAAAGACCTATTCCCTAATATGTGTGCTGTCTTAGATGGACTGGTCGCTAATAGGCAGAGCACCCATTCTAATCAAGCATTAGATGTCGTTGATGATCTAAAAAATCAGTGGTTAGAAAAACACGGTGATATTGTGTGGGTATCATACTTCGTTCATGTGCTCTCACAACTACCCTCTTCACTATTTTTTGCTGAATTACAGACGATATCTTCCGGTCCGTTTGAAGAGGACGATGTTGGCATAAAGTTATACGCACTGCAGTGCGTGTTGTTATCTGAGTTTTCCGTGCAAGTGGAAAAAGGGTTTAATCACTCAGCCGATGAAACTTTCTCTCATGCTATCGCTCTGTACAGTCATGTTTTATTGATGATAGATCAATTATTAGAGCAGCAATCGGTAGCGTTATCAGTTAATCACTTGCTGAGGTTTGTTACGGACTTAATTGATGATTGGTCGACTGAAATGGGCGAGGAGTCTGTGGGTACTGTGGCATCACTGTTGATCGATCATTCAAAGACTTTTTACTCAATCAGTCATTGTGATCGGTTACTGGCGGCTTTGTCTGAGTTTCCAATATCGTCAACTGAAGCGATTAAGCTGCCGTTTTTATCTGAATGGCGAGATGTCTTATTGGCCGACGCTTCACATGCAATATGTAGCACCTCACCTGAACCATTATCTTCTGTCTTATGAGGTGTTAATGACTGATATATACGCTCGATAACTAAGAATTCCTTAATCTTGATCTGTTAATATCGCTTTTTTTACAGCAGTAGTCATGAAATAAGGTATGAAGCAGTCTTCTTATTCCAATGCATTTAGTGGGTGTTGTGGATTTCAAATTCATGATGTCGAACCATTATGCCTATCCATTGAGGAGTATGATCGCCATCAATTGTCAGAGGGTCATTATTTAGGTGATAGGGCTGTCGTGACGGGCGGCCTGTTGCATCTCTGGAAGATGAAAGATCAGTGGTGTTTCTCAACAGTATGTTTTGATGAGAATTTTAATGAAGTGTTAGGGAAGGGCATGCTGACTTCACCTGTATTCGCTTCTATCTTACCCTTATTAGATGCTATTCAGAAAAAACCGAGTGTATTGCATCGAACGCCAACGGGTTATCAGTTATTACCTTTTGAGCGGGAATGGTTGATCAATAATATGCAATACCTACTACATTCGTTATGTGTGAAGGATCTTTGGGATTGGTTTATTATGGATAGAGACTACCCCGATGATAAGCGTCTTGATCTGTTGCAGCGTAATTTTAATGAACATTATGAGCTGCTTTCTCAATATTATAATACTTTGGATAGTCAAAAAGACGATGTATTGCAGGTTGGTATTGGAGAAATATTAGAGAAATTTTGCGATCATCATTCTGTATTGTATTTTCCTGTATTAAAACAAACACTACAGTCTATTAAGTCTCAGATTCAGTGGATCTTAGGCAGTGACCCGCAATCGGATTTTCTTATGGCCTTCGATAAGTTTGTATTTGTAAAAGAACAATCTTCAATGGCTTTATTGGGGGAGTCTGGTTCATTGGTTTTAGGTTTTAAGGATCGGCTGATCGGTGCATTAGAAGCTATTCCTCAGGCAGATTATCGTCAAGAGTCTCACGTAATTGCGCATATCTCCACCTTAATGTATGAGTTAATGTCAGCCGCAAAATCGTGTGATAAGCCTTGTGAACTTCACCCTTTAAAGTTGTTGCGAGGTGTAGAGCCATTAAATTCGCCAACATCAGTGATAGCTGATCCGTTAAGTGTTTTCTCATCATTAGATAAGAGCGCGGTAGCAGATGCCGCTATGAATGGTAGCGATTCTGTCTATCGACCTTTTGGGTGAGAGAGTGAGTATGTCGTTACTCGCTGTCACGTCCATAATTGTTTTTTAGTATCTGCTGGATATATTGTCGATAGGTGATCTCGTCAAACGCTGCTGGTTCATGCTGGCATAACTTCTCAAGCGGTTTAAGTGGCACATCCAATGCAGGAGACAGAAAAAAAGCAGCAGAGTAGCGCTCTTCTTGTGTTGAGTTAATCACGCGATGTGGGGTAGACAGTAATCGGCCATTGGTAAGTCGAGTTAAGCTGTCAGCGGTGTTCAGCACTAAGCTTCCGGGTATGGGTTCGACATCGATCTAGTCGGTACCACAAGGTGTCCTCACTTGTAAGCCACTGACTTTCTCTTGAGCAACCAAGGTTATTAATCCGTAATCACTGTGAGGCGCTATACCAAAGGTATTCGAGCAGTCGCGTTGATGGTCGGATGGGTAGTGTAATAAACGTAAATTATAG
>MDSV01016259.1_pt1 | contig 13736 bp, 13 predicted proteins | sample 810851 | NCBI WGS metagenome assembly MDSV01 (sample SAMN05326640, study PRJNA326480) | marine metagenome | isolation source: seawater | place: Atlantic Ocean: North East | collected 2012 | reverse complement strand
ACAATAATTTAAATAAAAAGGTAGCGTTGTTTTTTTGAAACTTTTCTGAAATTTTTGACCAATACATATAATATAAAAAGCATTTCCACTAGTTCCGCGAAAATATTCTTTTATAATACTCATTAATTTTTTAAAAATGAAATATAGTCAGTTATTCCTTGCTCTAAAGAAAATTTGGGATCATAATTTAATAATTTTTTTGCTTTATTAACATCTAGAGACCCACGCTTTGGGTATATGCCATCATCTTGTTTTATTTCAAAATCAAAATCTCCTAATTTCTCCTTTAATATTTGAATGACCTCATATAAAGATCTACCTTCACCTCTAGTAAGATTGAATGTTTCAATGTTAGATGTATCAGTTAGAGTAGCCAATTTGATACCCTCAACAATATCCTTTACATATGTGAAATCTAAAAAATTTGATTTTGGATTATTGGCAGATATTTTTTTTTTTTCAAAAATCGACTCTATGAATTTCTGTATCACTCTTTGATTATTATCTGTGGGACCATAAACTGCCGAAGGTCTTATAATTACTGTATTAAATTTATATCTTTTAGCATATCCTTTAACTAAGTATTCACTTGCAAGTTTAAGTGACCCATAAATTTCTTTCGGCTCTTTTTTTGCATTTTCAGGGTTTGGAATTTTTTCAAAATCTCCATAAATCATACTAGATGATATATGAACGTATTTTTTTATAAAATCTAAATCTCTTATAATTTCTAAAAAGTTTTTTGTTGTTTCTAGTATACTTGAAAAGGCCTCTTCTGAGTTTTTTACTGCAGTAACAGCAAGGGGTAATGCGGCAAGATTCACAATATAATCAGGTTTAATTTGAACTAGCGCTCTCCTTAAATCATTTATGTCTAATGTGTTGCCTCTTATTAATTTTATACCTTTGAGTAAATAATTATGTCTATGTTCCATATTTTTTATTGAATATTTAGTCATAGGATAAAAATATTGAATATTATTATCAAATACAAAAACCTCACAATTTGAATTGATAAAATTGTTAGATAAATGAGACCCTATAAAACCTGAACCGCCTGCTATAAAAACTTTTTGCATAATTCTATAAATATTTGCTTGTTCATAAATTATTAATATTCAATTACAATCTTTAAATTAAAGAAAAACCTCCATCTAAAATAATATTTTGACCAGTTATATATGAATTTTCATCTTTTGATAAAAATGAACATACTTCCGCAATATCAGATGGATTGCAAAATCTCCTCAATGGAACTCGTGAAATATATCGCTTTTTAAATTTAGATTCCTGTAATTTTTTTTTACCTTTGATTTTACCCTCAATACCACCTGGTGAAATACAATTTATATTTATTTTATATGGGGCATAATAAACCCCCATTTGTTTTGTATGGGAAATTATCCCTGCTTTAATTATAGGATATACAAAATTTTCTGACATTATTGTTCCTCTATAAATTTCTGGATCTTGAGCTAAAAAACCATAAATTGAACTAATTAAAATGATAGATGATTTTTTATTTTTTTTTTTCATTGCATCTGCAATAATTTTAGATGTCCAACAATACGAAATCAAATGAGAATTTAAATTTTCAACCAAATATTTTATTTTAATTTTTTTAAAACTACAATTAGGCCAATCTTTAGATGCTGGATATGAACAATTAATAAAGGTATGAGGCGTACCATATTTTTTGATTAAATTTTTAATATTGCTCTCAATTACTTTAAAATTTGAACAATCAAACTTTTCAAATATTACTTTTTTATTTTCAATAGAAGGCTTTTTTAAATCTAATACAACTATCAGATTAAATTCATTAGATAGTTTTTTGCATGTTTCTTGTCCTATTTGACCTGAACCACCTAAAATAAATAAAATTCTATTCATTTTTTTTTATATAAAAATTTGACAATTTTATAGTCTAGAACATTGTCAATATCTATACTTCTCTCTCTAGGCATAAGATAAAAACCTGTTTTTTTTGTAAATACACTTTTATATTTCATTAATGCAGTTCTTTTCCATATGTATAGTGCTGCATTCATATCATAAACTTTCGGTGCGGACTGCCTATTTGTAAATACCTTTATTTTTTTACTCAAAACAACATTTTTTCCATTAACTTCTACCATATTAAAATAAGGATTTTTTTCAGATACGCAAACAGTGATTAAATTAAATAATTTTTTTTTTTTAAATTCTCTAAAAGCATTATTAATGTCATCTAAAGATCTAAGTGGAGAAGTTACATCCAAATCAATTATAACATCAAATTTATATCCTACTTTGATCTCAGTTTTTTTTAATGCATCTAAAATTGCATCTACTTTGCCAACTTTACTTCCTGATATTTTTTTTTTTCTTAAAAACCAACTATATCTTGCTCCAACTATCTTACTTATTTTTTTTGAATCTGTAGAAACAACAATAGAATTAAAAAATTTAACTTTTTTTGCTTGATTTAACGTGTGTTTTATTAAAGGTTTTCCAAAAAAATCAATTATATTTTTGTTAGGAATACCTTTTGATCCTGCTCTTGCACAAATAACACATAACACTTTCATATTTTTTTAAATGTATCAATAAAACTATTTATTTTTAAGGCTTGTTTAAAAGTACAAATTATTTTTTTTTTGGTTAATAAATCTTTTATAAGTTCTTCATATGTTAAATTTTTCTTTTTTTTAAAATAAATTTTTTTCTTCTGTTTATTTTTTGCAATTATTATATATCGATTTAAAAGATCGACAAAAATTGTCTCACCTGAAATTTTAAAAAAAATATTTCTAATTTCGATTTCTGAAAAAAAATTAAGATTTATCAAAATTTGTGTATTATTTTTACCAATGCAGTGCATATTTGCAAAATCATCAGAATCAATTTTTAAATTAGATATTTTTGAATTTACTGCATATTTAATTTTTTTTATTCCAATTAAATAATTTGCCAGATCAATTTCATGAGATAAATCTCTAGTAACACCTCCACCTTTTTTAATACTCGCACTATAAGATAGTCTATAATTTGTATTCTTTCTCCAACTAGGTAAATTAGAAAAACAGTTAAATACTGATAAATTTATTTTTTTTTTATTTAAATATTTTTTTAGGAAAATTATTATAGGATCAAATCTTAAATTATAGCCAACATAATAATAGTTTTTATCAAACTTATCTTTTTGGTACTTATGAAAAAGAGGTTTTTCAACTAATACTAGTTTTCCTTTAAAATTTTTTTCTATAAATTTAAGTTGGGTGTAATGTTTGTAAGTTTCTGAGGTAACAATTATTAATTGAAAATTAATTTTTTTTATTTCTGAAATATCGTTAATTATTTTAAAATTACATTTTTTATAATTAGTCAAAACAAATATATTTTTATGACTAAAAATTTTAGACAAAATTTTACTATATCTTTTTCCACTCGATCCAAAACCAATTATTAGACAATTCAAATTATTCATTTTTTAATATCATAAAATTTTAATCCAATTAATTTTTTATTTGAGGATTTTTCCAAAACTCTTAAGATTTTATCAATAGTATTTTTTTGATCATATGGATTAACTACTTTTCTTTTCTTTTTATATTTCAATGCCTTGTTTAAAAAAAATTTAATAGATTTATAATCATAAGATGCGTCGTATACTGTGTTAGCTCTTAATCTTCCATGTTGTCTGTTTCCAACATTTAGAGTATTAATATTTAATGATGGTGCTTCTATAATCCCACTAGATGAATTTCCAATAATTAAATCACAATTACTTAACAAAACTATAAAATCTTTATAACTTAACGACTTATAAAGATGAAAATTTTTATTTTTTTTCCTGAATTTGTGTAATTCACTTTCAAATAATTTATTTTTTGTATCAGCGTTATTAAGGGTAGCAAATACTGAAGTATTTTTTAAACTTTTTAATACTTTAAGAATATTTTTTAAGCCTTTAATGCCATAGTTTTTTTCGAGTGTTTCTGGATGATAGATTAGAAAAATATTTTTTTTATTTTTCAATTTATCAAATTTGTATTTTATAATTTTATTATTATTTAAATTAATTTCCCTAATATTTGCAAGGCTTAATGAACCAACTAAATGGACAGTTCTTTTTTGTTTCCCTAGCTGAACAACTCTATCAAAATATTTTTTAGCAGAAACAAAATGCATATGAGACATAATTGTTATCGAGTGTCTAAAACTTTCATCTAAGGCATTAGAAGTTGTTTCACCACCATGTATATGAGCAATTTTAACTCTATGTATTGAAGCCGCAACTGCGGCAGCAAAAATTTCATATCTATCGCCCAGCAAAATTAATAAATCAATTTTCATTTTTTCAAAAATTTTAGAAAATTTTGATATGGTTGTTGCTATACTTTGAGATATTGAAATCTCGTCATCATTTTTGGGTAAAATATCTACTTTTTTAAATATTTTTATTCTATCTTTTTTAATTTCATTAATTGTATATCCATATCTTTTAGATAAATGAGATCCAGTTACAATTACTTTAGTGTTATATCTTAAAGTGAGTTTTTTTAAAAAATTTGATAATATTCCGTAATCTGCCCTACTACTAGTTACAACACAAAAGTTTTTTTTTCTAAATTTTTTCATCTTTTAAATAGTTTTTTTTAGCTTTTCTTCCTATGAGTTTTTTAATTTGCATTGGAGAATACCCTGTGCCAGGCCTTTTAGATGAGAAATCATTATATTTAAAAATAGTTCCTTTTTTTATATTATATTTTGCAACTAATGACTTTCTAGAAAGTTTCCTGTTCATTTTTTCACTTTTCAAAATAATTTTTTTCCCATTCTTAAAAAAGTTATTTATGGTGTTCTTTTTATTTATTAATTCAGCTAATTCATTAAATTCAATACTTGATTTGTGATCTGGGCCTTTGTCATTCTTATTTAAAGTAAAATGTTTTTCTATATATTTTGCACCCAAAGAAATTGCTGATAATGAAGCATCTAGACCTATAGTATGATCAGAAAAACCTATTTCGCAGTTAAAATATTTTTTTAAATTAATCATAATATTGAAGTCTATATCTGACACATGTGTTGGATATGAGGAACAACAATATAATAAAGTAATACTATTATTTTTACTTTTTAAAATATCTATTGCATCTTTTATTTCATTCATTGTAGACATGCCGGTCGATAGAACAATTTCACCCTTAAAACTTCTAACTTCATTTAAAAGGATGTAATTTGTTATCTCACCTGAACCTATTTTAACAAAGTCAGGTTTTAAGCTATTTAAAAAATTATAACTTTCAATATCAAATGGACTGGCGAGGTATTTTATTTTTTTTGTTCTACAATATTGGTATAATTTTTCGTGTATGGTGTATGATAATTCGTATTTTTTAAGCATTTGAAACTGAGTTTCTTTATCTGATTTATTTACTTTTTGATAATTTGATTTCTTTGTATTTTTAATGACCAAGTTCTCAGTTTTATAAATTTGAAATTTTGCATAATCTGCTTTTGCTTTTGAGCATTTATCAATCAATTTTTTTGCATTCTTAAAAATTCCATTATGATTAACACCAATTTCTGCTATAATTTTTGTTTTTTGTCTCATAATTATCAGCTAAATATATTGTTACTTATTTAATCACAGACCCCATTTTAATAAAGGAGTTGTCAGGAATAATTTTGTTTTCTCTAATTATAGTACCACTCCCAATGAAGCAATTTTTTCCTATTTTAACACCTCCATTGATTATTGCTCCTGTGGATATATGTGAATTATCATTTATATATACATCATGCTCAATAAGTGCATTTGTGTTTATAACAACATTTTTTCCTATAAAAGAATTGGAATTGACTATAGATCTATTCATTAATATTGATCCTTCATTTATTTCAGAATTTTTAGAAATATAAGAATTTTTAGAAATAATTGTGGGTAATTTATATTTTTTTTTCTTTTTTAATTTTAAATATATATTTCTTCTTTTTGATAAGTCGTAAATACTTGCAAACGAAATATGAATATTAAAATATTTAATATTTGTATTAAAAAAACTTTCAGCGTTTTGGTAAATATTTTTATTTTTTATTTTATAGTTATCATCTATAATTTTTACTACTTTAAACTTATTTGTATTTTTAATTACGTCTAAAACTGAAGTACAATGACCTCCAAATCCATATAATACGAGATTTTTTTTCATCAATATTTTATAGTTTATTAAAGTTTTCTATTATAATCTTTTTTTAATGACTTTATTTCTTGAATAATGTCAATTTTTTTTAATTTTAATTTTTGTTTAATTTTTTTGTTTATTAAGTACATATTTTTTGGTCTTTTGACCATTTTAAAATCGTTTATTGAGGCTTTTTTTATGTATGTTTTGTCTAGTTTAAATAACTTAGCTAAATATATCGCAAATTTATATTTTGATATTTTATCATCACTAGAAATATTAAAAATTCCTTTTTCATTACTTGAAATTAGCTTAAGAATTATCTTAATAAGACTCATTACATATACCGGTGAAAAAAAAATATCATTAAACATATAAATATTTTTTTTAAATTTAATATTATCTATTATATAATCACTTAAAGATTTTCTATAGGAGGTTCCAATACAAAAGAAATTTGTTCTTATTATCAAATTTTTTTTTGAGTTCTTGTATACGACAATTTCTGATATTTTTTTGAGATATCCATAATAATTCAATGGAGTAAGTTCTGATTTCTCATCATATTTTTTCAAATTATCAGAATATAGTTGATCGGTTGATATATAAACTAATTTAGTATTTGTTTCTTTGCAAACTTCTGCAATATTTTTTGTAGTTAAAAAGTTATTCTTGTATGAAGCTTTTTTATTTTTTTCAATATATTCGATATTAGTAAAACTAGCTGCATGAATAATTATATTAATTTTTTTTTTTAATATTAATTCTTTAATTTTTTTTTTGGATTTTAAATCTACAAATACTTTTTTTTTTATATTTTTTAAATTTCTGTTATTTATTAAAAAATAAGTTTTATATTTATCCCTAAATCTATTATAATAATTTATACCAAATAAACCTGAGGTACCTGTTAACAAAATTATAAATTTGTTTTTAAATTTCATAAATCTATTAATATTGTATTTGAATACATTTAAATTGCTATTGTAAATAACAAATTAATATTATAATAGATCTCTTAATTTTATAAAAATTATAATTTAAATGTATAACTATATCCCAAATAAAATAAACAGCCACAACGAATGGGATAAATTAAGAGAAATTATTGTAGGTTCTGGGGAAGGTTTAGGAGCAACGATTGAGTGGCATTCCAAAAAAAAAATTTCTGAAGATACTCTAAAAAAAGCGTATGAACTTTGTAAACAAGCATCACCTAAATGGTTTGTTGATGAAATAAACGAAGACCTTGATAATCTATCAAATACATTAAAAAAATATGGTGCAATAGTTTATAGACCTAATGTACATGATATTTCTAAAATATATTCGTCACCTTTTTGGAGCTCATCAGGAAATAATATTTATAATGTTAGAGATTTAAACCTAGTTGTTGGAAATAATATAATTGAAAGTCCATCTCATAATATAAGTCGATATTATGAGACAACTGCTCTTTACGATATTTGGTATGATAGGTATTTTCAAAATGGATTTAAATGGATTGCAGGTCCAAAACCAAGGCTATCAAAAGATCCTGTTTTACCGTATTTTAGAGATGAAAATAAAAGAGAGTTAACAGATGAAGATATATCTCACAAAGAACTTACTGGTGGAAGATTAGAAAAACTTCATAAATTATCAGAAGATGAGATACTTTTCGAAGCCGCAAATACTGTAAGAATTGGAAAGGATCTTCTATATTTAGTCTCTTCATCAGGAAACAAAAAAGGGGCAAAATGGCTTCAAAGCGTTTTGGGTGATGAATATAAAGTACATGTAACTGATAGCCTTTATAGAGCAAGTCACCTAGACTCAACAGTTTTGTGTCTAAAACCTGGATTAGTGTTGTTAAATAGCAAAAGAGCTAATCCTAAAAATCTTCCAAAAATATTCAAAAAATGGGAAAAGATATGGTTTGATGATGTTGCCCCAACAACAAGTGAAGAATTAAATTTTCAGAATGAAGTAAGGGATAAGATAGCAAAAGAACTGTCCTCACTAGGATTTAAAACTAACTTAGGTTATATGAGTTCTCCTTGGGTAGGAATGAATTTACTTTCTTTAGACCAAAAAACTGTATTAGTTGATAAAAGACAAACAAAAATGATCAAAATGTTAGAAAGTTATAAATTTGAAGTAATTACAATTAGCTTACGACATATGTATACGCAAGGTGGAGGTATACACTGTGCTACCCTAGATACAGTAAGGGAAAGTCAACTTGAAAGTTACATTTAATAAAAATATTAAAAAAGAAAAATATTATTTTGGTGTTATGTTTCACCATTTTCATGGTGGTACTCTCCAAGCAACAGGTCAAGGATCTTTAAATTCTCAAAATTTTAGAAAAATTTTATTTTACCTAAAAAAAAACTTTAAAATTTTGAAACCAAGTGAGTGGATAAAAAAAATTACTACTAATAAATTAAAACCTAATGAAATATGTTTAACATTTGACGATGCACTATTATCTCAATACAAAATTGCTTTAAAAGAGATGGATAAGTTAGATCTTAAGGCTTTTTGGTTTATTTATTCATCAGTTTTTGAAGGACAAATTGATAATTTTGAAATTCATAGAAAATTTAGGACATTATTTTACAGAGACTTCAAAGATTTTTTTTTACATTTTGAATCATTTTTGAAAGGAAAAAAAAATTACTATGATAATAGTAAATTTAAAAAATATTATAGTACTATAAAAAAAAAAATTCCGATTTATAGTTTAAATGATATTAAGTTTAGATTTTTGAGAAATTATATCATAAAGGAAAAAAATTATAATTTAATATTAGAAAAAATGATGAAAGAAAAAAAAACCAATAAGAAGAGTCTTTCAAAAAATTTATGGCTCAAAAATCATCATCTCAAAATTTTGAGCAACAAAGGTCATGAAATTGGGTTACATTGCTATAATCATCCATATCTTCTTGAAAAGTTAAGTTATTCAAATCAAAAAAAACAGTTAATTAAGAATTATAATCATATTTTTAAAGTTACCAAAAAAAAACCAATCTGTATTTCATATCCAAATGGTTCTTTTAATAAAAATACAATTAAAATAATAAAGAATTTAAACTTAAAATTTGCTTTTATTTCAAATATGTACGCAAAAAAAAATATTGTAAAAAATTATGTAATACCAAGAGTTGATCACTCTACACTTTTAAAGAAATTGACTAAGTGATTTTTATTACTTTATAATTTTTTGGAAAATGATTTTTTATAAATTTAAAAAACACTTTAAAAAAATTTATATGCATGCTATATGTCTCTTCATAAGTTGGTAAGCTACATTTATTATTTTTTTTGATTGATCTAAAATGTCTTAAAGTTTCTTTACTTTGAAGAGGAATTTTACTCCTATTCATTTTTGAACTTTGATTAAATATAAAAGTCTTATTATTCTGCTTTAACTTAAATTCGATCCCTAGATCACGAAATTTTTTAATATCTTGAATAACAAACTTGTCCCCTCTATGTGATTTCCCAGTTATTTTTCCATAAAACTCATAAAATCCAGGTCTCTTGCTCTTAAAAATTTTTTTTTGGATCCCGTTCATTGATAAACTTAAGTCATTATAATTATTAGATAGAAACTGATATAATTCAATAAAATGTAGTGAATTTGATATCATACCCCAGTTATAACCATTTATAATTATTTCTAAATTATGTTTCCTTGAAATTTTTTTTTTTAAATCCTTAAAGACTTTCCATGTTCTTCTAGGATAATTAATCCAACAATTTTTTTTATTTTTATCTAGAATATTTCTAGTTTTTTCATACTGTATGACATTTTGAAAGACTATTTTTTCCAATATAAAATTTTTTACATTAATATTCTTTATTACTTTTAATAATAATCTATATCTAACATTAGATGTTGTTGCTAATATACACAAATCTACTTTTTTTTTTAATTTTAATGTACTTAAAATAATTATTTTTTTTTTGAATTTTTTATTAATTTCAAAATATTTTTTTATTTTTTTTTTATTTATATCGTAAAGAAAAATTTTAGAAATTTTTTTATCAACACATAATGATTGAAAATGTCTTTGACCAATATTGCCAAATCCAACAATTAAAACATTTGACATTAAAAATATTTTGGATAACTTTTTAGCCAAAATCTTAAGCTCTTAGCACTGGTCCATTTAATATTTTTATCAGAACGATAGGAAAAGCCATCTTTAACTTTTTTTGATCCTTTCTTGATCTTGTTTAAGTTTTTTCCTTTTATTAATGGAGATAAGATTTTAAAATAGTCATTAAATTCGTAGGTATTAAAGTAATCTCCAGAGCTTATCATCTCTTCGTGTAATTTTTCACCTGGTCTTATTCCTATTATTTTCATTTTTGGATTCTTATTTATTGATTTGGCAATTTCTATAATCTTCATTGATGGAATTTTCTTAACAAATATTTCTCCTCCCATCATTTCTTTCAAAGAAAATAATACAAAATCAACAGCCTCGTCTAATGAAATAATAAATCTTGTCATTCTTTTATCAGTAATTGGAATATAATTTTTTTCCTTAAATATTTTTTTAAAGAAAGGCACAACTGAACCTCTAGAACCTAGAACATTCCCATATCTTACTACTGAGAATTTTGGAACATTTTTTTTCTCATAATCATTTGCGGATATAAACAACTTATCAGCTGCAAGCTTTGTTGCTCCATATAAATTTACTGGATTGCAGGCTTTATCGGTTGATAATCCTATTATTTTTTTTACATTTTTTTCTTTACAAATATCTATTAAATTTGTGGTGCCATTTATATTAGTTTTAACACATTCCTCAGGGTTAGTTTCTGCTGTAGGCACAATTTTTGTGGCAGCTGCATGTATAACGTAATCTATATTTTCGTTTAGTACTGACCTCAATCTAGACTTGTCCCTTATATCACCAATGAAAAATTCAAGATTTCTATTGTTTTCATAGTTTTTCCTCATATCCCACTGCTTAGATTCATCTCTAGAATAAATAATAAGTTTTTTTGGTTTTAGTTTTAGAATTCTTTTTGTAAATGCTTGTCCAAAAGATCCTGTTCCACCAGTAAGAAAAATTATTTTATTTTTAATTGTTAAATCTTTCATATTTTATAAATTTTTTTTACTACAAGTGATAAATTGTAGTATTCTTCAATAGTTGGCATACTTTTTAAAACATTATTTCCAGACAAATTATTTACACTTTTATTGGATCTTTTAAAATTAAAAATTTTAGCTAATTTGAATATTTGATTTTGAAAGCCAGGTTTGTATTTTCTATCTTCATTTTTGATTAATATATTTTTATTATTAAATTTAGATCTTATTTTTAACTGCTCTAAAGGGTTAAGTTCATAATATTTTGTTGATGATGATATATTAATCAACCAAGGACCAGGTCTATTCCAAATTGAGTAATAAAATCCCATATTTCCATTTTTAAATTTTATTTTACTAAATACTAACTTTTCATCACCAAATATATTTTTTTCTGTAATAATTTTTGTTACTTTACTTTGACCAAAATAAACTAATAAATCTATTAAATGAATTGAATTAGCATACATCCAATTCTTTATAACCTCTTTTGAGTGACCTATTTTTTTTGCCAATTTTAAATCTTGTTGGTTAAATACCGTTATAATTTTTTTTGAATTATCTTTTTTTAACTCGCCATATACCATTTCAATATTTTGATATGATCGTCTATTTAATGCAACATAACAATTTTTTTTGTTTTTGTTTAAGGAATTTAAAATTAATTTTGTTTCACTATAATTTTTACCTAGTGGTTTTTCAAAAAGAATTATTCCTTTAAATTTAATTAGCTTTTTAGAGACATTTATTAGATTTGGAATACTTACAGCGACAATAATTATATCTAAATCTTGCTTTAACAAATCTTCAATTTTATTTGTATAAATTTTAATTCCATATTTTGCAGATAACTTTTTTGAATTCTTTGACTTATGTCCAGATATTCCGATTAAATTAAATTCTTTTGAATTTGACATAATAACTTTAATATATTCTTCTGCAATTTTACCAGCGCCTATTATTGCAAAAGTAATTTTTTTACTATTTTTATAATTATAAGATTTTTTTATCATCTAAAACTATTTTGCCTTTTTTAACAAAGTTAACAAATTTATTACATCCAAACAGTGATCTTTTATTATGAGCAATTATGAAAACAGTTTTATCAGTTAGAGAAAAAATAAATTTAAGAACTTCATTTTCTGTATTATAATCTAATGCATTGGTAGCCTCATCTAGAACTAAAACTTCCGGGTTTTGATACAAAGCTCTGGCTATGCCAATTCTTTGTGATTCCCCGCCAGATATTTTATTCGTCATTTGACTCGTTAAATTTTTATCACCTTTTCTTTTTTTGTATAAATTTGTCAATTTACATTTTTTTATTATATGAAAAAATTTATCTTTATCGTATTTCTTTTCTAATATTATATTCTCTCTTATATTGCCATTAAGTAAAGTTACTTTCTGTCCAACATATCCTATTTTATTTCGCCATGCGTATGCATTTATTGAATTCAGTTTTTTGTTATCAATCTTTACAAACCCTTTTTCTGGCAATATTAAACCTAATAAAATATCTGCTAGGGTTGATTTACCAAAACCTGATTCTCCCTCAATTCCAACTTTGTCTCCTTTGCTAAAAGATACGTTGAGATTGTCTAATAAATTTGATTTATCTAAATTATTATTTGAAGGATATGAATAATAAACATTTTTTAACAATATTTTTTTGTTAAATTCAATATCATCAACACTTTTTTTCTTTTTAGATCTTTTGAATATATTTTTTGACAATTCACTATGAATTATATCTAGGCTAGGTTTCATAAAAGTTAGAGATTGAAATGTTGCAGATATTTTAGAAATACTTGGCATTGCTCTAAATGCAGCTAACAAAAAAATACCAATAATTTGAAATGAATTACCATTTTTATCATCTGAAAATATAAAAATTGTTAAAACAAGGATTAATATCCCTGTTAATTCTAACAAATATCTTGGCAAAGAATTAAATATTTTTACTACAAAGTTTGCTTTTTGAAGGTTAAAATTACTATATTTAAAATTTTCATTAAAAATTTTTGAAATGTCATATACGATTATATCTTTAATTATATCAAATGAATTTTGAATAGTAGAAATTCTTTTATCTTCAAAAAAAATTCTTTTATCACCATACAACTTTAGAATTTTTTTAGAAGTTAAGTAAATTAATGTGACCAGTGTTATTAAAACGATAACAACTGAAATAATTTTAGGTTCAATAAAAAATATAAAAATAAAAATTGATAAAATAATACTTACTTCAACAAACACTGACATTAATTGGAAAAGAATTACACTAGTGAAATTATTTATCTCAACTGTTATATTTCTAAAAAGTGTAGAAGATGAATTTTTTTGATGAAATTTATAATCTTTATTTAAATAACTATTATAAAGCTTTACAGCATAAAAATGTTGTGCGTTTATTGAGATTTTTGCAGTTACCCAAGTGAGAAAAAATTGAAAGATAAATT
>MDSV01239124.1_pt1 | contig 13737 bp, 14 predicted proteins | sample 810851 | NCBI WGS metagenome assembly MDSV01 (sample SAMN05326640, study PRJNA326480) | marine metagenome | isolation source: seawater | place: Atlantic Ocean: North East | collected 2012 | reverse complement strand
GGTAATCGAATATCCCGCAGGTAACGAGCGATGCCAACTGCCTCTTCTTCCTCTGAGGCGAAGCTATTAGTGGTCGGAGGTTCGCCCAGCGTCGTTTGCTCGTCCGTAATTGGCGAACTTCGTTCAAGAACAGCGTTAGCGGCGCGAATTATTTGAGGCTGACTTCGATGGTTGTCAACTAACGAGACTGTTTTTGCGGATGGGAAGTGAACACAAAAGTCAGAAAGAAGTGACGAATCTGCTCCGTTCCAGCCATAAATCGCCTGATCAGGGTCGCCGACAATACATAGATCTGTTCGATCCCCGATCCAACTTGTCAATAGATCAAACTGGACCCGGTTGAGGTCCTGGAATTCATCGACAAAGAAATGTCGGAACACCCAATGCTGTGCATCTCGGAAGGCCTTATCGGATTTCAGCAGGTTGGTGCATTCAACCAAGATGTCGTCGAAGTCGAGTAAACCTCGTTTGCTTTTATAGGACGCGAACGCGCTCTGCAGATGAGCCACCTCGTTCGCCTGGCTCTGCCCGACCCGTAGCTTTCCGGGGCCATTGCGGTATTCATCAGCCGTCAGATTTTGGGAGTTCAGCCAGTCAATTTCTATTGTGGCAGTTTTCAGTTGAAGCTTGGGAAAGTCTCCCACTAATTGAGTGAGGACGGGACGACGGCCGGGGAGCACAGTTGGTGCTCGTCTCCCCTGATCTGCGCGGTGCTGCCGAATTTGGGCCAATGCTGTGGAGTGGAATGTACCGACCGCTCCCAAATCTCGGATCCCCATCTTGATGAGACGACTGCGAAGTTCATGCGCAGCCCGCCGGGTGAAGGTCAAAGCCAGAACGCGACGGGCGTCGGCACTGCCTTCGAATACTCGGCGAGCAATTCGGTTAGTGAGTACACGAGTCTTGCCAGCGCCCGGTCCTGCGAGAATTCGCAGTGGGCTGCCATTAGATTCAACCGCCATCCGCTGTTCTGCGCTTAATGGTTCAAGATCAGGCTGAGGTGCACGAGAATTTAACGAGACAGAACCAGATTCGTCACCAATATTCGCCTCAGTCACCTCAGTGACGCTACTGCCTAGGTAGGACCGTGGCGCCGTTGGGTCTACTCTCGGACCATGATCTCGTCGATCCGCGTGGTGAGTTTGGTTCCCAGTGTGACCGAAACATTGCTTGCATGGGGGATTGAACCCATCGCCTGCACGCGGTTTTGCGAACAGCCGGGCATCGCACACGTAGGGGGGACCAAGGATCCCGACTTGGTCGGCATCAAGGCTCTGGCTCCGGACCTGGTGGTTTTTGATCAGGAAGAAAATCGACTGGAGGACTATCAGGAGCTAGCGAGTCACAACCTCAAGGTTGAGTCTTTGCACGTGACATCTGTCTCCGATGTGGGCACCGAGCTCGGGCGGCTGGCATCGATAGTTGGGGCTCAGTGGTCTTATTCTCTCGATGTTCCCCGGAAAAGCCGAGGTCTAAAAGCGTTTGTCCCCATTTGGCGGCGACCCTGGATGACGGTCACTACTGGCACCTACGGGGTTTCTTTGTTGAATCACCTGGGTGTTGATGTGGTTTTCTCTGAAAATGAGGAGCTATACCCGACACTCGATGACGAAGCTCTTTTGAAATCTGAACCCGACATCGTCCTGGCGCCTAGCGAGCCCTATCCATTCGGGAAACGACACATAGATGTCTTGGAGGCAATAGCACCGACCCTTCTGATTGATGGTCAAGATCTTTTTTGGTGGGGATCACGAACGGTGCAGGCAATACAACGATTGGACCGACAACTTGAAGCGTTCGATGAGAAAGGACTCTGATGACACAGGAACTTGCGGGAATGGCCCGAAATGGCGAAACCGAACTCCATTATGTTGCTTCCGGGGACAGCAGCGATCCTGCTCTCCTGTTTATTAATGGCTTGGGGAGCCAGCTAATAAATTTCTTGCCCGACTGGGTTATGAGGTTTCGTGACTCCGGTTTTTACGTGATTCGAATGGACAATCGCGATGTCGGAATGTCGTCAAAAACTTCAGGTGATCCTCCGAACATGGAAGCATTGATAGATGGCTGGTTCAAAGATCGGTCAGTCGAGAACTACACCGCTGCCTATGACCTATCTGATATGGCGGCGGATTGCGTTGCAGTTCTCGATGCACTGGATGTCAAGCGAGCACATGTATGGGGAATGTCTATGGGTGGGATGATTGCTCAAACGTTGGCGATTCAGCACGCTGATCGACTTCGTTCGATGACTACGGTCATGTCGACGACTGGGGAACCCGGTGTTGGTCAATCGACTCCTGAGTCAGCTGCCCAACTGGTCGCGGTCGGCAACGACCGCGAGGACGTGGTGAACAGCGCTGTTGCAGCACGGCGACTTCATAGCGGGTCGCTGTATGAAGAAAGTTGGGCTCGCTCCCTTGAAGAGGCCGCATATGACCGTTGCTACCACCCACAGGGGAAAAGTTGGCAACTCTTGGCGATCATGACATCTGGTTCGCGAGCGAAACAGCTTCCTATGGTCACGACTCCTGCAATGGTTGTCCACGGCCGGCTTGACCCGCTGGTTCAGCTGGACGGAGGCGAAGCAACTGCGGCTCTAATTCCCGGCGCAGAATTAGTGATTCATGATCAAATGGGCCACGATATTCCTGAACCGTTGTGGGGTCATTATTTAACTGACTTCCAGAGATTGGTGGAACGGACAAATTGACTCCACAAAACGTAATCACAGATACAGAGCAGCTTGACTCTCTTTATGGCGCAGCTACGCCAAGGGCGATCACTAAGGAAATAACGCATCTCAACCCGGAATACCGAGCATTCATTGAGGCGGCACCTTTCATGGCGGTGGCGACTGTCGGAGTGGAAGGCCTTGATTGTTCGCCACGGGGTGAGAACGGAAGTGTCGTCCGCGTTGTCGATGAGAACACGATCCAGTTCGCGGATAGAAGAGGGAATAATCGGTTGGACACGTTGCGAAATATCGTTGGTGATAACCGAATAGCTCTCTTGTTTCTAGTCCCCGGAATAGGGGAAACAATGCGTATTAATGGTCGCGCTTCTATTTCAGTATCGCCAGACTTGCTTGAGGTCTTCACCATTGATGGAAAGTCGCCCAAAACAGTGGTTGAAGTAAAAGTTGATCGAGCGTATTTCCAATGTTCGAAAGCCTTAGTTCGTGCTGGCCTATGGGATGCGGATAACCAAGTACGTCCAGGTGACGTGCCATCTGCAGGTCAAATGTTAGAGGCGACCGCTGCCGATGATTTCGACGCCCTGGAATATGACAGAACCTCAGAACGACGGAACAATGACCAACTTTGGTGAGAGTGCCGGTCATCTGGGACACGGTGTAGTCAGGTACTAGATTGTTTCTGAAATACGTAGGGAGATTGGTATGGGTCCGCTTCAAGGAATCCGCGTAATAGAACTTCAAGGCATTGGTCCAGCACCGTTTTGCGGGATGATGCTCAGCGACATGGGCGCCGAGGTGATCAGAATCGACCGTGCTGGCAACGTCTCAGGCATCGATTCAGACAATCCGCCGATTGACGTTCTCGCGCGAGGGCGGTCGTCAATTGGGGTTGATCTCAAGAATCCCGAGGGGGTAGAGGTTGTTTTGCGCCTTATCGAGAACGCCGATGCTCTGATTGAAGGTTTCAGACCCGGCGTCATGGAACGTCTTGGGCTCGGACCGGAAGAGTGTCTCGCCCGAAATCCTCGGCTCGTCTTTGGACGCATGACAGGTTGGGGTCAAGAAGGCCCGTATGCGATGGCCGCCGGACATGACATTAACTACATAGCGCTGGCAGGGGCTCTCGAGCCGATTGGGCGCCACGGAGAAGCACCGGTGCCCCCACTCAATCTTGTGGGTGACTTTGGAGGAGGAGGCATGCTGCTGGCATTTGGAGTGGTATGTGCAGTAGTGGAGGCTCAGCGATCAGGACAAGGCCAGGTAGTCGACGCTGCCATGGTCGACGGAGCAGCCAGTCTGATGGCCATGTTCCATTCGATGAGAGCTTTGGGTGTATGGAATGACGAGCGCGGGACGAATCTACTTGATACTGGTAGCCACTTCTACGATGTGTATGAATGCGCCGATGGTCGATACATATCGATTGGCTCCATTGAGCCCCAGTTCTATTCTGAACTCATGCGTCTGACAGGACTCGACCAGGAGGAAGACTTTGCCTCGCAAATGGTGAGAACCTCGTGGCCTAACTTGAAGGAACGTATAAGCGCTGTGTTCATGACGAAGACAAGAGACGAATGGTGCGAAATAATGGACGCCACAGATGTCTGTTTCGCCCCTGTATTGACATTGGCTGAGGCGCCAAATCACCCGCATAACCAACACCGTGAGGTATTCACAGAGGTGGCGGGCGTTACTCAACCAAATCCCTCGCCCCGGTTCAGCCGGACACAGGAAACGATTCAAGGACCGCCGGCTCATCCCGGACAACACACGGATGAAGTCCTGCGATCAGCAGGTTACGACCCTGACGACATTCTCAAACTGCGCGATGTAGGAGCGGTGGCCTGACGTCAGAACGTGAACTCGAACCTGGGGCAGCGCCACCGGGTCTGCCTAGCAACCTCGTTCCTCTCTACGCAGAAGCACAAGCGATAATTGCGCTATCACCCGCCTCTGCCTGTGCGATTCTTCGCATAATCATCCGGTCACTTATCCAAGAACGCGGACTTCGAGGCCGGCATATAGGCCGAGACGTCGCGGCTTTGGTCGATCAAGGTGCACCGGTGGGACTCCTCAGAGCCCTCGATGTCGTTTCGATGACTGATGATTCGGCTAAAAATCCGGCTGAGCTGAAGCTCGTCGATGGTCACAGCGACGCGCAGAACTTGACGATGTTTCTGCACCTACTCGCGGACCAAACGAATTGAGACGTTGATGCTCGGCAAGCTTCACCTGCTTGCATGCTGGGTGCTCGTGATAGGAAATGGAGTAGTTGGCGCATGGTCGCTGGTAGCTATCCGGCTACCTAAACTCAAAAGTAAGTTGCTGTGGCGACTGACCGCCTTTGTCCAGGTCTGGGTTTTTGTTCAAGTCACTCTTGCAGCTACTTACCTCAATGCTGACAATGGAACCGCTGATTCATTCCATGTGTTCTACGGAGTTCTCTCCGCAGTCACTGTGGCAGTCCTTTACAGCTATAGAAGCCAGCTGAGCCAACATTTGCATGCCTTGTACGGCTGGGGAGGGCTATTCATAATGGGCCTCGGCATTCGAGCATTGCTGCTGTTATAAGGAGACTCTGGTTCGCTGACAATTTAGTGTCAGCTAGCTAAACGGTCAGCCAGTCGTTCCAATTGAATTCTCATCTCGCTCGGTAGTCTGTCGCCGATCGCTTCATAGTGTTCTTCGATGAGTGATAATTCGTTTCGCCACTCGTCTTGGTCGACGGCGAGCAAAGCTTCGAGCGCTTCGGCTCCAAGCTCCAATCCCGAGACATCTAGATCTGCGGTTTTAGGCACCATTCCGATTGGGGTCTCAATTGCGTCGGTTGACCCTGCGATCCGTTCCAATACCCACTTTAGAACCCTTGCATTCTCGCCAAAACCAGGCCAAATAAATTGGCCATCTTCGTCTTTCCGGAACCAATTTACGTAAAAAAGCTTCGGAAGATTGGCCCCCGGTTGATTTCCGATGTCCAGCCAGTGCTGGAAGTAATCACCAAAGTTGTAGCCGCAGAATGGAAGCATCGCGAATGGGTCTCGACGCACCTGACCGATGGTTCCTGCTGCCGCGGCGGTCTTCTCAGATGACATGACCGATCCGAGAAATACTCCGTGTTCCCAACTAAGCGCCTCTGACACTAAGGGGACTGTGGTTGCTCGCCTTCCGCCGAAAAGTATTGCTGAAATTGGTACCCCTGCCGGGTCCTCCCACGAAGGAGCAATTGAAGGGCATTGAGAGGCCGGCACTGTGAAACGGGCATTGGGGTGCGCGGCAGGATGTTCTGATTCTGGTGTCCAAGTTTGACCTTTCCAGTCAATCAAGCGGGCCGGAGCTTCGTCACTGAGGCCTTCCCACCAAATGTCACCATCGTCGGTTTCGGCGACGTTGGTAAACACACAGTTACCAGAGAGGGTTGCCAAAGCATTGGGGTTGGTCTCCTGACCGGTGCCCGGTGCCACTCCGAAGAAACCAGCTTCGGGGTTGATGGCGTACAACTGACCATCTGACCCGAATTTCATCCAAGCGATGTCGTCTCCAATTGTTTCGACTTTCCACCCTGGAAGTGACGGAATCATCATTGCCATGTTGGTCTTGCCGCAAGCTGAAGGAAAAGCTGCCGCGACATATTTGGTTTCGCCGCCGGGCGGAGTGACTCCCACAATCAACATGTGTTCGGCGAGCCAGCCCTCGTCTCGTGCCATTGTCGACGCTATGCGAAGAGCAAAGCACTTCTTGCCTAGAAGAGCGTTTCCTCCGTAGCCCGAGCCGTAGGACCAAATTTCTCTCGTGGAAGGGAAATGGACGATGTATTTGTTTTCTGCATCGCAAGGCCATGGCACGTCGTCTTCGCCTGCAAGGAGAGGAGCGCCGAGAGAATGGATACAGGGCACCCACGCGTCACTGCCCAAAGCGTCCAATGCGCCCTGTCCCATGCGCGTCATGATTCGCATTGATGCTGCTACATAGGGTGAATCAGTGAGTTGAACGCCGATGTGTGCGATCGGAGAGCCAAGCGGACCCATGGAAAAAGGGACAACAAACATGGTTCGTCCGCGCATCGACCCTTGGAACAGATTCAATATCTCAGATCGCATCAACTCCGGTTCTCGCCAATTGTTGTTGGCTCCGGCATCTTCCGGGTCATCGGTACAGATGAAAGTCCGATCCTCGACTCGAGCGACGTCACCGGGATCGGAACGCGCTAGGAAACTGTTCGGTCGCTTTACGTCGTTTAGGGGGATCAGCGTCCCTTGTTCGACCATCGATTCGGTGAATCGATCGTATTCTTCTTGGGTGCCGTCGCACCAATAGACGGCATCGGGAGTGAGCACTTCGGCCCATTTATCAACCCACTCAAGAAGGTTTTGGTTGGTGGTCGTTCCAGGCATGCTGACCTCCGTTGGGTATCAGACGTTAACTGGGGTGGATCCCCAGTTCTTGGTCACGCGTCGCCCCCCGCGGCAGTGATCCAATCAGGTGTACCAAGGTCAACTTCACTACCTAGCCGAAGCTGAGTAGCTAGTCCTTGTTCATTGAGGTCGAAGACAACCCTCTGCCCCTGTCGTACCATTCGAAAAATTGAGTCTTCGAGCGCATCTAAGGCCAAGTCGTGCTCAGTGCGGTCAACATCATCGACGACCACGCCCGTCTTAGTCTGAGGGTCATATGACTTTACGACACCCTGCACTGCTGGCCTCCGGTATTACTCCTGAACTTGAAGTTCGTTAGTTTGGCACAAGCTTCTACGGCGACCCTACGTCGGTTAGTGAAGCGGGCACAACTTAGCAAGTGAATGCCCGGATCGGGGGGAACATCGGCTTTAGGTTTGGTCACCTAGCGGTAGCGCCTGTCACCGGTAGCATCGGCTTCTGTGGAAACAGTCTCTTTTTTGGCCACAACTCAGATCGTGGAAGTCGTATCGGCATTTCACGATGCCTTAGCGGATCACAAGGAGTCCATAAATCGACTCAACGTGTACCCAGTTCCTGATGGGGACACAGGCACCAATATGTTCCTGACTGTGAGATCAGTCCTAGAGGAAATGGAAGCGGTCGATTTCGATGACCGAGAAGCCGTGTGCGCCGCTTTATCTCATGGTTCTCTGATGGGGGCACGCGGCAATTCGGGTGTGATCTTGTCGCAGGTGTTGCGCGGGATGAGCGGTTGTTTTACCAAAGCAGACGACATAGATGGTGAGGTTTTAGCCAACGCGTTAACCGAAGCAAGTGCTGCCGCTGATGGTGCTGTTATGAAACCAGTCGAGGGGACCATCTTGACTGTGGTGCGTGACGTAGCTCGAGCGGCTCGGGATGCGGCAGAAACCGGTGCCATCTTAAAGGTGGTAGAAGAGGCCCTCACGGAAGGTGAAGCTGCCTTAGAACGGACTCCAGAGCAGCTTGTTGTGCTGCGCGAAGCGGGAGTAGTAGATGCAGGAGGAGCAGGTTTTCTTCTCTTACTACACGCAATTTTGCATGTACTAGACGGGCGCGCCCTTCCAGTAGCGGAGAACTCGACGGAGATAGCGAGTGCAATAGTCGGTGTGAAACAACACGAGGAAATCTCTGAACTTCGGTATGAAGTTATGTACCTGCTTAATGCCCCAGATGAAGCTATTGAGGGATTCAAGAACGTGTGGGCAGGACTTGGTGATTCAATAGTCGTCGTTGGTGGTGACGGACTTTGGAATTGCCATATCCACACGGATGCCATCGGTCCGGCCGTAGAGGCCGGCATCGAAGTTGGCCGGCCGCAGCGCATCAGGGTGACTGACCTAGCTGAAGAAGTAATGGAGGAACGGTGGGTTCGCGAAGCCGCTGAGAGCGGGAAAGCAGATGAATTAGCAGTGCCGCAGCAGGTTCCCTGCGCCGTAGTTGCTGTTTCCCCGGCCCCGGGAATTGGCCGAATCTTTCATAGTCTCGGGGTTCAGGAACTTGTGTTGGGTGGGCAAAGCATGAATCCTTCCACCTCAGAACTCCTGGAGGCGGTGGAGCGTGCCCCAGCAGAGCAAATAGTGATCTTGCCCAATAACTCAAACATTGTGGCTGTTGCTCGAACCGTTGACGACGAAACAGAGAAAACTGTTGTAGTGGTTCCAACGACGTCCGTGCCTGAAGGCTTCGCCTCACTATTGGGCTATGACCCTCAAGCAATCGCGACCGAAAACGCCGAAGCGATGTCAGAGATCGCTTCAGGAGTTGATGTAGGCGAGGTGACCCAGGCAGTCCGATCAAGTAGCACACCAGTTGGAAACGTCGCAGAGGGTGATTGGATAGGCCTTAATCGAGATGGTGTGTGCGCCATCGGCACCACTCTGGTTGAAGCCGCTACGAATCTGTTAAACGAAATCATCGGTGAAGAGAGCGAAATTCTGTCGTTGATTGTTGGCGAAGGCGCAAGTGACGCTGACACTCGAGCAATCACAGAGTGGGTGACGGAGAACAGACCAACCGTTGAAACAGAGATTCATACTGGCGGACAAAGCCACTACCCATTTTTCTTCGGGGTCGAATGACGGAACCCATTTCTCTTCGTGAACTCGACGCTATAGGCGTCGACCGTTTGCAAGGAGTTGGTGAGCAACGACGAGCCTCGCTGGAAGAAGTTCAGATTCACTCAGTTTTCGACTTGTTGACTCATTATCCACGCCGCTACATCGACCGAAGTCATGAAGCCAAGCTTGTCGATGTACGTCCCGGCCAACAAGTCATGGTCGTGGGAGATATTGAAAGCGTCACGTCGCGGAGGACTCGAAATAGGAAATCCATTGTCGAGGCTTCCCTTTCCGACGAGACGGGAAGCTTGAAACTGGTTTTCTTCAATCAGGCATGGCGCTCAAAGCAACTTGATCAGGGGCTAACGATCGCGTTGTTCGGCAAGGTCGATCTGTATCGCGGTCAGCTTCAAATGACGAACCCCTTGGTCGACTTGGTTGGAGACCGCACGGGAAAAATTGTGGCGATATATCCCCAATCAGGCAAAGCGGGCCTCAGTACTTGGGACATAGGACGTTGGTCTACCGAAGCCTTGCGTCGTTGCCAAAGTAGAAGCATTGTTGATCCTCTACCCCCAAAGTATTTGCAGGAATTGGGCTTGCTCGACCGGATGCACGCGTTCGAGGCGATTCATCAACCGACTTCAATGTCCGATGTTTTAAATGCGAGAGACCGCTTGGTCCTCGACGAACTATTGAGAGTCCAACTAGTTCTGCGTATGCGCAAGATGCGACGTCTTGATCGGGCTTCGGGTGTGAAACACGAAGTCGACGACCCTTTGCTAACCAAATTTGTCGACAGCTTGCCATTTGCGCTCACTGCTGCGCAGCAAAGAACGATGGCGGAAATAAGTTCAGACCTGAATTCTGACCAGCCAATGCATCGGCTGCTCCAAGGCGATGTTGGGGCCGGCAAGACTTTGGTAGCCATGCACGCCTTACTGATAGCGGTTACAGAAGGACACCAAGGTGCCCTTATGGCTCCGACCGAGGTGCTAGCGGAACAACACTATGCGAACCTCTATGAGCTAGCTAATGGTCTAGAAGTAGCGGACTCAACAACTCTGACGGGGATACGGCCGCTGTCAATAAAGTTGTTGACGAACGGAGTCACCGGAACTGATCGTCGCCGCGTCGTCAAAGGAATGAAAGATGGATCGATTGATCTGGTCATCGGAACACACGCTCTAATCCAAGAAGGAATTAACTTCTCCTCGTTGAGTGTCGTCGTCGTTGACGAACAGCACCGCTTTGGCGTCGAACAGAGGTCTGTTCTCAGAGAAAGGGGCCGTGATGATGGTAAATGGCCTCACCTATTGGTTATGACGGCTACCCCGATACCCCGCACGGCGGCGATGACCGTATACGGAGACTTAGACGTATCCACCTTAAATGAACTGCCGCCAGGTCGGTCCCCAATAGAGACGTCCTGGATATCTCGAGACGTTGAACAGGTATGGGACCACGTTCATTCCGAAGTTGCGCAAGGCCGTCAAGCCTATGTCGTATGTCCGTTGATCGAAGAGAGCGATAAGTTAGATGCGAGTTCAGCTGAGAACACCCGACAAGAACTTGTCACAGGAGTGCTCTCAGACCTGAGCGTCGGGCTCTTACACGGCCGTCTAGATGCTGTCGAAAAACATCGAACGATGGAGGCGTTTCGAAAAGGTCAGCTTGATGTTCTGGTAGCCACAACTGTGATCGAAGTGGGAGTCGATGTTCCAAATGCGACGACGATGATTATTTTGTCAGCAGACCGATTTGGAATAGCTCAGCTTCACCAGCTTCGAGGGCGAGTGGGCAGGGGTAGCCACCAGTCAACCTGTTTCTTGATTGCCACCGAAGAGATTTCTGAAGACGCTACAGAACGCCTAACTGCCCTTGAAGAGTCGAACGACGGTTTCGCTCTCGCTGAGCGTGATCTCGAACTTCGAGGCGAAGGGACCATATTCGAGCAAAGACAATCAGGCAGAAACGACCTCAAGCTCGCCTCACTGGCGCGGGATCGGGTGTGGGTCGAACGTGCTCGTGACTTGGCAGCAGAGCTAGTAGACGAGAAAGGCTCACTTGAGCACCACCTTTTGTTTGAAGATGAGATCCGGTGGTTTGTGGAGCGTCGTGATGATGACGCGGAGAACTTGTTGAGAGGGTAAGCGGTATCTGCTCTACTCGTCTTCGACCACTATGTCCCAACGGTCAAGACAGTCTCGGCATCGATAAGCAACAACATCACCGGGTTGAAATCCCTCGTCGGGCTCTTCGTAGCTGATTCGGCGGCACAAGCCGCCACAATCAACACAGATAATCGATTCAGGAACCTGCATGCCAACAGTGTGCCGTTATTGTCATCCCATGCGTATTGTCGGAGGCGAATTGAGTGGTCGACGAATATCGGCGCCTCAGAACGATAAAGCCCGCCCCACATCTGAACGAGCACGCGAAGCCATCTTCAACATGTTGTTTAGCCTCGGACTGCCTGCTGGTTCCCGTGTAGTTGATTTGTTTGCTGGTTCAGGAGCACTGGGGTTGGAAGCCTTATCGCGTGGGGCGCATGAGGCAACCTTCGTCGATAATGATCTGATGGCCTGTCGAACTATCACTGAGAACTTGGAGAATCTTGGGTTGGAAGGTCAGGTGGTTCATGGGGATTCGGTTCAGCGGCTCCGATCTCTTGAGGTCGATTTAGTGTTGGCAGATCCGCCCTATGGTTTTGAGGCATGGAATCAACTGCTGGAAGTGGCGGGAAATGCTTTGATAGTTGCGGAGAGCGACACGCCGCTTAACATTTTTCCCGACTGGGAAGTGGTGCGGAACAAAACCTATGGGAAGGCTGTCGTGACTATTCTGAGACCTAGCGAAACAAAAATATCTTGATTTGTTCGGATTTGGAGTATTGACAGTGGAGGATTGCCTTCAGGGTCGGTACCGTTTCAAGTAGCCCGAAGCGCTAGGCGAGGAGACACTCGTGGTCAAGGTTCTGTACCCAGGCTCGTTTGACCCTGTCCACAACGGCCACATGGAGATCTGTGCGACCGCAAGTCGCCTGTTTGACCATGTAGTGGTTGCAGCGATGAGGAATCCTCAAAAGTCCTCACCATTCTTCACCGATGAAGAGCGGGTAGAGATGCTCACAGATGCCTGTCAACATTTGGGCAATGTTGAAGTTGTTCAGTTCGGTGAGCTGGTGGTCGATTTGGCTCGTCGCTTAGAAGTTGACTTCATAATTAAAGGGCTCAGAGGGTCGGCGGACTTTGAGTCCGAACTCCAGATGGCTCAGATGAACAAGTCCGTTAGTGGTGTCGAAACATTGTTTTTGCCATCAGCAAGTGAAAACGCATTTATAGCGTCGAAGTACATACGCGATATCACTGCTTTTGGAACAGACTGCTCCCACCTTGTACCCGAATCCATTGTGAAGCGACTCAAAGAAAAGATGCCCAAGTGACTGATGCCGCGCCGCTAAGCGGCCCGGGTGTTGAAGCTCTGGTGCGGCGAGTCATTGATGTCATCAATGCCGCCAGACCGATGCCCCTATCAACTTCTGTCATGGTAAGTCGGGATGAGGTTATCGAGTTACTGGAAGCTGCAATATTGGAGTTACCTGAAGAAGTTCGAGAAGCACGTTGGCTGTTAAAAGAGCGCGAGGACCTTCTCTCGAAGGCGAGGGTTGATGCGGGATTGGTCATTGAGGAGGCTCGAACTCGGGTAGCTCAGATGGTGCAGAGAACTGAAGTCGTTCGATCAGCTGAACGCAAAGCCCGACAAATGGTGGAGCAGGCGGAGTCTCGAGCTCGAAGAAGGCAACACGAAGTCGACGACTATTGCGACCATCGTCTTGAGCAATTTGCCGATGCTCTAGAGAAGGTCCAAGGGGCGGTAGCGAATGCCAGGACCCGGTTACAGCCAACGATGACGGTCGCAGAACCCGAAGAGCCAGAGCGGGAACAGGCTTCAGGCCCCGAAGTTTTTGATCAGGATGAGAGTTGAGAGACGCAAGTCCACATCCTGAGCTCCGTTTCCCGCTTGAGAGGCTTCAACGTCTTGACCCCAACCGAGAATGGAAGGTCGAATTTCAAGCCTCCCTGTTGCAAGACCTAGATAGCCCATTGCAAGTTGGCGACGTCTCCCTTGCCTCCGATGAAGTTGTTCTGGTTGACCTCCTCGTGGATCAGGTACGAGGAGGAGTTACCGTCAACGGCAGAGTGTCGGTCAATTGGAATGCTGAGTGTTCGCGTTGTCTGCGGCATGTAGACGGTTGTGCGATAGCCGAAGTCGAAGAGTTGTTTGAGGAACACCCCCGAGAGGGAGAGTCCTACCAACTAGGTGAAGAGTTCATTGATTTAGAGCCAATGATTCGAGACGCCGTGTTACTTGAACTTCCTGTCGGAGTGATCCGCTGTGCGGCACTTGAAGAATGTTTGGTGGCGGCACCTGCGTACCAAGTTTCAGATGACAACTCCGATGAAGACGGAGATAGTACAGAATCCAAGGATCCGCGATGGGCGGCACTAGACGACCTTACTTTTGAGGAAGAATAAAATTTTTT
>MDSV01108110.1_pt1 | contig 13737 bp, 11 predicted proteins | sample 810851 | NCBI WGS metagenome assembly MDSV01 (sample SAMN05326640, study PRJNA326480) | marine metagenome | isolation source: seawater | place: Atlantic Ocean: North East | collected 2012 | reverse complement strand
CTCCTCTTGGAGCAGGAGCAATACCTACGAGTTCAAAATTTCCTAAAATTTTATTATCAGAAGCCATTTCTCTTTCACCTTGTAAAACTCTTATTGATACGGCTGGCTGACTATCTTCTGCGGTAGAAAATACCTGACTTTTTTTAGTTGGTATTGTTGTATTTTTTTCAATTAACTTTGTTGATACGCCGCCCAAGGTTTCAATTCCAAGAGAAAGTGGAGTTACATCTAATAACAATACATCTTTCACATCACCCTGCAGAACTCCAGCTTGAATAGCCGCACCCATTGCTACTACTTCATCAGGATTTACTGATTTATTTGGTTCTTTGCCAAAGAAGTTTTTTACTTCTTCCATTACCCTTGGCATTCTAGTCATACCTCCTACCAAGACTACTTCATTGATATCTCCTGCAGAAAGGCCAGCATCTTTCAAAGCTGTTTTGCAAGGAGGTATAGTTCTTGATATTAAATCCTCAACCAAGGCCTCAAGCTTTGCCCTAGTCATTTTTAAATTTATGTGTTTTGGACCAGTTTTATCAGCTGTAATAAAAGGTAAATTGATTTCAGTTTGAGTTGCTGATGAAAGTTCAATTTTTGCTTTTTCTGAAGCTTCTTTTAATCTTTGTAATGCCAACTTATCTGACTTTAAATCAATTCCATTTTCTTTCTTAAATTCTGCAAGCAAATAATCAACAATCGTATTATCGAAGTCTTCACCACCTAAAAAAGTGTCTCCATTAGTAGATTTAACTTCAAATACACCATCACCTAATTCAAGAATAGACACATCAAAAGTACCACCACCAAGATCATAAACTGCAATTTTTTTGTTAGCTTTTTTGTCCAAACCATAAGCAAGTGAAGCAGCAGTTGGCTCATTTATTATTCTTAAAACTTCCAGTCCAGCTATTTTTCCTGCATCTTTGGTTGCTTGTCTCTGAGCATCATTAAAATAAGCGGGTACTGTAATTACTGCTTTGCTAACTTCTTGGCCTAAATATTTTTCTGCAGTTTCTTTCATTTTTTGCAAAATAAAAGCAGATATTTGTGAAGGAGAATATTTTTGTCCTCTCGCTTCAATCCAAGCATCCCCTTTTTCAGAATTTATAATTTTAAAAGGTGCAGTTTCAATATCCTTTTTAACTGTTTGGTCTTCAAAATTTCTTCCTATTAATCTTTTAACTGCAAAAATAGTATGTTCAGGATTCGTTACAGCTTGCCTTTTAGCTGGCTGCCCAATTAGTTTTTCGTCACTATCAGTAAAAGCTACAACTGAAGGTGTAGTTCTTGCTCCTTCAGCATTTTCTAAAACTTTAGCCTGCGAGCCTTCCATAATTGCTACGCAAGAATTAGTTGTTCCTAAATCTATTCCTATTACTTTGCTCATATTTTAATTCCTCAATTTCATATAAGTGTTATTTTTTACAGATCAAGCTGTTCAAAGGATTAATTTTCCCCTGTTTTTTCTTGATTTTCTTCATCTTTTTGAACTGTTTGATCTTTATCCTCTTCCTTTTTACTAACTTTTTTTGATACTCCAACTAAAGATGGTCTTAGCAACCTGTCCTTCATTAAGAAACCTTTTTGAATTTCTTGGACTATGGTTCCTGGTTCTTTACTTTCGTCTTCTATTTCCATCATTGCTTGATGTAAATTAGGGTCTAATTTTTCGTTAATTGATTTAATGGGTTCAATGTTATTTTTCTTAAATATTGATAACATATCATTATATATTACATCTAAGTGTTCAGAAATTTTATTTAATGCATCATTATTTTTTAAACTATCGTCATTTTCTAGGGACTGTTTTGATCTTTCTAAATTATCTAGTAAATTTAGAGCTTCCCTTGCAAAAGCAAATCCTCCGTATTCAAATGCATCTTCTTTTTCTTTTTCAAACCTTCTTCTTTGGTTTTCCATTTCAGCAAAAGTTCTAGTTAATTTATCCTCTAAGTCGGTAATTTTTTGTTCGGGCAAAACTTCATTTTTTTCTATTTGTTTTTCTTCTGCTAATTTGGTGTCAGTTTTTGAATCATTAGAAACTTGTTCTTTTTTTTCAGTTTCTTGCTTAATTTGCTCTTTTGTCATTCAACCTATATGGTAAGTAAATATTAAATTTCCAGATGCAAAAAATAAATATTACTGAGATAATTATTGGATCAAATAACGAAGGAAAAATAAAGGAAATTAGAGACCTATTACCTCAAAAAATAAAGATTTACTCCCCTAAAGACTTTAAATTGAAAAGTCCAAAAGAAAACGGGAAAACATTTGCTAAAAACTCTTTAATAAAAGCAAGGTTCTTTTCAAAAAAAACAGGTAAAAGTTGTATAGCTGATGACTCTGGTCTTGAAATAGATATTCTAAATAAAGCACCGGGTATTTACTCTGCAAGATGGGGAGGTAATAAAAATAATTTCAATGTAGCAATAAAAAAAATTTTTAAAAAATTAAAAGAAAAAGACAGCAAATGGAAATTAAAAAAAATTAAAGCAAGATTTGTTTGTGCATTAACAATGTATGTTCCTGGGCAAAAAACAATAACCTCTGTTGGAAAAATTGAAGGATTTATCTCCAAAAAAAAGATTGGCTTTAATGGTTTCGGATATGATCCAATTTTTATTCCTGCGGGCAAAAAGATTACTTTTGGGCAAATGAAGCCGTCAATTAAATATAAAATTGATCATAGATATCAAGCATTTAAAAAAATTAAAAAATTTTTTTAAATTCTCCTGAATCTACCGAATAAAAATTGAGTTGATGAGTAATATTGTTTTTGTCAATTTCAAATATTCCTATTTTACCTTTAAATTTATTTTTTTCATAAAAAATTTTTTTATTTACTTCAAAGTCGTTTTTATAAATTAGGTAATACACTAGTCCAATTAAATCAAAGCTTAAAAAAGAAATTTGATTTGGCCTATCTTCATATATTGAAGAATATTCTGAAACGAAATTTTCATAATTTTTTTTATTTATTGACGGAAAATAAATTGGATGAAGAGATGTTTCTTTTAATAAAGATTCATCGAACCATTGATTTAAACATATATAACTTACTCTTTTTGATGATACATCTGTATACAGTAATGAAGTGGCAACGCTTTTTAAACTTTCATCAAAGTCGGCAATTATAACAGAGTCAAAATTTATTCCTCCTAGCGTGTCTCTTTTATTTAAATTCTCAATTTTTTTTTCTTTATTTGCTTCATTTGAATTTTCTAATCTTTTTATTTCATCTTTAAGATTTTGTTTTCTAATTTTATACCTTGTTAATTTTTCAATTTGAGATGTTAAAACAGTTGGATCCATATCATAAATGAATTTGTCCTTTAGTTTTATTTTTGTTTTTGAAACTGCATAATTTATTTCATTTTTAAAATCTGAGTTTGGGATTAAGAAAATACTTCTTTCTAATTCTTGAGTCTTTTGAAATTTTTTGATTGCATTTAGTTGAGAAATTGCATTTACACCAGAGCTAATTACATTTTTTGGATTATTTTTTAGTTTGTTTGTAAAAGATAGGAAAGTTATTTCCTCTAATTCTTCAAGATATTCGTTACTACTATTAAATACAGGTCCAATAATAATTCTTACACCTTCATTGTATAGTTCTTTTGAAACTTTCAAAGCAATCTCTGGATCAGATTCAGTATCTTTAGGTAGTATTTCGATTCTTGAATCATCAATTTTATTAATTGCTAGGCGAACAGATTTAATTATTGAGCTTCCTATATTTTTATATTCACCTGATAATGGCACAATTAATCCAATTTTTATTTTTTCTTGAGATAAAGCCTCTTTATTCCAAGATAAAATAATAAGAAAAATAAATATTATTTTAATTAAAGTTTTCATTTTATACGTATTAATATATTGCTTAATTAATGCATCTAGAAGTAGACAAAAATAAGATTAAAAGTGGATTATATATTGTTGCTACTCCCATAGGCAATTTGAGTGATATTACATTAAGAGCAATAGAAATACTAAAAAAATCTAATTTTATTTTGTGTGAAGACATAAGGCTATCAAAAAAACTTATGAATAAATATAATATTAATACAGAACTTATATCAAATCACAAATTTAACGAAAAAAAAAATTTACTCAGAGTTCTTAATATTTTGAAATCTAATAAAATTGTTTCTTTAATATCGGATGCTGGTACTCCAACAATTTCTGATCCAGGAAAAATATTAATAAATGAATGTATAAATAATGATATTCTAATATATTCTGTACCTGGTCCATCATCAGTGGCTGCTGCCGTAAGCACAAGCGGATTTTCTGACAAGTACTATTTTCATGGATTTTTACCTGATAAAATTTCTGCTATAGATAAAGACTTAAATTTTTTATCTAAGTTAAATTTTACAGTTGTTTTTTTTATTTCACCGAAAAAGGTTAACAAAGTAATTGATCTAATAAAAAAATATTTTGGAGATAGAAATATTGTTTTTTGTAGGGAGATGACAAAGATTTATGAAGAATACCACAGAAATGAAGTACAAAAATTAACTTATTTCAAGCAAGATCTAAAAGGAGAAATAACTGTTGTTATATCAGAAAAAAAGGATTTAAAAAATAAGCAGAAAATATTGGGCGAATCAGACAAATCAAAAATAAAAAAACTAATAAATAAATTAACAATTAAAGATATAGTTAGCCTAATTAGTGACGAAAAAAATATTCCAAAAAGTATAATTTATAATTATTGTCTTAAAATAAAGAATGAAAATTAAATTAATCTTATCACTTTTGACAATCTGTTTTATGCTTGGATGCGTTGGTGCTTCTTCACCTGGAGTTTTTGGAACTGGAGTTAGCATTGCAATGGACCCTAGAACCATAGGAACTCAAATAGATGATTCCATTATGGATAAAAATTTAGAAACAAGAATTATTGCTATGGATAAAAATTTTTTTCTTTCTGTTAAAACAAAAGTAATGGATGGCAGAATATTTATTACTGGCAAAGTAGATACGCCAGAGGAAAAATTAAAGCTTACAAAACTTGCATGGGAAACAAAGGGAGCAAGATCAGTAAGAAATGATTTAAAAATTAAAGAAGAATTTAATTTTAAACAATCGGCGAAAGATATATTAATAACTTCCCAATTGAGATCGGCAATTATATTTAATAAAAAAATAAAAGCTGTAAATTACAACATAGATACTTACAAAAAAAATATATATGTTTATGGTATTGCACAAAATGAAGAAGAGCGAGATGAAGTTATAAAAGAAGCTAAAGAAATACTAGATGTTGAAGATGTTATTGCAAGTATACTTTTGGTAGATGATTTAAGAGTTCAGAAAAATTAATTTTTTTTCTTATAATTAATTACACCTGCGGAATAGGCAGCTACAGAAGCTAAATTTAAAATATCTGATGTTGAAGATCTTAATGGAGCAATTTCTATTGCTTCCCCAAGTCCAATTAGCAACGGTCCAATTACTTTAGCACCACCTAAAGTTTTCATAATTTTATAAGAAATAGCAGCGCTATGTTGTCCAGGCATTATAAGAACATTTGCGTTACCTACAATTTCAGAAAATGGATATAATTCTTTGTATTCATCATTTAATGCCACATCTGGCTGCATATCTCCATCAAATTTAAAATCTACCTTTTTTTCTCTAAGTATTTCCACTGCTTCTCTAATATGCTTTGTTCTACTAGTTAGAGGTTGACCAAATGTAGAATGGGATAAAAATGCAATCTTAGGATCAAACCCAAATAGTCTAACTACTCTTGCAGCAGAAATTGCAATTTCAGAAAGTTGTTTTGAACTTGGATATTCGTGAACAGTAGTGTCACCTATAAAAACTGTCCTTCCTTTGTTAACCACCATATTTAGTCCAAACATTATTTCCCCAGGTCTTGGGTCTACAACTTTCTTAATTTTTTCTAAAGATTGTCCGTATCTTCTTGTATTTCCAGTTACCATTGCATCTGCGTCACCGCACGCAACCATACATGATCCCCAAACAACTCTATCATTTCTAATCATTCTATCACAATCTCTTTCAAGTAAACCTTCATCTCTATGTAATTTCTTAAATATATAATTGACGTATTTTTCTCTTTTTTCTTTAATTGTAGAATTTACAATTTGGATATTAAAATTTTCACTGTAACCAATTTCTTTTAATCTCTCTTTAACTACTTTTTCTTTAGCAACCAAAATTGGAATACCTAATCTGCTATTTTTAAAAGCTATTGCTGCTTTTAATGTATTTTCATCTTCACCATCAACAAAGACTACTCTTTTTTGTGTTTTTTTAATTTGAGAATTTATACCTTGCATTATTGTAACAGAAGGATCTAATCTTTGTTTTAATTGTTCTGAATAAATTTCAAAGTTTTCAATTTTTTTTCTTGCAACTCCAGTTTTCATTGCTGCTTTAGCTACAGCAATTGGAATTACACTAATCAACCTTGGATCGAAAGTAGATGGAATTATATAATCTTTTCCATATCTTGGTCTATCCCCACCCATTGCAGCAGCCACTTCATCAGGAACACGTTCTCTTGCCAATGCCGCTATTGCTTGTGCAGCAGCGGTTTTCATTTCTTCGTTTATTGTTCTTGCCCTTACATCTAATGCTCCTCTAAATATATATGGAAAACCAATTAAATTATTTACTTGGTTTGGATAATCAGATCTTCCAGTAGCTATTATTGCATCATCTCGAACTTCTTCTATTTCTTCAGGAGTAATTTCAGGGTCAGGATTAGCACAAGCGAATATAATTGGATTTTTTGCCATTTTTTTTACCATCTCCTTTTTTAAAACGCCCGCAGAAGATAAGCCTAAAAAAACATCAGCATCACTTATAGCATCATTTAAATTTCTATCATTTGTTTCTATTGCATGAGACGATTTCCATTGATTTAAATCTGTCCTATCTCTATGAATAACACCTTTTCTATCTATCATAGTTATATTTTTGTGTGGAACTCCTGAATTTTTAAATAGGTTTGTGCATGCCATAGCTGAAGCGCCTGCACCATTTACAACTATCTTAATTTTTTTAATATCTTTTTTAGCTATATCTACCGCATTCATTAAAGCAGCACATGTTATTATTGCTGTACCATGTTGGTCGTCATGAAAAACTGGAATATCTAGAATTTCTTTTAGTTTTTCTTCTATTACAAAACAGTCTGGAGCTGCGATGTCTTCAAGATTAATTCCACCAAAACTTTTAGAAAAATTTTTTATTGAAGAAATTATTTCTTCAGGATCGTTTGAGTCTATTTCAAGATCAATCGAGTCAATATCTGCGAATCTTTTAAATAATACAGCTTTACCCTCCATAACTGGCTTTGAAGCTATTGCTCCAAGGTTTCCTAAGCCTAGAATTGCAGATCCATTACTTATTACAGCTACTAAATTTCCTTTTGTAGTATAATCATAGGCCAATTCTGGATTTTTTGATATAGCCTTTACAGGAGCCGCTACACCTGGAGAGTAAGCTAAAGCCAAATCTCTTTTAGTTGTCATTGGCTTAGAAGAAATGATTTCAATCTTTCCAGATTTATTATTATTATGAAATTCTAATGCTTCTTTGTCAGAATAATGTTCTATTTTACTTTTTTTCATTTTATTTATGTAATTAGATATACAAATAGAGCTAAATTAAGACTAATATGATTTATGAACCTAATTAAGTCAACAACCACATTTAGTTTCTACACTCTAATTAGTAGAATTCTTGGTTATTTTAGAGATGTTTTAATAGCTATTTATCTAGGATCAGGTCCAATGGCCGATGCCTTTTTTGTGGCATTTAGAATTCCAAATACTTTTAGAAGGTTATTTTCAGAAGGAACATTTAATGCGGCCTTTGTTCCTAGCTATTCATCAGAATTAATTAAAGGAGAAGAAAAAGGTAAAAAATTTGCTAACGATGTTTTTAACTTACTTTTATTTAGTTTGTTAATAATAGTTTTGGTAATAGAGGTATTTATGCCTGGGTTTGTTTATATAATTGCACCAGGTTTTGAACAAAATTCTGAAAAAATTAATCTAACTGTTAACCTTACCAGGCTTACATTCCCGTTTTTACTATTTGTAAGCTTAGCATCATTTTTTTCTGCAATATTAAATTCGCACAATAAGTTTGCTGCTGCAGCAGCAGCACCAATAATTTTAAATATTTTATTAATTTTTACACTTTTTTTTGCAACTTATTTAAATGATGATTTAGTTTTTTATCTTTCCTACGCTGTAACTATAGCTGGATTTTTACAATTATCATTTTTACTTTTTTATGTTAAAAAAATTTATTTTCCTAAATTTGATTTGATTTTTAAGATTAATAATAAGGTAAAAATTTTCTTTAAAAAACTTTTACCATCAATATTTTCATCTGGAGTTACGCAAATTAATATTTTAGTTGGAACAATTATAGCTTCATTTCAAGCAAGTGCAGTTTCCTATCTTTACTATGCAGACAGAATATACCAAATAAATCTTGCAATAGCAGGCATAGCAATTGGAACAATTGTTTTGCCAAATTTAAGTAAACACATTCAGTCAAAAAATAAAAATAAAATTAATTTTATTCAAAACAAGGCATTAGAATTAAGTATATTTTTAAGCTTACCAGCATCAATAGCATTGCTCATAGCTTCTAAAGAAATTACATCTTCACTATTTGGTTATGGTTCATTTGATCTAGTAAGTATTGAGAATTCTGCAAATGCACTATATTATTTTGCACTTGGTCTGCCAGCTTTTTCTTTAATAAAAATATTTTCTAGTTTTTTATTTGCTAGACATAATACAAAGATACCATTTTATTTTTCTTTGTTTTCAGTATTAATAAATATTTTTATTAGTTTGTATTTTTTTAATAAAATTGGTTTTATAATAATTCCAATAGCCACAACTATATCATCATGGTTTAACGCTATTATACTTTTGATTTATCTTTCAGAGAAAAAGTTTTTTAAAATAAAATCAGTTCTGGTAAAACCATTTTTAAAAATTGTTTTATCTACAATTGTAACCTCGTATGTATTTTATAATTTAATTAAATATTTTTCTGAAAATCTAAGTTATGAAAGTGAATATAAGCTTATAACGATGATTTTATTGGTTATAGTAGCATTTATCATTTATGTTCTTATTTCGATATTTACTAAGGCTTTTAATATTTCGGATATTAAATTAAAGTATTAGGAAATGAGCAAAAAAATTTTTTCTGGAGTCCAACCAACAGGCAATTTACATTTAGGTAATTATATAGGTGCAATTAGAAATTTTGTTGATCTTCAAAATCAAAAAGAAAACGAGTGCGTTTATTGTGTTGTTGATTTACATGCAATCACAGTCAAGCAAGATCCTAAAACAATAAAAAATAATATTAGAGAAACTACAGCAGCTTTTTTAGCAAGTGGTTTAGATTATAAAAAAAGCATTATATTTAATCAATCTTTAGTGTCCGCACACTCAGAAGTATCGTGGATCTTGGGTTGTGTTGCTCGAATGGGATGGTTAAATCGAATGACACAGTTTAAAGAGAAAGCTGGAAAAGATAAAGAAAAGGCAAGCGTTGGTTTATACATTTATCCAGTTTTAATGGCTGCGGATATTTTATTATATGACTCTACCCACGTTCCAGTTGGTGAAGATCAAAAACAACATTTAGAGTTATCTAGGGATATAGCTCAGAAATTTAATTTAGATTTTAGTTGTCCAAATTTTCTAAAGGCTCCAGAGCCATTAATTCAGAAAAATTTTGCTAGAATAATGAGTTTAAAAGATGGTAAAAAAAAAAATGAGCAAATCGGATCCTTCTGATTTAAGTAGAATTAATTTAACAGATAGTAAGGATCTCATTATAAATAAAATAAAAAAAGCAAAAACTGATCCACATCCTATGCCTAGTAATGAAAAAGATTTAATTAAAAGACCAGAGGCTGAAAATCTTCTTGGCATATATGCAAGCTTAAGTAATTTAAGTTTAACAGATTCATTAAAAGAATTTAATGGAAAAAATTTTTCTGAATTTAAAAATAAACTTTCAGAATTAGTTGTAGAAAAAATTTCTCCTATTTCAAATGAAATTAATAGACTTCAAAAGGATAATAATTTTATTGATTCCGTACTTAAGGAAGGAGCGGAAAAAGCCAACACAATAGCCCAAAAAAAAGTTAAAGAAATGAAGAAAATCATTGGTTTTTAAGAATAATTGCTTCTTTTATTTTTTTTTTTTATAACTATATAAATATTATGTTTGTACAAACTGAAATAACACCAAACCCAAATTCTTTGAAATTTTTACCTGGAGAAAAAGTTTCAATAGATGGGCCTCTAGAAATACTAAATAAAAATGAAACAAATAATGAATTAGTAAGAAACATTTTATCCATAAATGGAGTTACTGGAATTTTTCTTTCTGAAGATTTTTTATCTGTTAACAAACAAGAAAACTTTAAATGGGAAGATTTAAAGCACATAATTATTTCATTTATTAATGATTATTACTCAGAAGGCAAAAAAAGTGTATTAGACATAAATAGAGAAAACAAAGAAAAATCTGAACTCCAAGATATTGAAAAGCAAATAATTAAATTATTAGAAACTAAAATTCGTCCAGCAGTTGCAAGAGATGGAGGAGATATAAAATTCAAAGAGTATAAAAATGGAGTTGTTACTGTACAATTACAGGGAAGCTGTTCTGGCTGTCCAAGTTCAACTATGACGTTAAAGCAAGGTGTTCAGAATCTTTTATGTCACTACATACCTGAAGTTAAAGAAGTATTAGCAATTTAAAGAAAATTTAGAAATTTTATGATAAAGAATAAACATACAATGAATATCGCAGAAATAAAAAAATTTTTACAAAAAAAAGGATTTAAAATTTCTAGAATAAAAAAAATTCATATTCATTCTGAGCTAAAAAGTATCTATTTAACAGCTATATTTGCAATAGCCCTTATTGGAGTATTTTTTATTTTACCAAAGACAGCTAATTACACAGCAAAGTTAATTAATAGCCCCGATTTTATTGAAAACAGTTCCAAGGCTGACTTTGAAAAAGCATTCAACGGAATCTCAAAAGGATTATCAATTGATCCTAATGTAGATTTGGAAGTGAATGAAAAAAATTTGTTTGATGATGTAATCCGACTCAATGAAACGCCTACTAACTCAGTAAGATTACCAGCGTCAACTTTAAAACAATTATTTCAAGATACAAAATACAATCTTAAAGATATTAGAAAAAATAAAAAAGTAAAACCTGTAGAAATTGGACTTTTACCTAAAGAAATGAAGCAAATTGAAAGTGTAAAAGCTAGAAAGGAATTATTTATCAAAATTGTACTGCCTCTTATTTTAGAAGAAAATAATAATATTAAGTTGGATAGAAAAAGACTTTTTGTAATTTTAAACAAAAACAACAATAATAAAGTTGAAAAAGAGTGGCTTAAAAAAAAATTTAAACAGTATGGAGTTGTAAATAACGATTTATCAACTTTAAAAGTAAGAATGGATGAAATTCCAGTGTCAATAGCTATTGCACAAGCAGCAAAAGAAACTGGATGGGGTACTTCTAGATTTGCTATTGATGGAAATGCTTTATTTGGTCAGTGGACATGGAACGGTGATGGAATAAAACCAGCGGGAGCGGATAGTAATGACACTCATAAGGTAATGAAATTTAATGTGCTAAAAGCTTCAGTAAGGGCCTATCAAAGAAATATAAATACCCATTCAGGTTATAAGGATTTTAGAAGAGCTAGGGCAATACAGAGAGACAATGATGAAAAACTTAATAGTTTAGAATTAGTTGGTTACCTAGATCAGTATGCAGCAACAGGAGTAGAATATACAAAAGTACTAAAGAAAATTATTATTCAAAATTCGTTAATTGATTTTGATGATGCAAAATTACTTCCAACAAGTAAAAAACTTAGAAGTTTGATATAATTATTGTTTAATTATAAATTGAATTCCAAACCATCTCCAGCCGTTATGGTCATTTAAAGAACAATTAATTCTTCCTCTTCTATCAATAAATTTTTTGTTAATTCTTAAAACTAGAAATTCTTCATTAAACTCTATTTTTGTTTTATTCCATTCTCCCCCATCATTTGAAAAACAACTTATTTGACTTAAATTTTTCTGAGTTTTAAAAAATTTAACTTTTACAGTTGGAGGATTGTCTTTTTCATTAATTAATTTATCTTCTGGCTCAAGAGAGATGTATTGCATAGGCAAAAGTTTAGTTAAAAATTCAAATCTTTTTAAATCACCATACTTTTCATTAATTGGGAAACGCGGTAATTCAAATTTATCCTTATTTACATCAATGACTCCAGAATGTTGTCCAAAACCATATTTAAACTTACCTTGAATATATTTTTTTTGTTTCAGACTATATTCACCAAAAGGGTAAGAGAAGTATATTGGATTATATCCTAATTCATCTTTAAAAATAGAAATTGACTGATCTATATCATTTTTAAATTTATCAAATTCAAAATTAATTAAATACTCATGAGAATGTGAATGATTTCCAATAAATGCAAAACTTTCTTTTTCAATTTCTTTTATTTGATCCCAGGTCATATAACCGTATTTGTCTACGTGTTGTGTTGAAACAAATAATATAAATGGAATTTGATTTTCTTTTAAATATGGCCAAGCATTTTCATAGAATGATGTAAAAGCATCATCAATTGTTATTAATATTTTTTTTGTTTTTTTGGGTTTATCAAAATTTAAATCGAATTCATTGGGGTTGTAAAAATCAAAATTATTTTTTCTAATAATTTCTATCTGACTTTTAAAAATATCCATATTAATATTTGTAGATGGGTATTTTTCTTCATTAAATCTATGGTACATTAAGGAAAGTGTACCAGCATCGTTTGGAAAATATTTGATATTATTTTCTTCTGCATTAATATTAGTAAAAAATAAAATAAATATGAATAATTTAATTATTGATGCAACAAATGACAATGTCTTATTTAAAATCATATCTTTAAATGAATCATATACTAGTGAATATCCTAACAGTAGAGAAAATTTCGATAAATTGGCACTGTTACTTTTTAAGTTTTTAAAGAAAAACAATATTAAGTTGAAAAATATTGATAATGTTTTCATAAATCAAGGTCCTGGAAAATTTTCAGGCATAAGATCATCTATAGCTACCGCAAAGGCAATATGTGTTACAAATAAGTTAAATTTATATGGATTTAATTCTAATCAAATAAAAGATAAAAATTATGAAAAAATAGTGGATTTATATAAAAAAGGGGTTTTAATAAAGAATTTAATAAAACCAGTATACTTAAGTTAAATAATTTATGTCTGAAACAATTGAACAAAAATGTATTGCAAAGGGAGTAAAACTTACAGATCAAAGAAGAGTTATTGCAAAAGTTATGTCAGAATCTCAAGATCATCCCGACGTTGATGAGCTCTATAATAGAGTTTCAAAAATAGACACTAAAATAAGTATAGCCACAGTTTATAGAACAGTAAAACTTTTTGAAGAAGCGGGCATTCTTGCTAAGCACGATTTTAAAGGAGGAAAAGCAAGATATGAAGAATTAAATGAGAGTCACCACGACCATCTAATAGATCTTAAAACTGGAGAAATAATTGAATTTGTAGATGAGGAAATAGAAAAACTTCAAGAAAAAGTTGCAGAAAAATATGGTTATAAATTAGTTGATCATAAACTTGAGTTATATGGGGT
>MDSV01091549.1_pt1 | contig 13737 bp, 14 predicted proteins | sample 810851 | NCBI WGS metagenome assembly MDSV01 (sample SAMN05326640, study PRJNA326480) | marine metagenome | isolation source: seawater | place: Atlantic Ocean: North East | collected 2012 | reverse complement strand
TTATCTAGTTTTTTTTCTGTTTTAGAATCCCACAATCTACAAGTATCAGGGCTAATTTCATCTGCTAAAACTATCTCTCTTTTTTCAATTTCTTTGTTCCAAATTATTCCGTACTCAATTTTGAAATCAACAAGTTTAATTCCTATTCCTCTGAACATTCCAACCAATAAATCATTTATTCTTAATGTCATTTTATCGATTGTTTTAATATCTTTTTCAGCAGCCCAACCAAAAGAAAAAATATGCTCTTTAGAAATAATTGGATCATTTAGTTCGTCTTTTTTAAAACAATATTCTAACAACGGTTTATCTAATACAGTTCCCTCTGGTATACCAAGTCTTTTAGTTAATGAGCCTGTAGCTATATTCCTAACAATAAATTCTATTGGAAATATTTCTGCTTTTTTAATTAATTGTTCTCTCATATTTAATCTTTTTACAAAGTGAGTTTTTATTCCGCATTGAGAAAGATTAGTTAAAATATATTCTGAAATCCTATTATTAAGAACACCTTTGCCTTCAACACTTGCCTTTTTTAAATTATTAAATGCAGTAGCGTCATCTTTAAAGTGTTGAATAATTAAGTTCTTATCCTTTGTTTCGTAAAGAATTTTAGCTTTACCCTCGTATATTTTTTTACTTTTATTCATTAAATTATTTTTTTAGACTTCTTTTAAAAATTATATTAATTTTTTTTGTATGATAACTAAAATCAAATAACTTTTTAAGTTTATTAACAGGTATTTTATTTGTAATTTTTTTATCTGAGACAATTTTGTTAAAAAATGACGAATTTTCTTTCCATGCCTGCATTGCATTTTTTTGAACAATTTTATATGACTCTTCTCTAGTAAATCCTACATTTGTTAATTCTAAAAGCACTCTCTGAGAAAAAAATATACCATTTGTAATATCTAAATTTTTTTTCATATTTTTGGGGTACACGTTTAAATTTTTAATTACATTACTCAATCTAAAAAGAGCAAAATCTAATGCTATTGTAGAATCTGGCCCAATGTTTCTTTCTACTGCGGAATGAGAAATATCCCTTTCGTGCCACAAAGCTATATTTTCTAACGCAGGTATAACTGCTGATCTGACCAATCTTGCCAAACCAGTTAAATTTTCACTTAATATTGGATTTTTTTTATGGGGCATTGCTGAAGAACCCTTCTGACTTTTACCAAAAAATTCCTCAACTTCTAACACTTCTGTTCTTTGTAGATGCCTAATTTCAATTGCGAGTCTTTCTATTGAGCTAGCAATAATACCTAATGTTGAAAAAAAATGAGCATGTCGGTCTCTTGGTATAACTTGTGTTGAAATAGGCTCTACATTTAGCCTTAATTTTTTTGCAACATAACTCTCTATTCTAGGATCTACATTAGCAAAAGTTCCAACAGCACCTGAAATAGCACAAGTTGATATTTCTTTTATAGAGTTTTCTAAACGTTTTTTATTTCTTAAAAATTCTTGGTAAAAAGTTAACATTTTAAGTCCAAACGTAATTGGTTCTGCGTGAATACCGTGACTTCTGCCAATACATAAAGTAAATTTATGTTTTATAGCTTGTTTCTTAATTGATCGAAGCAATTGATCAATATCTTTTAAAAGAATTTCTCCTGACTGTTTTAATTGAAGATTAAAGCAAGTGTCTAAAACATCTGATGATGTCATACCCTTATGTAAATATCTTGCTTCTTTTCCAGCTTTCTCAGTTATTGAGGTTAAGAAAGCTATTATATCATGTTTCACTTTATTCTCTATTTGTAAAATTCTCTTTGGATTTATTTTTGCTTTTAATTTAACTTTCTTCACAACACCTTTAGGAATTATCTTTAATTTTTCCATAGCTTCTGCCGCGGCTAACTCAATGTCTAACCAGATTGAATATCTATTATAGTCTTCCCAAATACTTTTGATTTCTTTTCTTGAATATCTTTCAATCATAAAATTTAATTATTATTTGATAATGTAAAAATCTCACAGCCATCTTTAGTTACACCTATTGTATGTTCAAATTGTGCTGAAAGTGATTTATCTCTTGTAACAGCTGTCCAACCATCATTTAATATTTTAGTTTCATAATTTCCAAAGTTTATCATCGGCTCAATAGTAAAAATCATTCCTGATTTTATCATTTCACCAGTTCCTTTTTCTCCATAATGTAAAACATTAGGTTCTTTATGAAATGTCTGGCCAATTCCATGACCGCAATAATCTTGGACTACAGAAAATCCCTCAGCTTCAACATATTTTTGGATTATAGAACCAATATCACCTAGATGAATTCCGTCTTTTACGATACTAATTGCTTTCATCATAGATTCGTAAGTAGTATCAATTAATTTTTTTGCTTTTATTGAAACCTCTCCTATTTTAAACGTTCTGCTAGTATCCCCATGCCATCCATGTTTAAAAGCTGTAACATCTACATTAACTATATCTCCATCTTTTAGAATCTTATTAGATGGAATTCCATGACAAACAACATGATTAGTTGAAGTACAACAAGTCTTAGGAAAACCTCTATAAAATAATGGAGCAGAATAAGCTTTATCATCATTGATAAATTCGTAACAAACTTTATCTATTTCATTAGTAGAAATTCCTGGTTTGATAATTTTTTCTAATTCATCCAGAGCACCTGCAGCTATGGATCCAGCTATTTTTGTTTTTTCAAAAGATTCTTTAAAATTTTGATACATTATATTTTATAATTAATTTTTTTATTGAGTTTTATTCCTTTTGAAGAAAATTTACAATCATAGCAGAGAATATTTAAATTTTTTTTAACAGCCTTACTTAATGCACTAGCATAACTTGGATCTATATCTTTTGCAATTGTAAATGATTTACAATCATTTCTTTGTATTAAATAAAATATATAAATTTGATAATTTTTTTTACACGCTTTTATTAGTTCATGAATATGTTTAAGACCCCTGGATGTTACTGCATCTGGAAATTCAGCTAGGTTTTTTTTTCTAGATAAAGTTACATTTTTAACTTCAACAAAAGACTTATACCTTTTACTAACTATTAAAAAATCAAATCTAGTATTTAATCCAAATTTTGTTTCTGGCTTAATTTCTTGAATATCATTAAACCCTTCAACTAAGTTATGATGAAATGCATGTTTTACAATTTTGTTTGCTGAAAGAGTGTTTACTCCAATTTTAGATTTATTTACTTCAATAATTTCTAAAGTATATTTCAATTTACGGTGTGGGTTATTAGATTTACTTACCCATACTTTATTCCCTGTTTTTAAAAGACCGTACATTGATCCGGTATTAGGGCAATGCGCAGTAATAATCTGATTATCTATTTTTATATCAACAAAAAAACGTTTATATCTTTTTATAAATAGTCCTGATATTAATTTATTTTTAAAAATCATATATATTTATAACTTCTATGAAGAAAAAAATAAAAAAAATTAATGCTTCTATCTTGATAATTGGTAATGAGATACTTTCTGGGCGGACTCAAGATAAAAATATAGCATTTATTTCAAATTGGTTGAACTCAAATTGTGGAATTTCTACAGATGAAGTTAGGATAATTCCAGACAAGGAGAAAATAATTGCAGAAAATATTCTTAATTTATCAAAAAGATTTAATTATGTTTTTACAACTGGAGGTATTGGCCCAACTCATGATGACATAACAGCAATGTCAATTTCAAAAGCTTTTGATGTAAAATATGAGTATCACAAAGAAGCATTTGCTATTCTAGAAAAATATTACGGTAAAAATAAATTTAATGATGGAAGACGAAAAATGGCTAAAATGCCAAGAGGCGCAAAATTAATTTATAATCCTTCAAGTGCTGCACCAGGTTTCAAAATTAAGAACGTTTTATCATTACCAGGCGTGCCCTCGATTTTAATTTCAATGATTGATAATTGTAAAAGATATTTAGTAAAAGGCTTAAAAGTACATAGCAAAACTATCAATCTTTATACAGTAGAGAGCAATATTTCAAAACAACTGGAGTCAATTCAAAAAAAATATAAAAAATCAGTTAACATTGGAAGCTATCCATTTTTTAGACTTGGAAAAATAGGTGTTTCTCTAGTTTCTAGATCATCTTCTAAAGTATTATTAAATAAAGTTGATAAAGAATTAAAAACTCTTGCATTAAAAAAAAAAATAACAATTTTAAAAATATGAAATAAATATCCATGAAAAGAATTAATAATATTTTTGATGTAGGTGCATTTAATGGCCTAGATGGTTTAATTTTAGCTATAAAAAACCCTAACGCAACAGTTCACGCATTCGAGGCAAATCCAGATTTAATAAAAGAAATTAGAATTAATAAAAAAAAAATTGAGTCTTATAAAAAAATTTTAATTAAAAATTATAAAATAAACAATGTTGCGATATCAAATAAAAATAAATATCTTTCTTTTAATATTGCAAAAAATCCAACTGTATCATCTTTAAATGAACTTTCAAAAAATATAGATGTAACATGGCCAGGATATAAAGAAGAACATTGTACTACAATGAAAAAAATTAAAGTAAAATGTATTACCTTAAAAAAATATTGTAAAGAAAATCGAATTAAAAAAATTAATTATTTACATATTGATACTCAAGGCAGTGATCTAAAAGTTTTAAAAGGGTTAGAAAATCAAATTCAAATTGTTGATAGAGGCGTTATGGAAGCATCAGTGAGTAATGAAAAATCTTTATATCAATCTAGCAACACAATTAATGATACAAAAAAATTCTTAAAAAAAAACAATTTTAAAATTTTAAAAATTGAAAGTATTGATGAAAATATAAAAAATGAAAAAAATATTTATTTCAGGAAAAATAATCAAAAAATAATTGATAAAATTAATCTAAGATATAATCAAAGATATTATAAACGCATTATTTCTAATAAACTTAATTTTAAAGATAAATTAATCGATATGTTGAGAAATCTTTTTTTTAAATTTTATTAAAAACATCATCTACTGAAATCATATTTATATCATCACTATTGTAAATTATTTTAGTATCTAATATTTTAACAAAATTATTATTTGGTGCAAATTTTTTTGAATTTGTAGGGCCAAATAAAAGTATCATTGGAATATTTGCTAAACCGATCATATGCATAATCCCATTATCAATAGAAATTGCCGAGTCAAGTCTTGATGAAAGAGCCGTTACTAAAGCCGGACAAGACAAATCTGTTTCGAGCTCAGGAAATAAAGCATTTGGAACCTGATTTTTTATTTTATCAATTATTTGATACTGATTTTTTTCTATAAAAAAAACAGGAATTTTATTTTTAATTGATATTTTGTTAGCAAGACTAATAATTTTGTATATAGACCAACTTTTTTTTCGATATTTGTTACCCTGTGTTATTGAAAAACCAATGTAATTCTTTTTTGGCAATAATTTTTTTGCCTCATTTAATAAATTTTTGGGTAATTTATTATAATTATAGTCTATATTCTTAATTTTTTGTTCTAAAAACATACTCAAACCATTTAAGTGAGAGTTTGTTTTAACAGGCTTTTTTTTGGTGGAAAATAAATTATTAAATGTTTTAGAGTAAAAATGTATGTGAGGAATTCTTTTTAATATTAAAGAATTTCGTAATTTGGATTGCAAATCAATTATCAAATCGAATTTGTTTAAATTTTTTCTGTAAAAATTTTTTTTTACAAAAAATAAGTGCCACCATCTAAAACCAAAGTATTTTAAATTTAAATCTAGTGTGTCTATTCTGATATTATATTCTTTTAATTTACCCTCAAAATGATTTTCATGTGCGCCCAAGTAAAAGAATTTAGTTTTTTTGAAATGGTTTTTTAGACTAAGTAATATAGGAAAAAGTTGAATTGAGTCACCCAATCCACCTCCAGAATTATATATTAGGACACTTTTCATTAATATTTTGCTTTAATTATAACAATAAATTAATATACAAACATTTATATATTTTAAAATAAATAAATTATGACTAATAAATATAGAATTTTCTCTCAAGAATGCAAAAGACAGAATATAAGACTTTTTGAAAAAAATCTTAGCATCCAAACATTTTCAAATGTAAGTATTAAAATTGACAAAAATTATTTTGTAATCAAACCTAGCGGGGTGATTCCAAAAAAAATCAAAATCAATGAATGTCCCATAATAAGAATTTCTGATGGAAAAAAAATTTCTGGAAATTATAATCCTTCTACAGACACCCCTACACATCAAATATTATATAAGACTTTTGATCATCTAAAAAGTATTTCTCACACTCATTCCAAATATGCTACTGCGTGGGCACAGACTGGAAAATCAATTCCAATTTATGGAACTACACATTCAGATTATTGGTTAGGAAAAGTTCCAGTCACAGGTTACTTAAAAAAAAGTCAACTAAAAGAGTACGAAAAAAATACAGGATATTTGATAGTAAAATTATTAAAAAAATTAAAACTAAATACAAAAACTTGCCCAGGCGTAAATGTAGCTGGTCATGGACCATTTTGTTGGGGAAATGAATTTGATAGTGCAGTTAATTATTCTGAGATGCTTGAATTTATTTCAGAGACTGCATATTACTCAGAACAAATTAAGATAAAGAATAGATTGCCTAAACATATATCGAAAAAACACTTTGAAAGAAAATTTGGAAAAAATAGATATTATGGCCAAAGATGATTTTCAAAAGTGACTTCACTAGAAATATAAATTTTTTTTTTTATAAGAAGAAACACCTACTTATTTATATTATTATTGGTTTTCTCTCATTAGTTTTTGAGCTCTTTTTAAGAAAATTAATTTATAAATATATTTCCTCAAATGAATTTTTTTTGCATACATCTTTAATTTGTGGAATTTTATTTGCATTTTATTTTAATGTAAAATTCAATTTTAATGTACCAAAAATATATTTAAAAAAATCACTTTTTTATTTTTTTTTAATTTCTACTCTTTCATATTTGTTTCAATATTATTTAAAGAATAAAATTGAATTAAATAATTATAGTTTTGAAGAAACTAGAATACTTATTTCGGGTAGTTTTTTTTTGATAGCATATTTTTTTCATACCAAATTTTCATTTAAAGATAATAGAAAGGTTGGAGTAGCTATTTATGCTAATGGTTACGAAGATATAAGAAAGATATATAATTCGATTGGACCTTATCCAGATTTTATTCATGTTGATATTGTTGATAAAACCATGAATGACAAAGCTTTAAATCCAAATTTATCAAAATTAGAAGTAGTCAAAGCTTATTGGCCCAATCATTCGATCGAAACACATATAATGTCTAAAAATCCAGAGGAACTTTTAAAAGAAAGTATTTTAAATTTTTCAGATATTATTTACGTACATCATGAAATCATCAATAAAAATGAGGTAATTAAAAAAATCAAAGATAAACGAAAAATTCCGGGTTTAGTCTTGCACTCAATTAATGAGTATCAAAACATAGAAAATATAATTAATGGATTTGAGCAAATATTAGTTCTTAGTATAGAAAAACCAGGCTTGTCTGGACAAAAATTTAATGACAGGTCGTTCAATTTAATAAATAAAATTAATTTAGTTAAAAATAGAAGTAAAATAACCTTATGTGTTGATGGTGGCGTAAAAAGTAATATTATTAATAAATTTATAAGTGAAAAAGTAGTTTCTGGTTCTGAAGTGCTAAATAGCGGCCATCCAGTTAGAAAAATTATGACCCTTCAAACTTTGTCACGATACGAGAAATGAAAATAGGTGAAGCTATAATAAGTGAAATAATTAAGGACAAAGAGGTAATCTCCGCAACAATTGTAGGCTCTTATTCTGATACTAAAAATATTGAGAATATAGGTGACTTGGATGTTGTAATAATTTGTAAAAAATTAACAAAAAAAAATTATTTAAAAATAAATTCACGTATTAAAAAGATAAAATTTGGAATTAAAACTTTAATAAATCCCACATTTGGTCCAATGAAAATTGGATGCGAAAATTCTTTGCCAATACATCTTATGATTTATGATGTAAAATCTCATATTCAACATGTTTTAAAAAGTCCATTTACTTGTTTTGATTGGGAAAGGTCTAAGATTTATAGAGGCAAGTCATTAAAAAATATTTATTCTGTAAAACAGCTTCAATTAAATGATTTTATTAACGCCAGAAGAAATTCTAACGAGTATTTAAAAGATATCAAAAAAAACAGAATTTCAATTAGGAGTTATAAGTTTCAAGGACAAAAAGTATTATTAAGTAAAAAATACGTTAGAATTGATCAAAGAAATAGGGGAGAATTTGTTTATCATATAATTAACTTTTTGATTATTAATCTTTATAAATTTTTAAATGACAAAAATATTAAGGTTAAGGACAAAAATTTTGATAATTTATTTCTTAAAATTTCAAATAATAATAAAAAACTTTTAAAACAATTTAAAATTTTAAGAGAAAAGAAGAAAAGCAAAGCCATATATTATGATAAGAAAACTTTAAATTTAGCTTTAGTTTTTATACAGTATTTTAATAATTATATAAAAAATTTAAAAAAAGAATTCTTAGAAATAAATTTTGTACGACACGCTGAAACCTCATTTAATAAAAAAGAAATTTTTTTAGGTTCTAGAAATAATCCAGATATAATTGAAAATAAGAAAAAAAAAATTAGTAACTCTAGATTTAATTGTATAATCACTAGTAATTTACTTAGGTCAAGGATGACAAGTAAATTATACTATTCAAAAAGAAATTTAGTTAGCAAATTGATCACAGAAATTGATTACGGTAAAGTTGATGGTTTAACAGTAAAAAAAGCAAAAAAACAATATCCAAATTTATTTAAATCTTGGAAAAAAGGAATAGATGTTAAATTCCCAAATGGTGAAAATACACGTGATGTTATACAAAGAGTGAAAAAATTTCTTATCTTTTTAAAAAAATTTAAAAAAGGAGAAAAAATACTTATTATATCCCATAGTTATTTTATAAGAGTTTTTTTTGCTTTTGTGCTCAAATTAGATCAAAAGAAGGCTTACAAAATAAAAGTTGATCATTTAAAAATTTTTCAATTTTTGCTAAAGGGAAATAAATTTACTTCAAACTTTGATAGAGCTGATTATTATAATATTTTAACACAAACTTATGACTAAAATTGGTTTTTTTATTCTTCCAAATAATTCAATAAAGCAAAAAATCAATAATTTGAAAAAAAAAATTAATAGGGACTTTGGCGAACAAACCTATTTAAATCATCCAGCGCATTGCTCCATATATGTTATCAATACAAGTCTAACGAGTCTAAATAAAATAAAAAAAATCAAGCATCTAACACCATTTAAAAATAAAAAGTTTAATATTGAAAAAACAGATATTTTTTTCAATGATCCAATAACTAAAAAAAATACTTTTTATCTAAAAGTTAAAAAAAATAAGTTTTTAGTAGCACTTCAAAAATCAATATTAAAATTTTACAGCAAATACTCTACAAAAAGGAAAATTATCTTCAAAGATAAAGTAATGAATAAAAATTATAAAGTTTATGGATACCCGTTTATTGGTATTAATTGGAAACCGCATTTTACTATTGCATCAATATCAAAAAAAAAAGACCAAACAAAGTTTACTAAAGATTTTAAAAAAATGTCTATTAAGAAGAGACAAATTTTAAAAAACGTATATCTTTATTTAATTAAAGGAAATAAACACAAACTGTTATGCAAAGTAAAAATTTAAAAAAAAATTTTGTTTGTGTTATGCCAATGGCTGGTGAGGGTAATAGATTTAAAAAATATGGATATATAACCCCTAAGCCATTAATTAAGATTAAAAATGAGCCTATGTTTTTAAAGGCAGTAAAATCATTTCCTAGAAATTTAAATTGGGTCTTTATAGCTAATGAAAAAATTAATTTAAAAAAAGTTTTTAAAAAGTATTCTAATACCAATAAGAAAAATTTTTTTTTAATTTTAAAAAAAAGAACACAAGGTCAAGCATCAACCGTTTATAAATCACTTAAATATTTAAATAAAACTGACAAAATTATTGTACATTCTTGTGATCTTGCATTTAAAATTGATTTCGATCTTTTGAAAAAGAAAATTGATGAAAATGATTTACTTGTTTTTACAGCACGGGGATCTAATTATCATTTTAAAAACCACAAGCAATTCAGCTGGGTTAAAAATGATCGTAACGGGTGTAAAATTTCTATAAAAAAAAGATTTAAAAAAAAAAAAAATACTAAAGTTTTAATTGGGTCATTCGTATTTAAAAACAAGGTAATAATGAAGAAATTGCTAGAATATACTTTTCAAAAGAAAATGAGAGTTAAAAAAGAATATTACATGGATACTTTAATGAAAGTCGCAGATAAACTAGGATACAAATTAGATGAATTTGTTGTTAAAAAATATATTAGCTGGGGTTCTCATAAAGAATTTTTAAAATACAACAAAAGATGATTAGTTTAATAATTCCATGTTTTAATGAAGAAAAAAATTTACCAAAATTATTTGATAGATTAGATTTGTTATTAAAAGAATATTTTGATGAAAGCATCGAAATAGTAATTGTAAATAATGGGTCTACTGATAATTCTGCAAACTTAATAAAACAACACCAATTATATATAAATAATAAAATTCAACTTTTACATATAGATAAAAATATCGGTTATGGTGATGGAATAAATAAAGGAATTAATTATTCAAGCGGCAAAATCTTATGCTGGTTTCATGCAGATTTGCAATTTGACCCAATGGACGCAATTAAAATTTACAAAAATTATAAATCAAATTTAAATAATCAACAAATTTTAATTAAAGGTAAAAGAATAAATAGAAGCTTATTTGATTCTTTTTTTACTTTTGGATTGTCATTGTTTACCTTATTGCTTTTTAGAAAAAAAATTAATGATATAAATGCCCAACCAAAAATGTTTAACAGGAGTTTCTTAAAATTAATTGAAAGTCCACCAATTGATTTTTCATATGATGTTTATTTTCTATTAATCGCAGCAAAAAATAATATAAAAATAAATGAGTTTCCAGTGAAGTGGTACAATAGAAACGCAGGTGTTGCTAAAGGCGGTGGATCATTTAAACTGAAAATTAAACTTACTCTAAGAACAATTAGATTTATGATTAATTTAAAAAAAGTTTTTTAATGGAAATTATTGCTCATCAAATAAACAAAATAAGTAAGCTCAAATCTTTGCCAGAAAAATACGGTTCAGAAATTGATTTACGATCTTCTGGATCAAAAATAATATTAAATCATGATCCATATAAAACCGGAGATAAATTAGAGGATTACTTAGCTAATTATAATCACGGTACTTTGATTTTTAACATTAAAGAGTCCGGGTTAGAGTATGAGTCTATAAGATTAGCAAAAAAATACAAAATTAAGAAATTTTTTTTACTGGATGTTGAAATGCCGCTTATATGTGTAAATGAAAATAAAATAAATAAATATATGTCAGTAAGATTTTCAGAGTATGAACCAATTAATACAATATCAAAATTCAAAAATAATATTGGATGGATTTGGATAGATACGTTTAAAAATCTGCCGTTAAAAAAAAAAGATTTAAATATTGTAAGAAAATTTAATAGCTGTTTAGTTTGTCCAGAAAGATGGGGACGACCTTCAGATATTAAAAAATATTATTTACATTTAAAAAAAATGAAATATTTTCCTAACAGCGTTATGACAAGTCTCAAATATGCACAAAAATGGGAAGATTTAATTATTAATTCTTAAAATTTCGTAACTATTAATATTTTTGTAAAAATGATAATTTTCTATAATAAATTTATTTACTTTCTCTAATCTTTCAGACATATGAATGCTATCAACAGCAAAGTAAATAGAATTATATACAATAAACTCAGGTTTGGACACTTTCAAAGATTTTATATATTCTTCCTGAAGATGACTAGGACTTGCTAACCAGCTTGCTATGAATTTAGTACAACTTTTTTTATTCATTAGATAGAGCAGTATTAAGTCGTCAGTAAAGTTTTGAAAACAAGAATCATTCGCTGATAATATTTTATAATTTTTTATAAATTTATTTCGGTTATCATCTATAAAGTGTTCATCAGGCAAGTTTATTAAAACTTTAACCTCTTTCTTATAATTTTTTATTTTGTCAAAATTAATATTATTAAAAAAAATGATTGATAAAATAATAAAAGTCATAACTATTATCTTATTATTTGAAGTAGATTGTAAACTAAATTTTGATTCAATTTTTAGTAAGAAAAAATTAATTATAAAAAAACTATTGATTAAAATAGGGAGATCATTCGACATTCGAATATGATACGAGTCAGACCTACCAAGAGCATTTTTATACATAATAAAACTTAAGAAAAATAGAAATAAAAAGAAAATTTTACCACCATTAGAAATATTATTTTTCTTTGATATTAAATGATATAAAACGAACAAACCTGCGGTTAACTGAAGTAAAAGCCCTCTTGTCGCTCTCATACCATTTTTGTTTTCACCAATAGAAAAAAAAGGTTCAGGATATTTTGTACCATGTAAATAATCCATTGAGAGAATAATTGTCATAGCATTATTAAAAAAACTAATTAATTCTTCGGATCCGAAAAAAATAAATAATATAAGTGATGAAATTAAAGTTCCTAAAAATATAAAAAAAACATCCTCAAATTTTTTATTTATTATAAAAAAAATAATTAATGAAAATTGAAGAACAAATAAAAATACTCCCGTATCTATGTGCATTATAAGCGTAAGAGGAGGTATTAAACCTATTATACAATTTGTAATAAATTTAAAATTATTACTGATAAATATGTTAGAAAAAAAAATTAAAAAAATGATAATATAAATATCTCTATAAGAAAAAAGTGAAAAATTAATAGGAACTTGATAACCGCTAAAAGAAAGTAAAATTAAAGAAAATATTACAAAAAAAATTGTTTTATTTTTAACTAATGAGAATTTAATTAACTGATATGATAAAATTAAACATAAAAATTTTATCAAAAGATTAAGAAAAAAGAAAAATAATCTTCCAGCACCGATAGTTTCGGAACCGATAATTTTCCAAAAAAATAATGGATAAAAAATATCTGAAAATCCATGAATTGTATAAGTATCTTTAAAAAAACTTCCTCTAAGAATTGTATTTTTGGTTACAGAAAAAAGTTCTCCATCATGAAAAGTATCTATTGGACCAACTGGTAGATTTAAAGAAAAAAATTGAATAATTATAAAAGTAATTATTAAAATTAATGGATAGAAAATAGCGTAAGATTTTATTTGTTTTAATTCAGGAAATTTAATTAATTCCATTAAACCTTTTGTTTTTGAACTCTTTAAAAAGTAATAACTTATTAAAAATGTTATTAGCGGTATTATTATAAAGATGACATATCTAACAGTATCAGCATCAGTTGAATAATTTTGTTGCGTAATAGCTCCTGTCGCCTGTGTTATGTTGGAAAAATTAAGATCAATATATTTCCAGATTACGGAACAAATGCTTATAGATAAGATAACAAAGCTTACAATTAATAAGTTTTTACCTTTTTTTTTATTCATAAGTAAATTATTAATACTAGATACTTTAAAACTCTAGTGTATTAATATATTAACAATAACAACAAAAAAAACACAGTGCCCTCGTGGTGAAATTGGTAGACACAAAGGACTTAAAATCCTTGCCCTTTTGGGAGTGCCAGTTCGAGTCTGGCCGAGGGCACCATTATTAAAATGA
>MDSV01088246.1_pt1 | contig 13737 bp, 17 predicted proteins | sample 810851 | NCBI WGS metagenome assembly MDSV01 (sample SAMN05326640, study PRJNA326480) | marine metagenome | isolation source: seawater | place: Atlantic Ocean: North East | collected 2012 | reverse complement strand
TGACCCTAGAAAATAAAATTATTTAGTCTTATTTAATAATTTACATTATAAACATTTTTATGGACAAAGCAGAAAAAAAAACAAAAAGAAGAGATTTTTTATTTACTGCTACTTATACTATAGGTGCAGTAGGCTTAGGCGCAGCAATTTGGCCTATGGTTGACCAAATGAATCCTGATAAATCTGTACAAGCATTAGCAACAACAGAAGTAGATATAAGCTCCATTGAACCAGGTAAATCGATAACAGTTCTTTGGAGAGGAAAACCGGTTTTTTTAAAAAGAAGAACACCTGATGAGATAGCCGAGGCTAGAGCTGTAAGCCTTAAAGAATTAAAAGATCCTCAAAAAGATGAGGAAAGAGTTAAAGATGGTAAAGACGAATGGTTAGTAATGTTAGGCGTCTGCACGCACTTAGGATGTGTACCACTATCAGACAAAGGTGATTACAATGGTTGGTTCTGCCCTTGTCACGGATCTCATTACGATGTTTCTGGTAGAATAAGAAAAGGGCCTGCTCCAGTAAATATGGAAATTCCTAAATACGAATTTGTTGATAATAATACTATAAAGATTGGATAAAAAAAATGAGTGAACAACATTATGAACCCAAATCTAAATTAGGCAAATGGTTTAACGATAGGCTACCTCTTTTAAGTTTAGCAAATCACTTAACAGATTATCCTACTCCAAAAAACTTAAACTATTGGTGGACATTTGGTGGTATTTTGACATTTTGCTTAATAACTCAAATTGTTACAGGCATTGTTTTAGCTATGCATTACGTTGCACATGCAGATCTAGCATTTGGTAGTGTTGAACATATAATGAGAGATGTAAATTATGGTTGGCTCATCAGATACATTCACAGCAACGGTGCGTCTATGTTTTTTCTTGCAGTTTACATTCATATATTTAGATCTTTATTTTATGGATCTTACAAATCACCAAGAGAAATGATTTGGATTCTAGGAATACTAATTTATCTTTTAATGATGGCTGCTGCATTTATGGGATATGTTTTGCCATGGGGTCAAATGAGCTTTTGGGGAGCTACAGTAATTACAAATTTATTTAGTGCTATTCCTTTAGTAGGAGAAAGTATAACTACGTGGTTATGGGGAGCTTATTCTGTTGACAATCCAACATTAACAAGATTTTTTAGTTTACACTATTTAATCCCATTTTTAATTTTGGGCTTAGTAGTATTACACATTTGGGCCTTACATGTTCCGGGTAATAACAACCCTGTTGGTATTGACATAAAAAAACCTTCGAAAGATACGGTTCCTTTTCATCCATATATTACTATTAAAGATGCCTTTGCACTATTGATGTTTATGATAATTTTTGCTGGTTTTGTTTTCTTTGCTCCAAATATTCTTGGCCATTCAGATAATTATATTCCTGCAGACCCTCTTGTAACACCCGCTCACATAGTTCCAGAGTGGTATTTACTACCCTTTTACGCGATTTTAAGAGCTGTCCCTGATAAACTGGGTGGGGTTATTTTAATGTTTTCCGCAATTTTTATTTTATTAATTTTACCTTGGCTAGATACTTCTAAAGTAAGATCAGCTGTATTTAGACCTATACATAGACAATTTTTTTGGATTCTAATTATTGACTTACTTATGTTAGGATATTTAGGTGCAATGCCTGCAGAGGGTATTTATTTAATACTATCAAGAGTCGGTACAATATATTATTTCTTGCATTTTTTGGTTATTTTGCCACTAGTAGGCTATATAGAAAAGACAGATCCAATACCAACAAGCATATCTGATCCAGTTTTAACTGGAAGTGCAGACTTCTCAATGGCAAAAAAAATTAATGAAAAAAATTAAATTTTTATTAGTTGTCTTATTTTTATTTCATGGGAGTGCCTTTGGAGCAGGAGAGGCTGAAAAACCTATTAAAGTAGATTGGAGCTTTAAAGGTTTGACCGGAAAATTTGACAGAGCTTCTTTACAAAGAGGTTTTCAAGTTTATAAAGAAGTCTGCTCTTCTTGTCATTCCATGCAATATTTAAGCTATCGAAATTTGTCTGAGCCAGGAGGTCCAGAATTTTCTGTGGAAGAGGTTAAAGCCATTTCAGCAAGTTTTGAAATTACCGATGGACCAAACAATGACGGAGAGATGTTTACAAGACCAGGTAGGCCATCTGATAAATTTGTAATGCCTTATCCAAACAAACAAGCTGCAATTGCTGCTAACGGTGGTGCCTATCCTCCAGACATGTCAGTTTTAGTTAAAGCTAGAAAAGGAGGAGCGAATTATATTTACTCAGTGCTTTTAGGTTACGATGAAAAACCTTTAGACTTTCAATTAGATGATGGAGTGTATTACAATAAATATATGCCAGGCCAAAAAATTAAGATGCCAAAAGTATTATCAGATGGTTTAGTTGAATATTCTGATGGAACCACTTCATCTGAAGCACAAATGGCAAAAGATGTAACAACATTTTTAGCTTGGGCAGCAGAGCCAGAGCTAGAAGAAAGACACAAAACAGGGGTGAAAGTTATGATATATTTAATTCTTTTGACTATTTTGGTTTATTTAAGTATGAAAAAAATCTGGTCACGCGTTGACTCTGAAGTATAATACATCCCCATCTTTAACTATATATTCTTTGCCCTCAATCCTCATTTTTCCGTTTTCTTTACACTTTTCTGCGCTTCCAAATTTAAAAAAATCTCTACAATCTATTGCTTCAGCTCTAATAAAATTTTTTTGAAAATCTGTATGAATTACTGCTGCTGCTTCTGGTGCAAGAGTATTTTTTTTAACAGTCCAAGCTCTACTTTCCTCTGGACCAGATGTAAAAAAAGTCTCTAGATTTAACAAATCATATCCCTCTTTTATTAACTTGCTCAAACCAGTTTTTTTCATTCCAATATCATGCATAAAATTTGCTTGATCTTTTTTATCTAACGCCATAATTTCATCTTCAATATTTGCACATATTACTACAACTTTTTCATCTTTAAATTTTTCTCTCACAATTTCAGAGTATTTGTTGCCTTTTTCCAAACTACTTTCGTCAACATTGCAAACAATTATTCTTGGTTTTATACTTAGTAATCCAATTGAGGATAAAAATTTAATTTCTTCTTTGTTATTTGAAATTTTATCATCTCCCTGATTCAATAACTTTAATTTATTCTCCAAAAAGCTTATTTGCTTAGCTTCCAATAATTTTTTTTTATTCTTCTCTAGTTTCTTTTGAATTATATCTATATCAGCTAAAAATATTTCAGTTTTAATAATTTCTAAGTCTTTGACGGGGTCTATAGAGGAATTTACATGGGTTATTTTTGGCGAGTCGAAACATCTTGTTAAATGAATTATCGCATCAACTTCTCTTATATGCGCTAAAAATTTGTTACCAAGTCCTTCCCCTTTTGATGCTCCTTCTACCAAACCTGCAATATCAACGAATGTGATATTTGTATAAATTTTCTTTTTTGATTTTGAAAGATCAAACAATTTATCTAATCTTTCATCCTTTACCTCTACTACACCTATATTCGGATCAATAGTACAGAACGGAAAGTTTGCCGCTTCCGCTTTTCTTGATGCAGTTAATGCATTGAACAAAGTAGATTTGCCAACGTTTGGCAATCCTACAATTCCACATTTAAATCCCATTCAGATTTTGGTTCACTTGACTTGAAAATAAATCAATTTTTTTATTTATTAAAGTAGGAATAGATTTGACAATATTTTCAGTGATCTCTTTTATTTTATCTTCTTCATCTTCTTTAAAATCATCTAAAACGTGTTTATTTACTTTTGCTTTTTCTTTAGGATGACCTATACCTATTCTCACTCTAGAATAATCTTTACCAATAAATTTATCAATTGACTCAATACCGTTGTGTCCAGCGCTACTTCCCCCAAATTTAGCTTTGATTTTTCCAAAATCTATATCTAAGTCATCATGAAACACAATTACGTCCTTGGCATCAATTTTAAAATAATCGATAAGTTCTTTCACCGCAGTTCCAGAATTGTTCATAAATGTTAGCGGTTTAATTGCGTAAATCTTCTTTGAATCTATATTTCCAGTAGTAAGAAGTCCTTTAAACTTTGGTTTTTGTTTTGATAATTTAAAATGATTGTTGATAGCATCAATAATTTTGAAACCAATATTGTGTCGATTATTTAAACTATTTGGTCCTGGATTTCCTAGTCCAACTAATAAAAGCATACTAAATTATTTTTTCTCTGGAGGTTTTTTTCCGGCAGGAGCTGCAACTTTTTTATCTCCTGCTGCTGATTTATTTTTATCTGTCGTTGCTTTTCCTTTGTCATCTTTTTTCGCGCCTTCAGCTTCTTTAGAAGGTGCTCCTTCAGCTCCTTCAGATGTTGTAGCAGCTGCATCGCCCTCTGCTCCTTCTGCAGCAGCCTCTTCTGCTGGTTTTTCTGGTTCTTTAATCACCGTTGGTGCAGCAACTGTAGCAATTACAAAATCTCTGTCAGTAATTGTTGGTACTACATTTGATGGAAGTTTTACTGAAGAAATTTTTATACTTGTTCCTATGTCTGTTCCAATTAAATCGATAGTTATTTTATCAGGTATTGCGTCAGCTGGACATTTAAATTCAATTTTTCGTCTTACAATGTTTAATACTCCTCCTCTTTTCAAACCGGGAGACTCGGAATGATTTTTAAAATGTACTGGGACTTCTATTGCTATTTTTTTTCCCGCAACTATTCTCATAAAATCAATATGGATAGGTTCGTCTGAAATTACATGATAAGACACATCTCTAGGTAAAACTTTTTCCTTCTTTCCCTCTATATCTATCTCTAATACTTTCGATAAAAATGACTCTGAACGGATAATGTTTAAAAAATCTTTTTTTTCAACGGAAATTGATTGATTTGGATTACTACCTCCATATAATATTGCTGGGATAAATCCCTTCGCTCTAAGTTTATTAGTAAAACCAGAAGATTTACTTTCTCTTTTTGTTGCTTTTAAATTACTCATATTAATTTTTTGTATGGGGTGCTATTTAACTCAACTTTAAAAATAAAACAAGTGTTAATTGAACAAATCTGACACGGATGTTGAATTAGAAATTCTTTTAATAGCCTCAGCCATCAGAGATGCTATAGATAATACCTCAATTTTACTATTATCCTTAATTTTTTTGGAATTATCAATTGTATCGGTTATTATTAGTTTTTTTATTTTAGACTTTTTAATTTTTTCAGTTGCATCGTTACTCAACACAGCGTGAGTTATAAATACATAAACATCTGTAGCTCCGTTATCTTTTAGAGCTTTTGCAGCATTAACTATCGTTCCTCCACTATCAATTATATCGTCTACTATTATACACGTTTTATTTTTTACATTTCCTATAATATTCATTACTTCAGATTTTCCTGGAGCCGGCCTTCTTTTATCTATTATTGCTAAGTCAGCTTTTATTTTTGTTGCAAGACCTCTTGTTCTCTGAACACCGCCAACATCTGGAGAAACACAAATAATATTTTTATCTTTTAATTTTTTCTTTATATATCTTGAAAACAATGGTGTCGTAAATAAATTATCTACAGGCACATCAAAAAAACCTTGTATCTGCCCAGCATGGAGATCAACAGTAAGAACTCTATTAGCACCTGCTCCCGTTATTAGATTAGAAACAACTTTCGCAGAAATAGAAGTTCTTGGAGCAACTTTTCTATCTTGCCTTGCATAACCAAAATAGGGAATGACAGCAGTTATATTTTTTGCTGAAGACCTTCTTAAAGCATCAATGCTTAGTAAAAGTTCCATTAAATTGTCATTAGCAGGAGTCGATGTAGATTGTATAACAAATACACTATTACCTCGTATGTTTTCATTAATCTCAATATAAATTTCACCGTCTGCAAATCTTTTAATATTTGTATTTACTAATTTTAATTTGAGTTGTTTACAGATGTCTTTACTTAATTTGATATTGCTAGTTCCAGAAAGAATTTTCATGAAAGTGATTATTTATACAATTATTTTCACATGTTTTCAAATTAATTTAATGAATTTATCACTATAACCGAAATACACCTGCCATAGTCCATATCACCTTTTATAGTGGATCTTCTGAAGCTAAAAAAATTTTCACTATCCTCCAATGTATCCATATCTATATTTTCAATTTCAGAAATATCACATTTCCTGAGAATATTGTTTACATAGCCCCTTAAATCAAAGTAAAATTTTTTATCATTCTTTTTGGAAAAAAAATTTAAATTCTCTCTTTTTTCTTTAATAAAAAGATTTACGAACTCATTTCCTACCTCATAACTTTTTTTGCCTATACAAGGACCAACAACTGCTATGATTTCGTTTTTTTTGTTCAACTTTTTTAATTGATCAACTGTATTTTCTATTACTCCAGATTTTGCACCCTTCCATCCGGCATGAGCACAACCAATTGAATTATTTATTTTATCATAAAATAAAATTGGAACACAATCTGCCGTTAAGACTCCAATGCCAATATTATCAAGTCCAGTAACTAGCGCATCTGATTGAAATCTATTTAAAGATTTATTTTTTTCGTCTAAAAGCAGCACTTTTGGGCTATGAGTTTGACTCATTATTTTTAGATCATTTGGTTTAATTTTGAAGAAACTTGAAACCTGTTGCAGATTTTTTAAAACCAATTCTTTCTCATCTTTTGATCCTAACCCACAATTAAGGCTTTTATAAATACCATTTGAGAAGCCATTTTTTCTGGAAAAAAAACAATGTGATACATTTTTAATTAATTTCAATTTTTTTGAGAAAAACATTATTTAAATCCAATAAAGTTGTTATTTTTAAAGTTATACGAAAAATTTACTTTAAACAATTTACCCATATACTTATGGTCAATTAGTCTATTTAATCTTAAAAACAAACTAGACTTTTCTTTAAAAGTCATTTTTTTGGATAATTGATTAGCTCTCTCTTGAATTCCTAACTTTTTTAAAAAAAATCCTTGAGAAACAATATTTGTGTTTTTAAGTTTTTTATTTTCAAAAAACTCTTTTAATAATTTAAAATTTACAAGATAAGTAATGTCGGCTTTTCCTAAATTTTTTAAAACTTCATTTTTTTTATGTTTTATCAGTGATTGCATAGTATTCTTATTTAATGAATTCGTATATCCATAATCGATAAGTAATATTCCACCAGAATTTACATAAATTTTTTGTATAATATTTTCTAGCATTCTAAAACCCATCTTTGGAAATTCAATGAAGTTTGATTTTTTTAAACTTTGATATTTTTTTAAGTTTTGACTATCTTTAAAACTTGCTTTTGTATAACCGTGCTTAATAGTATCAAATTTATCTAAAAAATAATATTTTTCAAAAAATTGATTATTATTTCGTTTAAATTGTTTGATTGGGATCGAGTCAAAAAACTCATTACCAAGAAAAATTACTGGTCCACTCCTAATATTTGAAAAATTACTAATCCATTTTATATTTTTACTTTTAAGAGTTTTTTTTTGCACAACCTTTAAATTATAACTTCTTTCAAACAAATAGAATGTAATTGCTTTATTAAAATCTTTAAATTTTCTAGAAGTCTCATAAACTACTTTAGCAAGTTCACCATTACCGGGGCCAAGTTCTATAAAATTAAATTTTTTTGGTTTTCCAATTGACTCCCAAATTGTTATTAACCATATTGTGATCATTTCCCCGAAAAGAACTGATATCATTGGTGATGTTATATAATCTCCCCCTTTACCAAAAATTTTTTTTTTTGAGTAATAACCTATTTTATTGTCATACAAAACTCTTTCAAAAAATTGATCTACACTAAGTTTTTTATCTTTTTTAAATATTTCTTTCATTGAATTTATTTTTAAAAAAAATTAGAATGAATCCAGCTATTATCATTAATGAGCTCAATAAAGAACCCATACTAATAAAATCTAAAATCATACCTAATTGTTGATCTGGCACTCTATACTGTTCTGCAACTATTCTAAAAAAACCATAAAAAATCAAAAACATTGATGAACAAAAAGATAAAGAATATCTTTTTAAAAAAATAATTGTATTTAAAATGATAAAAAGAAACACCCCTTCTAGAATCGCTTCATATATCTGTGACGGGTGTCTTAAAACATTATCTATATTTGGAAATACCACACCCCATGAACTTCCAGTTGGCTTTCCGTATAACTCACTATTGATGAAATTTGATATTCTTCCAAAAAATATTCCAATTGGTGCTGTGCATGCTACAAGATCTAAAAAGACAAATGCTCTTAGTTTTTTTTTGTTTGCGAATATGAAAGTTCCTAAAATTATTCCTATTAAGGCACCGTGGAAAGACATTCCTCCCTTCCATATTTTTAAAATTTCTAATAAATTTTGACTATAATATTCAAAATTGTAAAACATTACATATCCAACTCTTCCACCAATAATAATTGAAAATATAAGATAGGAAATGTAATCGTCGAAATCTTGCAAATTTAATTTGTAAAAAGTTTTATTTATTATTTTTTCTATAAGTTTTTTTGCATATATCCATCCAAATACTATTCCAAATATATATGCAAGCGAGTACCAACGAATTGACAAAAATCCTATATTCAATAATACTGGGTCTAAATTATGGGTGTACATAACTGTTTTTATAACATATTTGGTTATAAGTTTTTATTAAATTAAAAAAAATAATGAAAAGTTCAGAAAAAATATTGAAAATGATGTCCCAATTTTTAGAAAAAGGGATTTTAACATCTGAAGATTTAAGAAAAGAATTTTCAAATAATTTAAAATTTCAAAGAGAAAATCTGATTGAAAAACTCGAATTAGTAACTAGGGAAGAGTTTAATGTTTTAAAAAAAATAGTACAAAAACAAGAGATGAAAATAAAACAGCTTCAAAAAAAAAAGATTAAGAAGGTAAAGAGATCTTAACTTGTAGTCCTTTATATTCACTAGACCCTAGTTGAATAGTTCCTCCGTGTGAATTCACAATATCTTCAACTATTGCTAAGCCTAATCCAATTCCAGCTGTATTTAAACTTCTACTCTTATCTAACCTAAAAAAAGGCTTAAAAACATTTTTATATTGTTCTTTAGGAATACCTGGGCCATCGTCCTCTATTAAAAATATTACTCTGTTTGCTGTTGTCTGTATTTTTATATATACGTGTTTTCCGTATATAAGTGCGTTTTGGATCAGATTTAAAAAACATCTTTTTAAAGCTTGATGTCTACCATTTAAGGTAATTTCATTTGCAACATCAATAATTAAGTTTTTATTATTAACTTCCTCTTTTAATTCTCTAAATAATAATAATAAATTAACCTTAGTAGTTTCCTCTTGAAGTTGGGTTTTAGCGAATTGCAAGTAGTCATTAAGCATTTTTTCCATCTCATTGATGTCTTTTGACATTCTTTCAGATATATCTTTTTGATTTATCATGGCCAATTGTAGTTTTAATCTCGTTAAAGGTGTTCTCAAATCATGACTTATTCCAGAAAGCATTTCGGACCTTTGATTTAAGTGTCTATTGATTCTTTTAGCCATTCTATCAAATTCATATGATGCCTTTCTTATTTCTCGGGCTCCTGAGGGTCTAAACTCATTTACATAATCTCCTTTTCCGAATCTTTCTGCCGCTTTAGCAAGATTAATAATTGGCCTAGTTTGATTTTTTAAAAAAATTATAGCAATAAAAATTAATATGACAGAAGGTAATATTAACCACAAAATAAATATTCTCACCGAAGATGTTTTAATTTTGTCTTTTGGAACTAAAAATTCAATAATTTCATTTCCATTTCTAATTTTTATTTCTACTGCATTTTTATACTTTGCCGTTTCAAACCAGTAGTTATCATTACCAAATGAAGATTTTAATTCTCTCCTTAAAGATCTATCCATAGGACTAAATTTTCTTTCCGCACTTACACTAGGAAGCTTTCCTTTACTAATGTTGATATCAAAATCAAAATTATTTTTATAGCTATCTGTTAAAAAATCGATATCGGTTTGATTATTAGTATAAAAATCACTTAATAATTTTAGTTCTCCGACTAGAGCTCTAGTCATTCCTTTATTAGCTTTGATCCAAACGCTATCAAAAAACACTATTAAAACTATTAATTGTAAAATTATAATTGGTGCAGCTACGATTATTAAAGATCTGTAAAATAAACCTTTCGGAAGAATTTTTTTTATTGTTTTATTCAATCCATAAAACATAGCCTGAACCTCTTATTGTTTGAAGATATTTTGGATTTTTTGGATTTGTTTCAATTTTTTGTCTTAATCTTGTTATCATAACATCTATTGATCTCTCTTGGGCTATTCCAGAAATTTTACCGATTTTTTCTCTTGAGAAAGTTTTTCCAGGTTGTGTCAACATTTCTAACAATACCTTTTTCTCTGAGGAATTTATTTTTTTTATTTTACTTTTTAATTCAATTGTCATCTTCGAAAGATTGATCTTAGCAGATCCAACTAAATATTCTTTTTTGGTATCAATTTTTTTATTTTTTGAAATAATATTATTTATTCTTAAAAGTAATTCTTTAGGCTCAAATGGCTTTCCAATATAGTCATCTGCACCAAGTTCTAAACCTGTTATTCTATTCTCAACTTCTCCTTTAGCTGTTAAAAGGATAATCGGAGTGTCTGCATTTTTTTTAATTTCTTTTGTTAACTCATAACCACTTTGGCCAGGCATCATTACATCTAATACAAGTATATCAAAATAAAAAAATTTAAGTTTTTTTTTGGCTTCTTCAGAGTTTGAGGCAGTAGAAACCATATAATTTTGAGAGTGCAAAAATTCTTTGAGTAAAATCCTTATTCTATCATCATCATCGACAACAAGTATATGTCCTTTATTATTTTCCATCAATTATCTTTTTTAAAACCTCTTTAAACTTAACAACAGAGTCAGGTTCTGAGCTTTTCAATGCATTAAATATTCTTTTTTTCTGTGCATTATAGACTACTTCAAAAAAATCTTTTCCTTCCTTATCCAGATATAAATTTTTTTTTCTAGTATCTTTGTCATCTTTTATTTGTTTTATCATTTTTTCCTTAATAAGCTCTCTTAATACTCTATTAAGGCTTTGTTTTGTAATTTTAAGTTTAAATATTAGCTCACTAAAGCTTATTCCAGGATTTCTCTCAATTAAATTAATAGCCCTCAAGTGAGCAGGTCCAAAAAATTTTTTTGATAGGTGTTCTTTAGGATCAGCGAACGTCTCTCTATATGCATAAAATAATAATTGAATAAAGTCTTTTATCTGATCATCTTTTAAATATAATAAATTCTTCATAAATGGTAAGTCATATTGACTTATATTAATAAGAAATATACTTTTTTGTGAGAAAAAAATCGATATATTTATTTTTATGGAAACAATTCCTTACGACAAAAGGTCAGGTAAAATTTGGCTTAATAAAGATCTTGTAGATTGGAAAGATGCAAAAATTCATGTTTTAAATCATGGTCTTCATTATGCAAGTTGCGTTTTCGAAGGAGAAAGAGTTTATGATGGAGAAATTTTTAAACTAGAAGAACATACTGACAGACTTTTTTATTCTGCAAAAAGAATGGGGATTGAAGTACCTTTTTCTCAAAATGAAATAAATTTGGCATCCAAAAAGATTGTTAATGTTCAAAAAATAAAAAATGGATATGTAAGACCAGTAATATGGAGAGGAAGCGAGATGATGGCTATATCTGCTCAAAAAAATAAAATAAATGTAGCTATAGCTGCTTGGGAATGGGGATCTTATTTTGATCCAAAATTAAAACTTAATGGAATAAAATTAAACATTTCTTCTTGGAGAAGACCAGCACCAAATTCAGTTCCTTGGGATACTAAAGCTGCAGGTCTTTACATGATCTGCACACTTTCAAAACATGAGGCAGAGAGTAAAGGTTTTACAGATTCATTAATGCTAGATCATGAAGGCAATATTGCTGAGGCAACAGGAGCAAATATTTTTTTTAAAACAAAAGATGGAGAGCTTCACACCCCTATACCAGACTCTTTTTTAGATGGTATAACTAGACGAGAAGTAATAAAAATAGCAAAAAGTTTGGGAATAAAAGTTATAGAAAAAAAAATCAAACCTGAAGAAATGAATAAGTTTACAGGTTGTTTTCTTACAGGAACAGCAGCTGAAGTCACTCCAGTTTCACAGATAGATACTTACAATTTTAAAGTTTGCGAAATGATTACCGAGTTAAATGAAAATTATCAAAAAATTGTAAGAAAAAAACCTGCAGCTTAATTTTTTTCAGCAGAAATTACAACCGACCATGCAAATTTTTGAAAAACTTTTAATTTGAATAAACTTTGATCAACAAGAGATAAAAATTTAAAAACTTTAGATTTACTCGGTTCTTTGTATATCAAAAAGAATAATAAAGTTAAAAAGCCGTAATATTTAATATTCAAGTTATTGAAATTTTTTTTTAAAATTTCAAAATCTTTTTTTATTAAGGGATGTTCATCATGTGATCTAGCTTTTGGCGTTATCCTTCTGTACAAATTGATTATTGGATTAGTTCCGAGTGGTTCTAAAAAAACTAGTACTCCATTCTTTTTTAGAACTCTTGAAATTTCCCTCACACATTTTTCAGTACTTAAATGATGAATGATTCCAGTGCCATATACTAAATCAAATGAGTTGTTTTCAAATTTTAAATCTTCACAGTTATCTACTTTATAATCTATGTTTAAATTTAATCTTTTAGCTTCATCGGAAGCTTTTTTGACTGATACTTCTGAGATATCTATTCCAGTGATTTTTTTTGGATTAAAATCATAAACTTTTCTTGATGCATCGCCAATACCACACCCAAAGTCTAAAACTATTTTTTCTTTACAATTAATTTTAATTATAGAAAAAAAGTCTGATCCAGCGTTGTATAATGCTTTATAAAAAACATTCTCAAATCTTTCTTTTGATGAAGACTGTAATTTATTATGAAATTCTCTCTCTCTAATATTTTGTTTAGAAAGTTCCATATTTATTTATTATCTTCGTTTAAAGCATGATCAATACTTTTTACGAAGTAATCATAACCAGTATATAAAGTTAGTCCAGAAGACAACCAAAGTAAAATAATACCTATAGTTTGTGCATTATAATCTTGAAAATTGATGATTTTATTTCCAAAATCTCCTGTCAAAAGTATAGAAATAGAAAACATCTGAATGAAAGTTTTAACTTTGGCCAAATTTGAAACAGGCATTTTTATACTTATTTTAGCTAAAAACTCTCGTAAACCTGAAACCATTATCTCTCTCGTTACTATTATTAATGCTGCAATAACCTCAAAACTTTTTATTGTTCCATTCATTATTAATAAAACTAAGGCAGCTGAGACAAGTATTTTGTCGGCTATAGGATCTAATAACTCCCCAAGTTTTGATTCTTCTTTAAAAATCCTAGCTAGTAAACCATCTAAATAGTCTGTAAAGCTGGCTAATACAAATAGAAAAAATGGAATTAAATCTCCAAAAAAACCTGGTAGGAAAAAAGTAATTACAAATATAGGTACGATTATGATTCTTCCAATAGTTAAAATATTTGGTATTTTAAATTTCATTTTTATTCGTGGAAATAATTATATATTCTTTTAGCTATACTGTCTTCTATGCCGTCAACTGCTTTAAGGTCATCCAAACTAGCAGATTCAACAGATCTGGCAGAACCAAAATGATTTAATAAAGCTCTTTTTCTT
>MDSV01170776.1_pt1 | contig 13738 bp, 9 predicted proteins | sample 810851 | NCBI WGS metagenome assembly MDSV01 (sample SAMN05326640, study PRJNA326480) | marine metagenome | isolation source: seawater | place: Atlantic Ocean: North East | collected 2012 | reverse complement strand
TAAAAGCACAAGAAAATAAAATCAGCGCACTTCCAAGAGTGACAAAGATGTTTTCTAGTCCAAATTTTAGCTGATTAACGGATTGAAATTTCATACGGTCAATTTACTTCATTTCTCAAGTTCTCAATTGTCTTTAACACACATAGTGAAAAAAAAGTTTTGCGGTGTGTTGACCCTTTTTAAGAACAAAACGGCTTACGTGAATGTGAAGCAGCGAGATCTGATCAAGTAGAGCGCTCGTTTTTATCATATGCGTCATAAATTGACCTAAACGGGTGCGGCGCAGGGAGTCTCATATTTGTTTCTATATTTGAAGCATTAACCTCCAACTTAATCGCAGTATGATCCGTAATTTATCGCTCAACTTTTTTCTTGTATCTGTCTTTTTTTTCCTGATTTCGTTAGAAGCATCAGCTCAGACATCTACTATTTCAGGAACTGTTCTTGATTCCGAAGCCCTTTACCCACTTCCGGGCGCGTATGTCCAAATTTCCACATTAGAAGGGTTTATGACGCCGACTGACATGGACGGCAGATTCTCATTTGTCGATGTTCCTATTGGACGACACGTGGTCAAATTAAGTTTTATGGGGTATGAATCTCGCACGATTGATGGTGTTGTGTTGGTGAGTGGCAGACCAGTTGTTCTTGAAGTCAAAATGAGTGAAAGTGTTTTTTCAATTGCAGCTGCTGAAGTTACTGCGACACAAACAGGAGAGGTGATGAATGAAATGGCAACGGTCAGCGCACGTGCGTTTACCGTGGAGGAAACCGATCGGTATGCAGGTTCTCGTGGAGACCCAGCACGTATGGCGAGCAATTTCGCCGGAGTTCAAGGAGCCGATGATTCTCGGAACGATATCGTGGTTCGTGGCAACAGCCCAAGCGGTGTTTTGTGGCGTATTGAAGGGGTAGACTTGACAAACCCCAACCATTTTTCGGTACCTGGGACAGGGGGTGGTCCCGTAGCCATCATCAACAACAAAACATTGGCGAATTCGGATTTCTTTACTGCAGCCTTTCCCGCTGAATTTGGCAACAGCACTGCGGCGGTGTTTGATTTAAAATTACGAAACGGAAACCAGGACCACTGGCACGGGAGCGCTCAGTTGGGATTTCTCGGTACTGAGGTACTCCTTGAAGGTCCGTTAAACCGAGACAAGCGCTCGAGTCTTTTGGTGAATTACAGATACTCTACAGCGTCTATATTTTCTGCTGTGGGCATCGACATCGGCACCACTGCCGTTCCGAAATACCAGGACGGTAGTTTTAAGCTTTTCACACCTACAAAAGGAGGTGGGTCCCTTTCATTCTGGGGCATTGGCGGAAACAGTAGTGTAGATATTCTTATATCCAATCAAGAGGCACCCGAGCGCAATATTTATGGAGACAATGACAGAGATCAATACTTCAGAACTGGAACAGGGATGATGGGACTGACCCACACACAACCGCTTAACAGTCGGTCGTACATCAAGACGACGCTGGCGTTAAGTCGGGATCGTCAGGACAGTAATCACGATTATGTCACACGTGAGTTACTCATCACAGACAGTGACACCACTTATACCAACATCCAAACAAGCCCTTTAATGACATATGGTTTCGTAAAAGACCGCCTCGCCTTGGCCGTCCATGCGAACCACAAACTTGAACCCAAGACGGGTACTGCGACTTTGCGCATGGGATTGAACACCGATTTGATGATGTGGTCGTTTCAAGACAGCATACGTGCTTTCACCGATGTGCCTGACAGTTTAGGGACATGGGGGAGGCGCTGGGATGCAGATATGAAAGGCGCCTTGATTCAGCCGTTTATTCAGTTGAAACGCCGTCCGAATGAAGCGTTGACGTGGACCGCTGGTTTACACGCCATGGTGGATACGCGAAGCGGGGCCTCCTCTTTGTTTGAGCCGCGACTGGGGATGCAGTGGGTTTCGAAAGGTGGTACAGTTTGGTCGGCAGGATCGGGGCTTCACAGTCAAATTCAGTCGCCTTACATCTATGCGTCTGCCACCACGACTGAAGAGAACGGTCAGCTTAATATGCCCAATCAAGAGCTGGGATTCACGAGAAGTATACACAATGTCATTGGTGTGACCCGCAAACTGTCTGATTTGTGGACCCTGAAATTGGAAGTCTATCACCAGCATTTGTTTGAGATTCCCGTTGCGGATCTCAGCACGGCATGGGGCGCGAACAACGGGAGTTATTCGCTGATCAACGCTGGAGGAGGCTTTTCACGCTTGTTTCCGGACACCCTCTTAAACGAAGGTACCGGAAGAAATATGGGCGTGGAAATGACCCTTTCTCGTGCGTTCCGTGAGGGGTGGTTTATGCTCCTTACAGCCAGTGTATTCGATGCAAAATACACGGGTGCGGATGGCGTGAGCAGAAACACCGATTTCAACGGGCGGTATTCATGGAACTTCCTCGCAAGTAAAGAATGGAAATTAAGCCCCAGTTTGGGCTTGGTGACTGGACTTAAAGCCACGATGGCAGGTGGACGCTGGTACGGTCCTGTCGATGATGAAGCAAGCCTTGCGCAACGAGAAATCATATTCATTGATCAAGACAGAAACACACAACAATTTGATGATTATTTCCGATTGGATATCAAGACAAATTTGACGTGGAATCGTCCCGAAACCACGTGGGAATTAGGTATTGATTTTGTGAATATTCTCGGCACTGAAAACATCCTCAAGTTGACGTATGCGCCGGATGAGATGGATCAGAACGATCCGAACTACAGCCCTGTGCGACAAGAATATCAGCTCGGATTCTTGCCGATTTTCTTTTTGAGAATGGATTTCTAGACGGTCTTGCTGAACATCAAGTGAATGCTTGTGCCTTCATCTGCAATGTAACGGCTTCACCCTTGTGAAATTCGCCTTCATTGATTTCTGTGATTGTTTTTTCAATCTGAATGCATTCAAGTTTTGAAAAATCGGCTTTCATCATTTGAGCGTCAAACAACATTTCTTCCTTTTTGGGGCCACCAGAGTGTCTGCCAAGTTGTTCTTTGTGAAAGCCTTCTAGAATGAGTGTGCCGCCAGGAGCTAACCACGATTCTATTTTATGGTGAAACTCCTCTCTGAGATTAAAGGGCATATGCGCAAATATTAATCCGATCACATCGTAGTTCTCTTTTGGATAAAATTCAAAAGCATCTTCGCATGTGCTTTGTATGGTCACCCCAGCTTCTTTTGCCCATTTTAAAGATTTTTTTACGCCGACCTCACTTGCGTCAAAAGACCTCACCCTTAAACCAAGCTGAGCTGCATATATCGCATTGCGCCCCTCACCGTCACATGGCAGAAGAATATTCATCTTCGTCAAGTCTCTTGTTTTACCCAGCTCTCTTAACGTTTTTGCAAAGTATACATTCGGTGTTTTTCCGTATGCAGCTTCGTTTTCGATGTATCTGTCATTCCAATGTCCTTTCATGTGACGAAATTAAGAAATTCAGTTTGTGAAAATGGAGACGCAATAAAGAGGGTATTAATGCTGGCTTCATGACTTGATCGGTTTGGAAAAGTTAAAACTTTTTTTTAGGGACGCAAACACACATGATTTGTGTAACTTCCCTGTCCGCTTTGTCTAAATTCTTTAACCCCTAAGTATGAATAGGAAAATGAAATTAAAATGGTGTCCCGCAAGTGATGTTGCATTTGATGCGGTGCCGTTTTTTGAGGAGGGGGTGCAAGCGGGTTTCCCTTCTCCGGCAGAAGATCATCTGGACTTGGATTTGGATTTAAATTCGTATCTCGTTCAGCATCCGTCGGCAACCTTTTGCTGCAGGGTTGAAGGTGATTCGATGGTGGGAGCGGGTATTCAGACTGGGGATGTGATCATGATCGATCGGTCGCTTACGCCCCAGAAGGGCAGCATTGTCCTCGCGGTGTTGGATGGAGAGTTTACGGTCAAGCGCGTTGATGTTCAGGCCGACACACTTCTTTTAATTCCAGAAAACCCCAAGCTTAAACCGATTGTGGTGGGGGAGGAGTCTGATTTTCAGGTGTGGGGTGTGGTGACATTTGTGATTCATAAGGTGTGATGTCTGGTGCGTCAGAACATATGATTGCGCTGGTGGATTGTAACAATTTCTTTGCCTCTTGTGAACGCGTTTTTAGGCCAAACCTCGTTTCCAAGCCCGTCGTCGTTCTCTCGAACAATGATGGGTGCGTGATCGCGCGCAGCAATGAGGCCAAAGCCTTGGGTGTCAAAATGGGCGTGCCGGCTTTTAAGAGCGAGCGGTTTTTTGCGCACAACGGCGTACATGTATTTTCCTCCAATTTCGCATTGTACGGAGATATGTCTAAGCGTGTCATGGATACCATCCGTCCTGAAGTAGATGACATGGAGGTGTATTCTATTGACGAGGCGTTTATTGTTTTTGAAGGACCCGCCGCTGAGGAGCGTGCTCGCGCATTGCGTCTCAAGGTAGAAATGTGGACAGGAATTCCAGTTTCGATAGGTCTCGCACCGACAAAAACCCTGGCCAAAATTGCCACTCGGATTGCCAAAAAAATGCCCGAGATGAATGGCGTATTTGCATTGCGTTCGTCCGCTGATATCAACCGAGCGCTTCAACGCTGCGATGTCGCTGATATCTGGGGCGTGGGACATCGCTCGGCGTCCAAGCTGAAGTCCTTTGGGATTACAAACGCGTTGAAGCTTGCCTGCGCTGATCCTGGTTGGGTTCGCCGCCACCTGAGTGTGACCGGCGTCAGGTTGCAGAAGGAGCTGAACAGCACGGTTTGTTCCCCAGTCAACGACGTCGCTCCTCGCAAGAAAAACATCAGAACCGCACGTTCATTTGGTACGGAAGTGAAAAGTTTGGCTGGCCTGAAAGAGTCTGTGGGAACTTTTGCGGTCAATTGTGCCATGAAGCTTCGTGGTGAGGGGAGTTGTTGCGCATCAGTCACGGTGTTTGTGAGTACGAATCCCTTTAAACCTCAAGTGACTCAGTATCACGGTGCACGAACCATCAAGCTCGATGTTCCCACGAATGACAACCTCGAAATTGTCGCGGCTGCGATGCGTGCTTTGGGCGAAGTATTTCGATCGGACTGTACGTATAAAAAGGCGGGTGTTCTCGTGGGTGATATCGTTCCGTCGGATCAAGTTCAGCTCGGAATTTTTGATTCAGTAGACCGGTCGAAGCGCGGCACGTTAATGAAATCGATTGACACCATTAATGCCCAAATGGGGCGAGATAAAGTGCGGCTTGCTGTTCAGGGTTTCGACAGGAAATGGCGCCTTAGGCAAGAGCGATTGTCTCCTTGTTATACGACGCGTTTTGCAGATATTTTAACGATTCGCGTTTAGTATTAAAATCACGACCTTTGCCCCATGGAAACGCGGATCAATAAATTTCTTAGTGAGGTGGGGTTTTGTTCGCGGCGGGCAGCAGATAAGCTACTTGAAGCGGGTAAGATTACGATCAATGGCCATGTTCCTGCGTTGGGGACGAAGGTGCAGGAAGGGGACGAAGTCAGGGTGGAGGGAAAGTTAGTGGGAGGAGGAGAGCGTGATGATTTGGTCTATCTGGCCTTCCATAAGCCGGTGGGCATCGTGTGTACAACAGATCAGAAACGCGAGGAGGATAACATCATTGATTTTATCGGATATCCAACGCGTATTTTTCCAATAGGTCGACTTGATAAGCCGAGTGAGGGTCTGATTTTTCTGACAAATGATGGAGATATCGTGAATAAGATTTTGCGTGCAAGAAATCACCATGAGAAGGAGTATATCGTCACTGTAGATCGAATTATTATCGGTGACTTCATAAGAGATATGGGCAAAGGTGTGCCGATTCTGGATACAGTAACGAATCCATGTTTTGTTGAACAAACAGGAGACAGGGAGTTTCGGATTGTGCTTACGCAGGGTTTAAACAGACAGATTCGAAGAATGTGTGAGTACTTCGGGTATCGGGTGGGGAGACTTAAGCGTGTCCGTATCATGAATATGCATCTCGATATGCCAGTGGGAACGTGGCGAGACTTTCAGAAGCACGAACTGGAAGAGATGTACCGATTGATCGGTGATTCATCGAAGACCGTATAGTTCAGCCGATGTCTTTCCCATCCATCAAGAGAAAGCAATGAATAGAGAGTCATTTAAGGATTTTAATATTTATACTGAGGTAAATGCAGCGTCCATTTTAGATTTTGTAAGTCAGATTCAAGGAGTGAGTACTGGCTTTCCTTTTGATGAATCGACAATGGTGATTAAAGTGGGGGCCGATTCTAAGCATAAAATATTTGCGCTCTTTAATATTGATCATTTTGAGTGGGTCAATCTGAAGTGTGATCCAGAAAAATCGATTGATTTAAGAGGGCGATACGAGGGGGTTAAGCCGGGATGGCATATGAATAAAACGCACTGGAATTCAGTGTCTCCCGATCCCATTTCTGATGTTCCAGCAAAATTGTTTTGGAAGCTCTTGTTGCACAGTTACGCGCTCGTCAAGCAATCTTTACCGCTTAAAATTAAATCGAAATTAATGTAGTTAAATGTGTTTTTAAGGTTAATTACCTCGCTTTAATGCGTTTAAGGTGGTTTTATTGCGAATTAATGTAAAGTAAGACAAAAGGTCTTAGGTGCAATTCTCACCGAATAGAGCAAGGACAGCGAGTACATCTGAGATCGTCACAGCCCCATCACCATCCACATCTGCAGAGCATGCAGACATACATCCATATTGACTTAGTAAGTGTAAAATATCGTTGATGTCGATAATGCCGTTAGGCACCACATCCTCAGGGCAGGAAGCAGTCGGTGGTGGGGGAGTGCCAGCCAAAATCGAATCCAAGGGGAAACTTTGAATACTCCTTGAGAAGGTCCCAGCTACAAGTCTCCTCTCCACGGTATCCACGACAAGATCATAGACGGGGATCCATGGCATCGACCCCAATCTCTCCCAATGTGCACCGGCATCCACGGTCGCATATACGCCTGCATCTGTGGCGGTTGCCCACACCACTTCGTTCAATGCGACGACGGAATTCATGGGGTGCTGAGGAAGGTCTCCAGACACAGAATGCCAAGGTCCGCCAAGTGCCGCTTTTAAGATGTGAGGCGTGTATGCATAGTCTCTGTATCCACTGACGGTACAGAATATAGAGTCAGGGTTGTAGGGGTCGAAATAAAGGTCTGTGACATATCGCTCAGGAAGTCCATTTGTCATCAGATTCCAAGTTGTGCCGCCGTCCGCCGTGTAGTGTACTTGTCCGTCTGCCGTTCCTGCTGCGACGATATTTTCGTCAATCGGAGACCCCGTAATTGAGGTGATGATTCGGTAACTTAATGCAGGGTCTGTATTTAATGTGAGGTCGTCACTCATGGGGGTCCAAGTGCCCGAAGGTTCGCCAACCATTCTCCACATTCTTTGTGTTCCAGTCCAAATATGTTCAGGGTTTGCAGGGTGGAGCATAATGGGAGCATCCCATCCTTTTCTGTCGAGCGCATCGGTATCTGCCATACCGTTCCATGAGGGGGTTAAGCTGGAAGGTGGGTCGTATGAATATGCGAAGTTTGCCCACTGAACTGTGGCAATTCTGTAGTTGGGGTTTGTGGGATGATAAACAGGCGTGAACCCATCACCTCCTCGGTCTCGGTTCCAACTGTTCAGTCCCAAGTATGATCCTGTTGTCGTGCCGTTGTCTTGCGCACCTCCAGTATATTGTCCTGGATTGTGGGGGTTCCATTCTACTCTGTAGAATTGAGAATTGGGCAGGTTTTCAATATCTGTCCATGACACGCCATGGTCCGATGTTCTGTAAGCCCCTCCATCGGTGGCGAGGATGGCTGAGTTGGGTCCCACCCACTGCATGTCATGTTTGTCTGCATGCACAGAATATTCCCACCAAGGTGGGGCCATCTCACTCCATGTCATCCCGCCATCTAAGGAATTCCAAAGGTCCACCCCTAAGATTGTAATGTCTTCAGAATTCCATGGATTGATTCTGACTTTTGAAAAATACCAACCAAATCCACCAAGCGCATTTGCAAGCGGTTCTGTATTTGAAATTACAGGAGACCAACTGAGTCCACCATCTGTGCTCTTATAGATGTTGTCAGTCTGCATATCTACCCCCACGACGTGGGCCCAGAATTCACCATTTAATTCTTGGATGCCAATGCGACAACGTTCTTCATCACCCCAGGGGTTTGTAATGGGACTCCATGTTGCACCTTGATCTGAAGAACGATATAACTTGGACTCAGGACCGTACACGAGAGACTGCGTTGAATTCCTCAATCTATTCCATCCGGATGCGATCATAATGCCAGTCGAGGAATCGTAGGCAATATCATTTACCCCGGCGGAGTCTGAAGGCAGTAAAACTTGATTCCAAGTTGCGCCTGAATTTGTGCTTCTATAAAGCCCTCTGTCGGGTCCTTTTACACCTGGGTTTCCCATTGTAGCTGCCACTATAATTTCGGGCGCATCGTCAAGAATGAGAAGTTGACTGACGATACGTGCAGAATCAAGGCCCAAATGAACCCAGTTGTTTCCGCCATCGGTGGAGCGATATACGCCATTTCCTATTCTGGGATGACTTGAAATTTGTGGGTCACCCGTGCCGAGGTAGATCGTGCCTTCTTGAGATGGGTGGAAGGCTATGCTTCCCATGGCCAACCATGCAAAATCATCTGTCAAGGGCGACCAGTTTATGCCGCCATCAGAAGTGCCAAATAATCCCCCCGCAGAACTCCCAGCGAGGATGTGATTTGCATCGAAAGGGTCTTGTTTAATGACATTGAGTCTCCCACCGATGTTTTGGGGACCTTCCATTCTCCAGTCGCCTCCTATTTCTCGTGAAAAGTCTGCGGCTTCGAGGGTTTCAAAATGACTACGAACATTTTTCAATGCAAGATCTGCGTCTTGGATATTCCAATCCGAGTCTGGGTACGACCATTTGAAACTGGCTGATTCCCATGGTTTAAACTTCGTATAGGCATCTTTCTCTGTACTCTCGTTTCGCGTGGAATTCTCGTAATTTGAGATGACAGAGATGGTGAGCAATAAAATTGTTGCTAACAAAAAGACAGAAAAAGAGCGAATAGGTTTCATTACACGCAAGATACTCAGTAAGTTTGGCATGCTAATTCAAAACATACTTTTTATGCGCTATACCTTTATACTTAGTCTTATTGCAGCCCTAACGTTTACTGCAAGTTCCACAGCACAGCTCACTTGCGATGACCTTATCATCTCTGAATACCTTGAAGGTACAGGGAATAACAAAGGCCTTGAATTTTTTAATCCCACTTCAGAAGCGATTGATTTAAGTGCGTATGAATTACAGCGTTGGAGCAATGGAGAAGGGACAGTGACTGATGCGACTGCGCTTTTCGGCACTTTGCCATCGCTCACGACTTGGGTTCTGGTCAATGGTCAGACGGAAGATGTAGACCTTGGTGGTGGCGCAATTTCTCCAATGTGTGATCCCATCATGCAGGGTATGGCTGACCAACTAGACAATCCTTATCCAGCCCCAACTTATATGAATGGTAATGATGCGCTGGTTCTCGTCAAGAACGGGACAACTGTGGTCGATATTTTCGGAAAGCCAGGAGAGAATCCTGGCGTGGCTTGGACAAACGATGCTGCAAATGGTTTTACTGATGTGGGTGATGGTGCTGCTTGGCTTACCTCGAACCACACCTTGCGCCGCAAGTTCGATGTGGTGCATGGCGTCAATGTTCCACCTGTGGTTTTTGATACTTTTCTCGAATGGGATACGTTGCCAGTCAATACATGGGACGGCTTGGGATCTCACAGCTGTGCATGTGGATCAACCGGAATCAACAATCTAGAGGCGACACCCTCTTTAGAGATTTTTCCAAATCCTGCTGTCAACGGACAGATGAACATTGAAAGTGATCAGGCTGTCAAGCAAATTGAAGTGTACAGTCCTGAGGGGCGTCTTGTGAAGGTGATTGCACCTGCTTTAGATATCCGCACATGGTCCATCGTTACTTCAGATTGGAATGCGGGTGTTTATTTCGTGAACGTTCAGTACTTGAACGGTTCGATCTTTGCCCACCGCATCGTTGTACGTTAATTCGTTTTTCGCTACCTACTTAGCACCTCTTTTGTCATGATTCGTATTCATTGGTTTGTCCTGTCCACTTTCTTGGGGCTTTTCTTTGGTTCGATGCTCACCGCATCAGCCCAAACAGGTCTTGTACGTGGTTCGGTGTCGGATGCGATTACTGGCGAGGCTTTAATTCAAGCAGCTGTTATTTACGGTGCAGGTGAATCCACGGTAGGGGTATTCACAGATTTCGATGGGTTATACGCCATCGAACTGACGCCAGGTGCTTACAGCCTTCGTGTGTCTTATGTCGGATATGAGCCCATGTCTAAAGAATTAAATGTCATTGCAAACACGACCATTGAAGTTGTTTTTAAGATGGAGACTGTGGTCCTTCAAGAAGCAAAGGTGGTTGCAGATATTGCAATAGAGCGAGAAACACCTGTGGCGTTTTCAAATATAAAGCCACTTCAGATTCAAGAGGAGTTAGGGTCTCAGCCTATCCCTATGTTACTTAATTCAACACCGGGAGTCTATGCCACTCAAGCGGGGTCAGATGACAATGGGCCAAGTATCAGTATCAGAGGATTTAAGCAGAGAAACGTAAGTGTTCTCATCGATGGTATTCCTGTGAATGACATGGAGAATGGAGGGGTTTTTTGGAACAACTGGTTTGGCCTCGATCTGGTCACTCAAACAATGCAAGTCCAAAGGGGATTGGGTGCGTCTAAACTTGCCCTTCCCGCGATCGGAGGAACGGTCAATATTGTGACGGTCGGAATTGAAAACAAGAAGAAAACGAGTGTGAAGCAAGAACTTGGTAGTTTCGGAATGACGCGAACCACGCTTGGCCATACCACAGGTCGTTTGGCGGGTGGTTGGGGATTTACTTTTGCTGGAAGCTACAGGAACAGTGGTGGATATGTCGCACAATCCTATACAGATTCTTGGTTCTATTACGGCAAGGCTCAAAAGATTATCGGGTCGCATGTGTTGTCTCTAAGCGTGACTGGCGCACCTTCAAAAAACTCAGCACGTGGTTATCAACAAAGAATCGCAACGCACAGCAAAGCGTATGCACGAAGTCTTTTCACGGGGACGGAGGCAGAATACACACAAATGACAGAATACAGTCAAGCGTATGATGCGATTTTTAATGATGGAACACTCTCGTTAGAAGATGAGCAAGCAGCGTATGCTGAACTGAATGCTCAGTACCAGTATGATGAAAATGGTGGGGCTTCAGAGTTTGAGAATGAAATGACATCGACAAACTACATTGATACCACTGGACTGAGAGAGATGGGGCTCAACTACAATGTACATTGGGGCGAGCTTAATGACGCGAACCTCTATGAGCGTCAGAACAAATACCACAAGCCATTGATGTCTTTGCGTCACAGTTGGAGAACGACAGATAAGCTTTACATCACGACCACAGCATACGCGTCTTATGGACATGGTGGAGGAACCCGGTTAGAGGGTTCGCTTGGTTCGGGAGATTATTCGGCGGATGGTCAGGTGGACTTTCAGAAGTTTTGGAATACAAATACTGTGGGTGGGATCTTCGGACCGCCTGTTGATCCTACGTACTCAGAGTCGCTTCTTAAAAGTACGAGGATTCTGAGGAAACTCTACAACAATCACAAATGGTTTGGTGCGCTTTCTACTTTCAGGTATGAGCATAGCGACAAGCTCACGTTCTCAGGTGGCGCGGATTTCAGAACCTACCAAGGGGAGCATTATAGTACTGTTTATGATTTACTTGGGGGAGATTATTTCATCGATCAAGATGATGCAAATGACACCCAGCCCATGCATAATGTGGGAGATACAATAGGGTATCACAATGATGCTTTTGTGAAATGGGGAGGGGTTTTTGCGCTTATGGAATATAAAGGCCCGTGGTACAATTACTTTGTGAATGTAAGTGCTGTTAACCAAGGGTACAATCGGGTGGATTACTTCAAGCCACTTGAAGAGAATGAAGAGACAGGTGACATGCAACACAACGAATCGGGGTGGAAGTGGATTTCAGGTTATACCGTTAAGGGGGGAGGTAATGTCAATGTCAATGAGTGGACGAATGCATTTATGAATCTCGGATACCTCAACAGGACACCGACGTTCTCAAGTGTGATAGATTTTGACAATCAATTTATTCAAAACACGCAAAATGAGCGGATTTCATCGGTTGAATTTGGGGTGAAGTGGAGCAAGTTTCCGTGGACATTGAATCTCAATGGATATTACACAGATTGGCAGAACAGGCCTCTCAACAGTATGCTTAGGTTTGAGACTGCGGACGGAGAAATTGTAAGGGCGAACATTAACTCAATGAGTGCACTTCACAAAGGAATTGAACTTGATTTCGGTTACCAATTGAATCGTCACATTACAATTGAAGGGTATGCTTCCTATGGAGATTGGCGCTGGACAAGCTCTGAGGATAGTTTGATTTTGTTGGATGAAAACACGAACCTTCCTTATTTGGATTGGGAAGGGAATCCAGAGATTGTGAAATACAATGCAGCGGGTGTTTCAGTAGGAGATGCGCCCCAAACACAACTCGGATTTGCCATGAGATACCGCAAACATGGATTCTATATCAAGCCACGCTATACCTTCTTCGATCGATTTTACGCCAATTTCGATCCCTTCTCTTTGAATGGCGAAAACGAAGGGCGCCAGTCTTGGAAGCTCCCTGCGTATGGGCTTTTAGATCTTCACATGGGATATACGATGGACCTGAACGAATCTCAAATTGACTTCAGGCTCTCCATGTTTAATATCTTAAACACGATTTATCTCGTGAATGCACAAAACAATGACCCCTACGGTGAGTGGAACTTTACGGATACAAACCGAACTTATGCCTTTACGGAAAACAACTTCGACGCTGCTTCCGCAAGCGTATATATGGGGTATGGTTTCCGTTCAAATTTTTCTATTCGCGTTAGATTTTAATTACTCTCGATAACCTCTTTTTCAATGAAATTATTTAGCTGTACTCTCGCATTCGTTGCGATTCTTTCCTCGACTGTTTTATCTGCTCAGTCTGATATATTAGACGTCCGTACCAATTATGCGATTGGCCAAACAGTCACCATCACAGGTATTGTCACAAGTGGTGCAGATTTGGGATCGGTTCGTTACATTCAGGATTCTTCAGCCGGAATCGCTCTATATCCTGGAAATGATTGGAGCGCTTGGTCAGCAGAACCAAATCCAGGTGATGAAGTTACAGTGACTGGAGAAATCACAGAATACAATGGTTTGCTCGAAATTGGACCCAACCTCACCCAGGTTGATATTCTAAGTTCTGGCAATGATCTGCCCGAAGCGCAAGTGGTGACGCCCAATCAGCTGAACGAGTCTTTGGAAGGCCAGCTTGTGGTGATTCAGGCGACAACATTCGATTCAGGTGGCCAAACCATAGAGAGCAATACCACCTATACCTTCAACGCTTCAGGTGAAGAAGGCATTATCTATGTCAGATCATCCAATTCTCTTGTGGGCACAGTCATGAATGGATGTGAGATGAATCTCATGGGCATTGTAAGTCAATTTACATTTGATGGGTTTGGTGGATACCAACTTTTGCCGAGAGGAGCTTCCGATATGGTCTCGACTTCTGGGATTTGTCTTACTTCTGAAGTAGAACAAACAAACATTTCATC
>MDSV01160499.1_pt1 | contig 13739 bp, 13 predicted proteins | sample 810851 | NCBI WGS metagenome assembly MDSV01 (sample SAMN05326640, study PRJNA326480) | marine metagenome | isolation source: seawater | place: Atlantic Ocean: North East | collected 2012 | reverse complement strand
TGTGGAAGCGCAGTAATGCGTGTAGCTGACCAGTACTAATAGCTCAATTGGCTTGATTTATGCACTGAAAAAAATTTTTACATTGTTTTTTATATTTATTATTAGATATAATTTTATTTTAAAATGCTAGTTTAGTCTCTTGAAGTCCGATCTTGAGATTTCACTGTGTAGATATCTATAGACATCATCATTATTGTTTTCACATTTACTAATAATTTTAAAAACTCTATCCAATATTTTAAAATATTTATTTAAGTTTTTTTTATTATGAGCGCAAGAAATATAAATATTATTTGTCGCTAAAATATTATTTTTTAACATTTCTTGCGTTATTAAACTTTTATAAATTAAGTGATTGGTTTTGAAATAAAAATTAGGCAAGGCATCGATTCCAGCAATTTTAATTTTTAAATTGTTTTTTTTGGAAATTTCTTTCCATCTTTTTTTTACATATTTTCCCAAATTGGTAATATATTCCCAAGTTTTTTTCCTTTTCATTATTTCTAGTGTTTTTAGTGCAGCAGTAAAACCAGAAGCTTCAGTCCAAAATGTACTACTCACAAAAGTTAGTTTTGCTTCATTCATGACAAAATTTTTTCCAACAACTGCATTAATTCCATAGCCATTTCCCAAAGCCTTTCCCAAAATTAACACATCTGGATTTATCTTGTACTTTAAATGCATACCTCCATAGCTTTCTCTGAAACCTGATGTACATTCATCAAATACTAAAATTATTTTATGTTTATCCGCAAGTTTTCTTACTTTTTTTAAAAAATTTTCTTTAGGTCTCACATTTCTCATTACTTCCATTTTGATAATTCCAATATCTTTATTTTTTTTTACCAACTTTTCTAATTCTTTGAAATTATTGTATTCAAACGGAAAAACACTTCCCTTTAATCCACTATAAACTCCTTTTGGGTTTAATCCTGCTAAAAGGTGAATATCTAATGATTTTTTATTTTTTAAATTTGAAGCAAGATACCAATCGTGCCATCCATGGTAGCCACAAAAAGCTATTTTTTGTCTTTTTGGATTTGCTGCTCTACATAATCTTATTGCCAAAGAATTAGCTTCTCCACCAGATCTTGTAAATCTCACTTTATTTGACCAAGGATGCATCTCAACTAATTTTTTTGCTAGATCAATTTCTTCAATTGAGTTTAAAGTGGACATATTACCTTTTGAAACTCTTTTTTTAACAGCATTGTCAACCTCTACATTTGAATAACCTAAAATGTTTGTTCCAACTCCCATATTTGAAAAGTCCATATAATTTTGACCATCTATACCTAAAATTTTACATCCTTTAGCCCTTGTATAATAAGTTGGCCACATATTTTTTGAATATAAGTCAGGTCTTTTTGAAAATAAGGAATTTCCTCCAGCGATATATTCGTTAGCTTTTCTCCATAAGATTTGAGGTAATTTTCTTTTATCACTATTATTTATTTTATTTTTTATTTTAAAGTCGTTATTTTTAAAAATCGATTGGTTATTTTTATAAAAAATAATTAAATGAGATAAATCATCTTTAATTCTATTTCTTTTACAATGATTTATAAATTTTCTTATTACTTGAAGATCACTAGGATAATCAAGAGTAATTCTTATTTTAGAATAATTTATTTTATTATAAAAATTTTTTTTTTTGAAAATAGAGCTTCTTATCATGTATGGAGTAACATGTTCTTTATCACTTTCCAAAATACTACTTTGATAAGCGATTTTCAAAGTGTTAGATTTGAAAAACTCTAAATCCATACCATCAGGGAATGTTCTTGTTAATGTATTTGAAAAATAATCAAAGTTACCTGATAAATATTCTTTAGCCATATTATCAAGAATCTTAAGGTCAATTAATGGACAATCAGAAGTAATTCTGAGTATGTCATCGATTTTGAACTTCTGCACGCATTCAAAATATCTTTTTAAAACATTCTGTTCACTGCCTCTAAAAACAATCGTTTTGTTTTTAATTAATAGATTATATAATTTATCATTTTGTTTATTATTTGGAATAGCAACAATTATATCATTAATGTATTTGCTTTTCTTTAATCTATTAATCAGAAATAAAATTACTTCCTGATGATTTATTTTTTCTAATATTTTATTTTTAAATCTGCTTGATGATTGTCTTGCTTGAATAATTGCTGTAATTTTTTTTTTCATATTTACCATAAACTTGGATTAGTTAAAATATTCTTATCTTTAAATTTAAAATTTGGTAAATTTATTTGCATTATTTGAGAATTTTTTAAAATTTTCTTTAATTGTGATTGTGAGGCAACACCAAATATTACTTTTTTATAAAGTTTGTTTTTTAGAAAACTTAAAGCTAGTGAAATTTTTGAAATTTTATTTATTTTTGAGAGCTCATGAACGCTATTAAATACAGAATTAAACTTTCTAAATTTTGTTGGGATATTTTTTGGATTTTCTAATAACAAACCTTGTAAAAAAATAGATCTAATTTCTAAATCAATATTTTTTTTTTTTTAATAAATAATTCAATTTATTATTAAATATTTCATTATTTAAGATATTGGCAGGACTTTGGATTACATCTATTTCAAAATCATTTATTATTTTATCTAATTTTTTCATAGAATAAATTGAGATACCAATTTTTTTTATAAGACCTTGTTGTTTTAATTTACTTAAAGCAATAAAAATTTTTTTAGCTGATTGAAAGTTGTGAATTTGACTAATATCATGAACAAAAAAAGTATCTAAGTTTTCTTTTTTTAATTTCATTAATGATTTGAGAAGATTTATTTCTATCCATTCCTCACCGTATTCCATAATTGGAATAGATGGAAATTTAGAAGAAACATTCCATCCTTTTAATCCAATTTTTCCTAATTTTTCTTCCGCATTCCCATACGCTGCGGCTGTATCGATTGAATTAATTTTATTTTTAAAAGCAAAATTCAAAATTTTTTTTATTTCATTCATTGATAATATTTTATTATTAGTAATTCCATATTTCGATCCAAACTGTGCTGTACCAATTGAGATTTTTTTATGATTCATTATTAAAATTTTGAGCAGATATTTTTGATAATATTAACAACTTTTTTTTGCTCCTTTTTTTTTATTCCATAATATAATGGCAAACTGAAAGATGTTTGGGCATGAATTTCCGATTCCGGAAAATCACCTTTTTTGAATCCAAAATTTTTAAAAAATGGATGTAAATGAATCGGTAGATAGTGAAGATTAACACCTATTTTTTTCTTCAAGAATTCTTTATATATAGAATCATATTTTTTTTGAATTATTTTTCTAAAACTTATAACAAAAAGATGAAAACTCGAGTAATTAGACTTATCAATTACTGGAAGCTGAATAGGTAAATTTTTTAAGTTATGAAAGTAATATTTTGCTGATTTATTTCTATATTTATTGAATAAATCAATCTTTTTCAATTGACTAATCCCGAGGGCTGACTGTATTTCATTCATTCTATAATTAAAACCAAGTTCAGTTTGTTCATAATACCAGTTAGATTTAACTTTTAATTTTTTATAATCTCGAGAAATTCCATGGTTTCTTAGTAATTTTAATTTTTCAAAATATTTTTTATTGTTTGTTGTTATTATCCCTCCTTCAGCAGTAGTTATTGGTTTAACTGGGTGAAAGCTAAAAACTGTAAGATCTGACCATCGACAACTACCAACTTTTTCTCCCAATCTACTTGCCCCCAAAGAATGTGACGCATCTTCAATAATTTTAAATCCAAACTTCTTTGATAATTGAAAAATTTTTTCTTGTTCTGTTGGTTGGCCAGCAAAATGAACAGTAACAATTGCTTTAGGAATATCAGATTTTTTTTTAATTTTTTCTAATTTTTTTCTAAGTTTTGTATAACTCATATTTTTTGTTTCTCTATCAATATCCACAAAATCAATTTTTGATCCACAATGTAAAGCACATGATGCAGAGGCTATAAAACTATTTGGTACCGTCCATACCAAATCTTTTTTATTAAGATTTAATGCTAAGCAGGCTAAGTGTAAACCAGCAGATGCACTTGATACCGCTACTGCATATTTTGATTTTACATATTTAGAAATTCCCTTTTCAAATTGCTGAACATAATTTCCTTGAGTTAGAAATTTAGATTTCATAACTGTGATAACTTGCTTTATATCAGCGGAAGAAATAGTTTGTTTGCTATAAGGTATCATTAACAACTAAATCTGAGATAATTTTTTTTATTTGCTTAATATTTAAAAAATTTTTATTGTTATTACTTGTATATGAAAACTGCTTAATCGTTTTCTTTCCTCCGTTTCTTTTTATATAGCTGTTCATGTTGTTGCTTTTGAAACTTGGTAAAATTACATAGTGATTTTTAAATTCAATTGTATTTAAACTCTCAGTAAATGAAATCATTTCTTCATGAATTTTTTCTCCTGGTCTAATTCCAGAAAAAGAAATTTTTGTTTTTGGCATTATTGCTGAAGCAAGGTCGATAAGTTTATAGCTTGGAAGTTTTGGAACAAATATTTCACCACCTTTAGAGTTTTTAATTGCAAATATAACCAGATTAATCGCTTCCTCGAGTGTTATGTTAAATCTAGTCATATCTTTATGAGTTAATTTAAATTTTTTTTTATTTTTACTTTTTAATAAGATTGGTACTACAGAACCTCTACTTGCTAAAACATTTCCATATCTAACAACTGAAGAGACTAATTTTGCCTTGCCTTTAAAATTTTCCGCAGCTACTGTCATTTTATCAGCTAGTAATTTTGTTGCTCCGTATAGATTTATTGGTGAGCTTGCTTTGTCAGTTGATAATGTAATTAATTTTTCAACATTATTTTTTATGCATGATTCTATTACATTTTGCGTTCCCATTACATTGGTTTTAATAGTTTCGAATGGATTATATTCACTTGAAGGAACATGTTTTAGAGCCGCCGCATGAATTACAATATTAACATCTCTTAATGCCATATCTAATCTTTCTTTATCTCTAACATCTCCCAAAAAAAATCTCATTTTTTCATAATAGGGTTTATCCTTATAAATATTCATCATCTCGAATTGCTTTAATTCATCTCTTGAAAAAATTATTAATTTTTTAATTTGTTTATAATTTAGAAATATGGTTTCACAGAATTTAGTGCCAAAAGAGCCTGTTCCACCTGTAATGAGTATTACTTTGTTTGTAAACATTATTTGAATAAATAAATTCTTATTATAAGGCTAATTAATTAAATTTCTATTATTAATGTTGTTTAAACTAATTGATAATAAAAATAAATTAATTAAGTTTATTTTTACTAATTTTCTAAATAATTTATACTTTAAATAGTAATTCCACATAATTTTGCCTACATATTTATTAGTATATATCTTCTAGAATGACTAAAAAGAAAACTATTTATATACCTATTGAAATAAAAGTAAGAGAATTTATACCAAGAATTCTCTTTGGCATTAAAGCTGCCTTAAAAAATTATAGAATCTATATTGGTTCAAAAAAAGAGATTTTTAAATTTATTTCTAAAAAAAAAAATAAAGGTGGTGTTTTTTTTTATAAGGGAGGGATAGATCAAAATCTCAAAAAATTAATAAGGGATAAATGCAATCTATATTTTTTAATGGATGAAGAAATTGTTCCTAATATGCAAAATTATAAAAAAAAAATGAGTAGAAGTGATTTTTTTTTATATCTAATAAAGTCAAGATTAATGTCCACAATACCTGATAGATATTATTCTGCAAATAAACAAATTAATATTTATGCAAAAAAACTATTTAAGAAAAATAAAAATCGATGCAAAGCGATAGGTAATATTAAAATTGATGGATGGAGAAAAGAGAATTTAAACATTTATTCTGATCAAGTTCAAGAAATTAAAAAAAGATATAAAAAATTTGTTATTTTTAATTCTGATTTTAGATACATACAAAATAATTTTGAGTTTGAGGATAATTTTGACAAGAATATTTATAAAAAATTAAAATTCTCAAAAAAATTTATAAGCAAAGAATTAGATGAAATTAAAGATTTTGCTAAATTTAAAAATAAAAATTTTAAATTTTTGATCGAAAAACTAGGTCAAATAAATTTTGAAGATTATGATATTAAATTTTTAATCAGACCTCATCCAACAGAAAACATCTCAATTTGGAAAAAAGAAACTAGTCATTTAAAAAATGTAGTTGTTTGTCCTCCCTTAGATGATGTTGTTCCTTATATAATAGCTTCTGAAGGAGTCATGCACAATGGATGCACCACCTCAAATGCTTCAATAGCACTTAATAAGCCAACTGCATATTTTTATAAAAAATCAAAAGATAATTTTATAGTTAAGGAAAAATTAAGTTATTGTTATGATGTTACTGATATTAAAAATTTCAAATTTTGGTTGAAAAATATTAATAAAAAGAAACCATTAAATAATCTAAATAAAAAAAAATTTTATGACAGTATTTCAATTAATAAAAAATCCGTATCTCAACTATTAATTGAAGACCTAAATAACTTTAATATTTATAAAGAAAAACAAATAGAATTTGAAGAACATGATAATTATTTTAAAAAAATTATCATTGAATTTTTAAAATTTTTTAATTTGAAGTTTAAAAAATTTTTATTAATTAAAACAATTAATGAAGATTATTTAAATAAATTTTCCAAAGGAATTAATCTTAATGAGGCTAGAGAAATTTTAAATTCTTTAAAATTATCAAAAAAAATGAAAGGAAAAATAAAAATAGATAGAATAAATAATCAACTTTTAAAAATTGAGAATTGATAATATTTTTTAAGATTTTCAAATAGATTGATAATAAAAAATTTTTTTAGTTAAAAAAATAGTATTTAAAAGTTTGTATTAATAAGTAAAACAATTTTGAATATGTCTATAAATAAAAAAACTATAATTGTTAATAGCACCGGTCATAGTGGTGGAGGCGCAGTATATGATTATTTAAGATCCAGAAATGATTGTTTGGCACCATTTAGTGGTGAAGAGTTTAGAATTATCAACGATCCTCATGGTATAGAAAACTTATATCAGTCTTTTTTTAAAAATTTTTCGTTTAATAATTCCTCTGAAGCACTAAATAATTTTACAAGATATTGCTATGCTCTTAGCAATCAAAAATTATTTAAAAACAATAAATTTATAGACAAAAAAAAATTCTTAAATCTTACTGATCTGTATTTAAAAAAGATAATATTTTTATCCTATGAAGGAGTTCCATATTTTAAAAGGATTACAATTAGTTCCGAAACTAAATTATTTTTAAAATTAAAAAATGTTTTTTCTAACGATAAAGATTACTTAAAAAGTTATAATAAGATGTGTTTACCTGTGAATGAAAAAAAATTTTTAAATGAAACTAAAGATTATTTAAAAAAATTAACTCATAGTAAATTAATAGGTAGTAAAAATATTGTTCTAGATCATGCCACAAATTTTTGGCAACCAAATATTGCAGAAAAATTTTTTGATAATTTAAAAATCATAAGAGTTACTCGAGATCCTAGAAGTATATTTTATAGTATGAAATTGAGGAAATCTAGAGTTTATCCTGGTCATGATGTAGATGTATTTATTAAGTGGTATAAAAGAATTATGGAATATAGAATTACTAATAAAAATAATAATATTATAGATATAAAGTTTGAACAATTTTTAGAAAATTTCAAAGAGAACAAAACAAGACTAGAAAAATTTCTAAATTTGAAAAACGATAATAAAATAAATTTTGACATTAATTTTTCAAGAAAAAATTTATATAAAGCAAAATTAGGACTAAAAAATAAAGAGCTAATCTTAATAGAAAAAAAATTAAAAAAATATCTTCAATGGTAAATTAATATTTTTTATGATTTTATTTTAAGGACAAAATTTAAATGAGCACATTATTAAGAGCTATAAAATTATTACCAAATTCTGGTAAAAAAGATATTTGGAAAATTCTAGTTATTCAGATTTTTAAATCTTTTTTAGAAGTTTTAAGTATTGGAATGTTAATTCCATTAATTTATCTTTTAGCAAAAGGGGAAAGTTCATTTTCGTTATATATTGAAAGTAGTAAATTTTTATCGTTTCTTCCTATTGAATTGATATCATCAGAAAACATTATTTTTAATGTTTTATTTTTATTAACTTTTATTTTTTTTTTCAAATTTATATTTATGTCCTTTTCGAGTTATTATGTTGATAACTGGATTGAAAAAAACGATGCTAAAATAAAGATAAAATTATTTGATCAGTATATTAATGATAAAGACAGTTTAATTTATAGAAATAATCATGAATTAATTAATTATATAATTTCTGAAACTACAGTTTTCTTCAAACACTGTATTAAATCTTTCGTATCTATCTTCTTTGAATTATTAAAAATATTAGGTTTATCACTGATTTTATTTATTTTTGATCCCAAAGTTTTTATGTTTGTAATTATTATGATGATTATAACATTATCAATAATTTTGTTAGTTTTAAAAAAAAAGATAAGTTTTCTTGGAAAATTAAGAACTAGTTCACAAGAACTTTTATTTAAATATATTTCAGAGGGACTTAATTCTGTAAAAGAAATCAAACTTTCTGAAAATTCAAATTTCTTTAACGAAAGATTTATAAAACAATGCCTTCTTAATGCTAAAGTAAGAGTAAAACATAATTTTTTCTCAGTTGTTCCTAGGTATGCACTTGAATTTTTGACAATTTTGGTAATTTCAATTCTTGTGATTTATTTAATGCAATATAACACAAATCAAACTGATTATGCAGATACTCTTGTTGCTTTAGGTGTATATATGGCAGCTTTAGTAAAGATTTTACCTTCAATAAGTTCTTTATATAAAGATGGTCAAAATATCTTTTTTTCTAAAAATTCTTTAGAAATGCTTGAAAAAGAAATAACTGAAAAGAAAGAAATTTTTAATAAAAAAAATGAGTCAATCAATGTTAATGAAATTAACAGACTTAAAGATGTTAATAATATAAATATTAAAGAACTTAAATTTTATTACAACAAAAATAATTTAGTATTAGATAACATAAATTTTAATTTTGAAAAAAATAAAATTTACTGTTTGATTGGAGAGTCGGGATCAGGAAAAACAACTTTTATAAATTTACTTATGGGTTTTTTAAATCCAATTTCAGGAAAAATAATTTATGATTTTAATGACAAAAATTATATATTTGATTTGACAACACAAAATTTAATTGTTCAAAAAAATATAGGATATTTGCCCCAGAAAGTATTTTTATTGAATGATAATGTAATAAGAAATATTGCTTTTTCTTTGTCTGATGAAAAAATTAATTTAGCAAAAGTTGAGGAAAGTTTAAAAAGAGTAAATTTGTACGATCATTTTAAATCACTGAATAATGGATTAGAAACCGAATTAGGTGATGATGGAGTAAAATTATCTGGAGGTCAAAAACAAAGAATAGGAATAGCGAGAAATTTGTATTTTGAGAGAAAAGTATTGATTTTAGATGAGTTTACATCTTCGCTAGACACAAAAAATGAGGATATTATTTTAAAAACTATCCTTAAAGAAAAAAAAGATAAAATAATAATATTTATAAGTCACTCAAAAAATATAATTAATAATTCAGATACAATATTAGAATTAAAAAATAACAAATTACTTTTTAAGTAATTGATAAAAATTATAATTATGATTCGTTATTTGGATTTAAAGCAAATAAAAATTTAATAACTTAAATTATGAACAAAATTTATAAAACCCAATCAGATTGTAAAATTTGCGGTATGAAAGGTTCATTATTTTTTTCTGAAAAATTTTTAAATCCATCAAATATAAAGTTTATCAATAAGTTTTATTACAATAAATTCTTTAAATTTTTGAATAAAGCATATTTTAAAGATTTTAATTATAATCTTTATATTTGTGAAAAGTGTGATTTTATATGGCAAGAGAAATCTTTAAAAAAAAAATATTCATTTATTTTATATGAAAAGATTATTGATGTTAAATACAGTTTAAAAAAAAATAAAAATAAATACGAAAATAATAAACAATTTCAACTCGAAAAATATTTATTATTAAAAACATTATCTCCAAATTCAAAAATATTGGATATTGGTGCCGGCTGGGGAGAATGGCTCGTAAAATTTAAGAATAACTTCAGATCGTTCGCTTTAGAATTTAGTTTAACAAGAAAAAAATATTTAAAAAAAAGAGGATTAAGTATTTTAGATGACGAGAATAGAAAAAAACATTTAACTTCTTTTAAAGTTGTTAAAGCTGATCAAGTTTTAGAACATATAGACACAGTCGATTTATTTATGAAAAATATAGTGCAATTAATAGACAAAAGGGAACGATTGCTCATTATATCTGTTCCAAATGGAAGAAAGTTATTAAATTATCCAAATAATATTTCTTATGAGAAAGGACCTATTCAACCTTTAGAGCACTTAAATTGTTTTACAAACAAAAGTCTGGTTAAATTGATGTATAAATATGGGTTTAAAAGAATTGGAGTATTTAAATTTTTAAAAATATATATTCCATATATTATTTTGAATCCATTTAGGATATTAAATTTAATAAAGAAATTTTATGATCAATATTATGGAACTTCAGTAGTATTTGAATGAGAAATATTGTTTATATATCATACTCATCAACCCCATCACACAATCCAAGCTCATTACAAATAGTTAAAACTTGTGAGGCTTTCTCATCACTAGGTTATAAAGTAGATTTATTAATTCCAAACACCGGTATCGGAAGTGATATTAACAATTATTATGATATTAAAAATAAATTTAATATAAAGATTTTTAAATATATTAAGAAATTTCCAAGAGGATATTTTTTTTACTTATACTCATTTTCATGCTTAATATTTTCGATTTTTAAAAAGAATACTATATTTATTTCCAGAAATTTTTTTTTATCCTTTTTGCTTTGTATTTTTTATAAAAAAAACATATTAGAAATACATCATGATATAAACATAGAAGGTAGACTTTCAAAATTTATTATTAAGCATTCAAATTTTTTAAATAATTCAAATTTAATTAGAATAGTGTCAATAAGCGAAAGTTTAAAAAAACTTTATTCAAATAAATATAATGTAAAGAAAAAAAAAATAACAGTTCTTCCAAGTGGTAGCTCAATTGAGATGAGACCTAGTTTTAAATATAAACCAAAAAAAAAATTTAAAATTGGTTATTTTGGTTCATTATCAAAAAGCAAAGGTTTAGAGACTGTAATTAATTTATCAAAAATTGACAATGATAATGAATACTATATCTTTGGTGGAAATAAAGATTTTGTCAAAAAATTAAAAATCAAAGTAAGAAATAATAATTTAAATATTAGTTCCCACATAAATTATGGAAAAATTTTTAAGTATATTTCTGATATGGATTTATTAATAATTCCATACACTAAAAAAGTTCATTCTTCTGGCGATGTGGATAACATTGCAGAATATACATCACCATTAAAATTGTTCGACTATCTTGCTTGTGGAAAATTGATTATTGCCTCTGATTTAAAAGTATTGAGAGAGGTTTTAAAAAAACCGAATTGTTTTTTTGTAAAAAATTTTGAAAATATTTATAATTGGAAACTAGAAATTAAAAGAATTAAAAACTTAAAAGAAAAAAAAATAATTTATGATCGAAATAATTTTTTTTATTCAAAAATTTTTAATCACAAAAATAGAGTTAAAAAATATTTAGTAAATTTATAATAATTTTATTTGAGTTTTAATATAGATATTTTATGATAACAGTAACAGTTATAATTCCATTTAAAGATAACTTAAATTACTTATTTCTCGCAATTAACTCTGTCTTAAGCCAAACGTTTAGAAAATTTAAAATTATAATTATTTATGATAAAACTGACCTCAGTGATTATAATAAATTAAAGAATTACCTTAAAAGAAAAAAAATAATTCAAAAATTTGATATTAAAATCATTCTTAATAGAAGAAACTTTGGAGCTGGTATGTCCAGAAATATAGCAATAAATAAAAGTAAAAGTAAATATATCGCTTTCCTAGATAGTGATGATTTATGGGCAAAAGATAAACTTAAAAAACAAATAGATTTCATGATTAAAGAAAAATTAGTCATTTCTCATACATCTTATTTTGTTATGGATTACAAAGGTAAAATAATTTCTTTGAGAAATGCATTTAAAAAACTTAATTTTTCAAATTTGATTAAATCTTGTGATATTGGATTATCGACGGTAATTTTAGATCTTAATTTTATAAAAAAACACAATCTCTTTTTTCCTAAGATAAAAACAAAAGAAGATTATATTTTGTGGTTAAAAATTGTAAAAAAAATTAAAGTAATTGAAGGTTTAAATAAAAAGTTATCATATTATAGAAAAAGTAAAAATTCACTTTCGTCAAATATTTTTTTAAATTTGAAAAATGGTTTTAAAGTTTATAAAAATTATATGAAATTTGGTAATTTTAAGTCATTTTTTTATTTAGTTGTATTATCTTTAAATTATATAAAGAAAAGTTATTTTCAATAATAAGTGGTAAAAATTTAGACTATTTTAATTTTTTTCTAATTAAAAAATAAACTAAAAACATAATAATAAATAAACCCAAAGATGAAATCTTTGATTGATTACTTAAAAAGTAACCAGAAGCTATAACAGTAGTGTTTAGTCCTAAAAAAAATAAAATTGATTTATATCTATTTTCATTAAACTTATAAAAAATAAATTGATGAAAATGAGATTTGTCGGGTTCCAATAATGATTTATTATTACTTAATCTGTAAATACTAACATAAAGAAAATCATATACAGGATACCATAAAGGCCAAATTAAATATGTGGGGTGTATATTCTGTGTTCTATATAGCTCAATTGTTAAAAAACATATAAAGAAACCAATAAATAAACTTCCTGCATCTCCAGTGAAAAATTTTAACTTACTTGAATTTGGAAGCATGTTCAAAATCAAATTGATAATTGCAGGAATTAAAATCAATCCGAATAATGTTATTATTTTTGGATCATCAATAATGAATATGTAGTATGCCATACAAGAAATAAAAAATATTAAAAGTAATCCATCAATTCCATCAATATAATTAGTTGAGTTTACAAAAAGTCCTATTGCAAGAATTAAAAAAGGTATTTCAAATTTTCCAAGATGTAGAATTCCTATATATTCATAGTTACCCAAGTTATTTATACTTATACCATTAAAAATTAAATATATTGAAGGTAACAAAATTATAGAAATTTTTGATAAGGGATTTAAATCTATTCTATCGTCCACAAATCCACCCAACGCAACAAAAAACCCAATAGAAATAATTAACTCAATGTTATGATTGTATTCTCCAAGATAAATTACAGTTAATAAAAAAAAATATAGAATTAATCCTCCAGTATTAAATACCTTTTTTTTATGCAATTTTCGTGAATTTGGATTATCTGTTAAACTAAATTTTGAGGAAATATAAAAGATAGCTGTAAATATCAGTATATAAATTATGAGATATTTTAAAAATAACATTTTTACTAATTTATAATGGTTGAGGCAGTATTATCAATAATACTTAATATTAATTGATAGTTTACAATACAATATAAATATGTATATTCGGCGAGCCGGTGATTATTGCGAAGAGGCTATACCCGATCCCATTCCGAACTCGGAAGTCAAGCTTTTCTGCGCTGATGGTACTTTGTCTTAAGACATGGGAGAGTAAGACGTTGC
>MDSV01011217.1_pt1 | contig 13741 bp, 14 predicted proteins | sample 810851 | NCBI WGS metagenome assembly MDSV01 (sample SAMN05326640, study PRJNA326480) | marine metagenome | isolation source: seawater | place: Atlantic Ocean: North East | collected 2012 | reverse complement strand
TCAAATGCCTTTATATAGAAGATTACCAAAAAGAGGTTTTAAGCCTATATCTAATAATAATATTTTTACTGTTATAAATTTATCGAATATACAAGAAATGATTAAAAAAAATTCAACTCTAAAACAAAATATAATAAGCCTAAAAAATTTGCAAAAAGCTAAATTAATTAATAAAAAATATAAAAAATTAAAAATATTAGGTTCAGGTGATTTAAAGGAAAAGCTAAATGTTGAAGTTAATTCAATATCGAAATCAGCGAAAGAAAAAATAGAAAAACTTGGTGGAAAAGTTACTTTAACAAAATAATAATACATTATAAATTAAATGATAAACGAAGACAAAAACTCTAGCTTTTTTTCAAAAAGTCATGATTTAAGGAATAGGATTTTATTTACAATTTTAATACTGTCAGTTTATAGACTAGGAACTTATGTTCCACTACCTGGTATTGATGCAGAATCATTGAAAGCCTTAATGGATTCAAACCAAAAAGGATTACTTGGAATGTTTAATATATTTTCTGGTGGTGCGGTGAATAGGATGGCAATTTTTGCTCTTGGTATTATGCCCTATATTTCTTCCTCTATAATAATTCAGTTGCTTACTGGAGTTTCTGAAACCTTTAAAAATTTAAAAAGCCAAGGAGAATTAGGAAGAAAAAAAATTACTCAATATACTAGATACGGAACAGTTTTACTTGCGACAGTTCAAGGATATGGTGTTGCGGTAGGTCTTGAAAATTCTGAAACATTAATTATCGATTCAAGTAGTTATTTCAAACTTACCACAGTTATAACACTTACAGCTGGAACCGTTTTTTTAATGTGGTTGGGTGAACAAATTACCCAAAGAGGAATAGGAAATGGAATTTCATTAATAATTTTTTCTGGAATTGTTGCTGAAATACCCAGAGCTTTAGCAACAACATTTGAACTTGGTAGAACAGGAGCATTGTCAGCTTCTGTTATTTTATTAATATTTACTATTATAATCGTTGCTGTAGCATTTATTGTTTTTGTTGAAAGAGCTGTAAGAAAAATATTAATAAATTATCCAAAAAGACAAATGGGAGCAAAAGTTTATGGAGGTGAATCATCATATCTTCCTTTAAAAATAAATACAGCTGGAGTAATTCCAGCTATCTTTGCTTCAGCTCTTTTATTGTTACCAATTACATTTTCTAATTTTGGTTTTTCAGAAAGTGAAACTTTTATTGATATTTCTGCTCTATTTTCTCAAGGTAAACCTTTATACATGTTACTTTACGCTTCAGGTATAATCTTTTTTTCATTTTTCTATACATCAATAGTTTTTAATCCAAAAGAAACGGCTGAAAATTTAAGAAAACACGGTGGATATGTTCCGGGAATTAGACCAGGTGAAAGAACAGCTGATTTTATAGAAGATATTTTGACAAAACTAACCACAATCGGAGCTTTATATCTTACATTGGTTTGCCTAATGCCAGAATTTTTAATATCTAGATATCCGATACCTTTCTATCTTGGTGGAACTTCTGTACTAATTGTTGTAGTTGTTGCAATGGACACAGTATCTCAAGTTCAAACGAGATTGATGAGTCAACAGTACGAATCTCTAATTAAAAAAACGAAGTTTGGAAGATAAAAGTGAATATAATTTTGTTTGGACCACCTGGGGCAGGAAAAGGAACTCAGGCAGATAAAATTGTTAATGAATTTGATTTTCATAAAGTTTCTACAGGTGATCTACTACGAGAACAAATTTCAAATAACACAGAAATTGGAATCAAAATTAAAGAAATTATTGATAAAGGGCAATTCGTTTCTGATGAAATAATTGACAATTTAATAAAAAAGATTCTATCCAATAAAAAGTATTTTAACAGATTAGTTTTTGATGGGTATCCAAGAAACCTTAATCAAGCAAAAACTCTTGAATATTTAGTAAAAAAAAACAATCAAAAAATTACATGTGTTTTAAGTTTGAATGTTGAAAGAGATTTAATAGTTAAAAGGGTTCTTGGTAGACAATCATGTAATAAGTGTGGTCAAATTTTTAATGAATATTTTAGACCTTCATCTAAAGAAAATCATCAATGTGGAGATAGTTTTTTAGTAAAAAGACCCGATGATAACGAGGAAACTATTTTAAAAAGATTTGAAACTTATCAAGATAAAACTCTACCTATACTAAATTTTTACAAAAATTTAAATTTACTTCATGAAGTTAACGGAAAGGTCGAAATAGACCAAATATTTAAGGAAATAAGGGAAATAATAGCTTCTTTAGAGACTTGACTTTGTAACACTTATTTATATAAATAGCGTTTTTATAGCTTATCTCAGATAAAATTATGGCACGTATAGCTGGTGTAAATATTCCTCAAAACAAAGTTGTTCATGTAGCTTTAACTTATATTCATGGAATAGGAAATAAATTTTCTAATGAAATTTGTACTAAATTAAACATTTCAAAAAATAAAAGAGCTAACAGTCTAACAGAAGATGAAGTTTTAAAAATTAGAGAGTTTATAGATCAGCATTATAAGGTAGAAGGTGATTTAAGACGAGAAATATCTTTAAACATAAAAAGACTTATAGATCTTGCCACATATAGAGGATCAAGGCATAAAAAAAAATTACCAGTCAGAGGACAAAGAACACATTGCAATGCTAGAACACGTAAAGGAAAAGCTATTGCAATAGCTGGTAAGAAATTAACACCACTAAAAAAATAACATCATGAATAAAAAAGAAGTAAAAAAAACTGACACTAAAGATACAACTAAAGAAAAATCTTTTAAACCAACTAAAGTTAAAAAGCTAAAGAAGATTAAAAAAAATATAACTTCGGGTATAGCTTTTGTTCAGGCTACTTTTAACAACACAATAGTTTCAATCACTGATGATAGTGGCAATGTAATTGCATGGTCTTCAGCAGGATCAAAAGGATTTAAAGGTTCTCGAAAATCTACTCCTTATGCAGCCCAAATTGCTGCTGATACTGCTGCTACGAAAGCACAAGAACATGGATTAAAAACCTTAACAGTAAAACTAAAAGGTCCCGGATCAGGAAGAGAAACAGCGTTGCGAGCTTTACAATCAAGAGGATTTAAAATTATTTCAATTAAAGACGTAACACCAATGTCTCATAACGGTGCAAGACCTCCAAAAAAAAGAAGGGTATAAAATGGAAAATGCAATAATAAATCATAATTGGAAAGAACTAATTAAACCTAATAAACTCAATATACAAAATAGTGAAGATAAATCATTTACAACTATTACAGCTGAACCGTTAGAAAAAGGATACGCTTTGACAATTGGAAATTCATTAAGAAGAATCCTTTTGTCGTCAATCCAAGGTTCAGCGATTACAGCAATTCAAATTGATAGCGTACTTCATGAATTTTCATCTATCAAAGGTGTAAGAGAAGATGTCACTGATATTGTATTAAATGTTAAAATGCTTTCAATTCAAGTTATGTCAGAAGGTCCTAAAAAATTAATACTAGACGTAAAAGGACCAGGTGAAATCAAAGCTAAAGATTTACAAACAAATCCTGAAGTAAAAATTTTAAATCCAGATTTAGTTTTATGTCATTTGGATGAAAATACAAAATTTTATATGGAATTAATAGCAAATAGAGGTAAAGGTTATAGACCTGCAGAAAAAAATAAAAGTGAAGATGCCCCACTAGGATTAATTGCTATAGATTCACTATTTTCACCAGTAAAAAAAGTTTCCTACACAGTTGAAAATGCTAGGGAGGGAAAATCATTAGATTATGATAAATTAGTAATGAATATTGAAACCGATGGATCTTTGCCCGCTGAAGATGCAGTAGCTTATGCCGCAAGAATTTTTCAAGATCAATTGTCATTGTTCGTAAATTTTGATGAACCAGTTGAAGTTGAAAAGAAACCTCAAACCGTTGAATTAGAGTTTAACAAAAATTTATTGAGAAAAGTTGATGAATTAGAACTTTCAGTAAGATCAATGAACTGTTTAAAAAATGATAACATCATTTATATTGGAGATTTGGTTCAGAAAACTGAACCTGAAATGTTAAGAACTCCAAATTTTGGAAGAAAATCATTAAATGAAATAAAAGAAGTCCTAAGTGCAATGTCTTTATATCTAGGCATGGAAATACCTAATTGGCCACCAGAAAATATAGCTGAGTTATCAAAAAGGTTAGAAGAAAACACATAGTAGTTTATGAGACATAAATTTGGGTATCGAAAATTAAACAAAACTTCAGAACATAGAAAAGCATTGTTTAAAAATATGCTTAATTCTTTAATTAAGTATGAACAGATAACAACAACATTACCTAAAGCTAAAGAATTAAAACCTAAAATTGATAAAGTAATAACATTAGGTAAAAATAATACTTTAGCTGCAAAAAAAAATTTATTTTCGAAACTGCAATCTCAAACTTCAGTCAACAAATTAGTGAAAACATTATCACAAAGATATCAGAAACGAAGCGGAGGATATGCAAGAGTAATTAGGGCTGGTTATAGATATGGTGATGATGCACCCATGGCAGTCATTGAACTAGTTGATCGTGACATTAATGCAAAAAAAGTAGATATAAAGAAGAAAACTGAAAAACCTGATTTAAAAGAAACTACTGTTAAAGATACATCAAAAGATAAAAAAAAAATAACTAAATCACAAAAGTAAAATATATATTGGTGTTAACTTATATTACTTTATAGTTACATAAATTAAAATCTATATGAAAAATACTTTTTTAATTAAAAGTGAGTCTGTTAATTCACGTTTAGATAGATGGTTTAAGCGTAATGTTTTTGATGTACCACAGTCACTAATAGAAAAGAATATAAGAAAAGGTAATATTAAAGTTAATAACAAAAAAGAAAAAGGTTCATATAAGTTATTATTAAATGATAAAATTGACATAAAAAATATTTCCTTTACTGAAAAAAAAAAGAGTTATAAGAAAATAAAATATATACCTACTAAAAAAGATTTAATTCAAACTTCTTCGATATTTATTGAAAATAATGACAACTTTGTTGTAATAAATAAACCTGCAGGTATATCTGTTCAATCAGGAACCAAATCTAAAAAAAATATTTTAGATATAATTCAAGACACTAGTGAATTTAAAAATCATAAACCATTCCCAGTTCATAGAATAGATAAAGAAACTACTGGCATACTTATAGTAGCTAAAAATCGTAAATATGCTCAAATATTTACAAACTTATTTAGAATGAGAAAAATTAATAAAAGTTATTTAGGGATAGTTTTAGGTGAACTTAAAAAAAATAAAGGTATTTTTAAAGATGAACTTTTTTATTACGAAGGTAAAAAAAAAATTAGTACAATAGCGATTACGCACTATACAGTTTTAGATGCAAATAATAAATATTCATTACTGAAATTAGTTCCTGTTACTGGAAGAAAGCATCAACTAAGAAAACAATTGTTAATAAAAGGTAATCCTATTTTAGGTGACTCAAAATATAATCTTTCTAGTAACTTGAAATTTAAATCAAATGGTTTGATGCTCCATGCGTACAAAATTAATTTTTCAATTAATAATATAAAATACAGTTTTTCTGCACCGCCACCAGATATTTTTTATAAGACTCTTAATGAAAAATACTTAAAAATTTCTTAATAATAATCTTATCTATATTTTTGTAATTTGTAATCCCTGCCTTTTCTAAATTTGTAACACCTTTATTTTTAATGCCACAAGGAATAATTGATTGATATTTTGATAAATCATTATTAATATTTAGTGCAAAACCATGGTACGCAACCCATTTTTTAACTCTAATTCCAATTGCTGCAATCTTTTTAGGATTATTTTTTTTACCTACCCAAATACCAATATTTTTCTTATCCCTAAAAGAATTAACTTTATATTCTTTAAGAACATCAATTACACAATTTTCAACATTCCTGACAAGTAAACGTATATCTTTTTTTCTTTTATTTAAATTAATAACAAAATAAACAACCTTTTGACCTGGACCATGATATGTATGTTTTCCACCTCTATTAGTTTTTATTACTTTAATGTTTTTGTCCAGCAAATCTGATTGCTTGGAGCTAGTACCTGCTGTATAAACTGGATTGTGTTCTAAAATCCATAGCAATTCTTTTTTCTTTCCATCAAAAACATCAATAATACGTCTTTCCAGAATTTTCATTGATTCATCATAATCAACGGGTTTTATGCTAGTTTTTACATCTATATTCATTTTACATTTGTGATTTTAAAAAAAATCAACTAAACAGTTTTAAAATTAATAAATGGAACTTTTAAATGACTTTAACAAAAAATATATCCGATAAAAAAGTAAATTTTGAGTTTAATAAAGAATTTATTAATCTATTTAGTAAAAAAATCAGAGAAAATGATACAATTTTTCTTAATAAAACTCTCAAGGAGCTTCATCCATCAGATACAGCTGATATAATTGAAAATTTAGTCCCCGAAAATCGCTCGAAGCTTATTGAACTTGAGGGTTTTAATCTTGATCCTGAAATTTTTACTGAACTAAACGAATCTATACAAACAGAAGTATTTATAATTTTATCTATAGAATCTATTGTAAATATTTTGAAGCGTTTAGAATCAGATAATGCATTAAAAATACTTGAAAATTTAGATGAGAAGAAAAAAAATATAGTATTAAATAAATTACCTCCTAAAGATAGATTCTTATTGCAAGAAGGATTAAGTTTTCCTGAAGATTCTGCGGCTAGAATAATGCAAAGAGAGTTTACAGCAATCCCAAGTAATTGGTCTGTGGGTCAAACTATTGATTATCTTAGAGAAAATAAAGATCTACCAGAGGAATTTCTAGAAATTTTTATCATAGATAATAATTTTAAACCAGTAGGAACAGTTTCTTCGTCAAAAGTTTTAAGAACATCAAGAGAATCTAAAATGAGCTCCGTAATGAATGAAACACAAGTCTTAATTCCGGTAAACATGGATAAAGAAGAAGTAGGTCATATTTTTGAAAATTATAATTTAGTTTCAGCTGGCGTTGTAGACAAAGATAATAAATTAGTTGGAATGATAACAGGAGATGATGTATTTACAGTTTTAAAAGAAGAGGCTGAAGAAGATGTGCTTCGTCTCGCAGGTGTTGGAGATGAAGTTCTTACTGATAGTATTTTTAAAAAAACTAAAAGAAGATTTAATTGGTTATTACTTAATTTATTCACCGCATTGTTAGCTACTTGGGTAATAAGTTTGTTTGGTGCATCTATTGAGCAAATGGTAGCATTAGCTTTTTTAATGCCTATAGTTGCATCAATGGGTGGAAATGCAGGGATGCAAACTTTAGCTGTTACAATTAGAGCTTTAGCTACAAAAGAACTTTCTTCAAGCAATTTTGGTAAAATTATTTCTAAAGAATTTTCCATTGGAGTACTAAATGGAATAATATTTGCCATTATTACTGGAGCAATAGTGCAGTTATGGTTTAAAGAATTAAATCTCTCTATATTGATTGCAGTGTCAATGGTACTTAATATGATAGTCGCTGGTTTATTTGGAATACTTGTTCCAGTATCTTTAAAAAAATTTAACATAGACCCAGCGATTGCATCGAGTGTTTTTGTTACAACTATTACTGATGTTATTGGCTTTTTATCATTCCTAGGATTAGGCGCATATTTCTTTTATAATTAAATATTGTCAATCAATCTTATTCGTCTGAGATAATATGCAAAAAATATTTTAAAATTTCTTTTTTTTCTAAATGGTTTAATAATTTTATTAACGTCTAATGGTTCGATATAGTCGATTTTATTTACTCCAAATTTATACAACTCTTTTTTTAAATTATTTTTAAATTTTTTATCTTGTATTAATTTAACTTTATTTTTTTTAATTAGTTTAACAATTTTAGAAGCGGTATTAATATCATTTTTTGTTAAAAGAAAATTTCTTGAAGATAACGCGACCCCATTTTTTTCTCTTATCGTATTACAAGCAACAACTTTAATAAAAGGATATTTTTTTCTAATAAAGTCTTCAACTATTAAAAGCTGTTGCATATCTTTTTTACCAAAAAATATATTTTTAGGATTAAGTATGTCTATAAATCTTTCAATAACATCTGCAACAGCTTCAAAATGTTTTGGTCGATTTTTACCACATAATTTTTTTGAAAATATATTTATTTTAATTTTTTTATTATAACCATTTGGATATATATCATTATGATTTGGCAAATAAAGAACATCAATATCTAAATTCTTAAGTTTTTCGATATCTTGTTTTAAGTCTCTAGGATAAGTTTTAAAATCATTTTCCTCATTAAACTGTTGCTTATTAACAAATATTGACACAACAGTATATTCGCTTTTTTTAATTGATTCTCTAATTAAAGATATGTGACCTTTATGAATACCACCCATAGTAGGCACAAAACCTAAATTTTTTTTATTTTCTAAGAACTTTTTAATCTTATTTTTATGTAAAATTATTTTCATTTGTAAAATTTAAGTATTATATGTAAAAGAAAGCAATGATTAAACAGGCTATTATTCCTTTAGCTGGTCTTGGCACAAGACTACTACCTTTGACTAGCGTAATTCCAAAAGAGCTTTTACCAATAAATGGAAGGCCTGGACTTGAGTATATACTTGATGAGTGCATAGAATCAGGAATTAAAGAAATTATACTAATAATATCAAAAAAAAAAGAAACTATAAAAAAATATTTTTTTAGAGATTTATTCTACCAAAATTTGATTAAAAAAAAACCCAAGAATAAAGAATTAAAGGAAAACTATAAAAGAATTGTTAAATACAAAAAAATGATAAAGTTTGTTTACCAAAATTCGCCTCTAGGAACTGGGGATGCGATTTTGAAATGTAAAAAATTAATTAAATCAAATTATTTTTTAATGCTTATGCCAGATGATTTAATTATAAAAAGAAATTGTTCAAAGCAGTTAATTAAACTTCACAAAAAATATAAATCCTCTGTTATAGCTTCAATGAAAGTTGATTATAATGATATTTCGCGATGGGGAATTTTTAATATTAAAAAAATTAATAAGAAACACTTTAAAATTACTGATGTCATAGAAAAACCTAATCGCAAAGAAGCTCCCTCAAATTACGCTGTAATTGGAAGATATATTCTCCCAAAAGAAATATTTAAAGTATTAGACAGACAAAAACCGGGAAAAAATAATGAGATACATATCACAGACTCAATCAGAACTTTAATTTATAATAATAATAAATTTATTGGACATCTTTTTGATGGAAAATATTTAGATTGCGGCTCTTTAAAAGGATATATAAATTCAACAATTAAAATCTCAAGTTTAAAAATATGAAAATATGCATGATAGGCACAGGTTATGTTGGTTTGGTTAGCGGATCTTGCTTTGCTGATTTAGGTAATACTGTTTATTGTGTAGATAAAGATATTAAGAAAATTAATATGTTGAACTCATTTCAAATACCAATTTATGAACCTGGTTTAAATGAAATTGTTAAGAAAAATTATTTGGCTAAAAGATTAATATTTACAAATAATTTAAAAAAAGCTGTAATTTCTTCAGACATTATATTTATTTGCGTAGGTACACCCACCTCTAAAAATAATAAGTCGGCTGATCTTCAGTTTGTATTTAAGGTAGCTAAGGAAATAGCTTCACATATTAATAAATTTAAAATAATCGTAACTAAATCAACTGTGCCAGTTTCTACTGGAGATAAAATCGAAAAAATAATTTTAAAAAGAAAAAAGAGATCTCTCTTTGAAGTTGCTTCGAATCCTGAGTTTTTACGTGAGGGTGAAGCTATAAGAGATTTTAGATTTCCTGATAGAATCATTGTTGGATCTGATAACAAAAAAGTATTACGTAAATTGGAGAGTTTGTACGAGCCACTAATAAAAAAAGGTGCAAATTTCTTTTCAACCAATAGAAGAGGAGCTGAATTAATAAAGTATGCATCCAACGCATTTCTTGCTACTAAAATTTCTTTTATTAATGAAATAGCAAATTTATGTGAGAAAACAGGAGTAAATGTTGAAGATGTTTCTTTAGGCATGGGCCTTGATAAAAGAATTGGAGGGCGTTTTTTACGTGCTGGTCCTGCTTATGGTGGATCATGTTTTCCAAAAGATACTAAGGCAATTACTGTTACCGGGGATTTGTATAAAACCAATTTATCAATTATTAAATCAGTAATTAAATCTAATTCTGATAGAAAAAAACTTTTAGTAAATAGAATTAAGAGTATTTTATCCAACAAAATTAAAAATAAAAAAATTACTTTTTTAGGTGTAACTTTCAAGCCTAATACAGATGACATGAGAGAATCCTCAAGCTTGTTATTAATTCCATATTTAAATAATAATCGTGCTAAAGTTTATTATTACGACCCTTCAGGTTTTAAAAAAGAGTTTTCTAGATATAAGAGTGTATATTTTTGTGACAATCTTTCTAAGGCATGCAACAATTCAGATCTAATTATTATTCATACAGAATGGGATGAATTTAAGACTTTAGATTTTAAAAAAATATCAAAAAATTCTAAAATAAAAATTTTCGATATGAGAAATCTTTATTCTCACAAGAAGATGAAAAAAAATGGTTATTCATATTATTCAATTGGTAGATAATCTAAATTTCAAATATAGCATCAATTTCTACAGCCACACCTAATGGAAGCGAATTAGTACTAACAGCAGCTCTTGCGTGTTTTCCATTATCACCAAAAACTGAAGATAATAATTCAGACGCTGGATTTATAACTTTTGGTTGATCAATAAACTCATCTGTCGAATTAACAAAACCAGTAATTTTAACACACGATTTTACTTTATTTAAATCACCTGAGACAGCTTTTTTTAGTTGGGCTAGTATATTTATTGCACATAACCTTGCAGCTTTCTGACCATCTTCAATTGACAAGTCTTTTCCTATTTTACCTTTTATTAATTTGCCATCACTAGTAAGGGGTAGCTGACCTGAGATAAAAATTAACTTTTCACTCTTTTTAAATGCTACATAAGCACCAACAGGACTAGGTGCGTCTGGAATTTGTAAATTTAGTTTTTTTATATTGTTTTCAATTGTCATTATTTTTTTTATTTCTTTTACACTTTAATTTTTTAGCAAGACCAGACATTGTTTTCGTAGAATACTCATCGCAAGGAATACTAGGATCTAATTCAGCAGATTGTTTTTTTTTCCATTTTAGAGATTTAAATATATTTTTCTCAAGTGGTTTCAGGCCTTTTTTACATCTTAAATAATCATTCAGACCAGCAAATGTTTTTGTAGAATATTGTGAACAATCTTTTGTTTCAGCAAAAGAAATATTACTAAAAATAAAAGTTAAAGAAAATAGAATTATTGTAAAGGTAAGTTTATTCATTTTTTATTTTTTTTTTTCTTATTTTTATCATATTCTCTTCTTTTCTCAATGAGAATTAAAGCATCATCCATCGTCAATTCAGTAGGATCTTTTTCTTCAGGTATAGTAGCGTTTAAGGATTTATATTTAATATAAGGTCCATATTGACCTTTCATTATTCTTACAGGCTTTTTATCCTCTGGGTGCTCTCCAAGATCTTTTATTATTGATGATGACATTCTTCCAGGTTTTGCTTCAGCTATAAGTGTAATTGCTCTATTTAAACCGATTGAAAAAATTTCATCAACATTTTCAATTCTTGCTGATTTATTTTCACATTTTAAATATGGACCAAATCTTCCAGTATTTAAAAATATTTCTTTTTGATTTTCAGGATTAATGCCTAGGCTTTTAGGTAATGAACAGAGAAATTTTGCTTTAGATAAATCTACTGTTTCAATATCTATACCTTTTGGAATTGAAACATTTTTTACATTATTATTTTCTGTATTACTCTTTTTTCTACCCTTTTTTTTCTTTTTAATAGGTACTTCTACACTTTCAGGTTTTATTTCATATTGGAGATAAGGGCCAAATCTTCCATTTTTCAGATACATATCATTGCCATTTTCATGTTTACCAATCAATTTTGGTTCTGCTAGTTGTGATTGTTGTGCTGCCTTCACTTTAGATAAAGGCCGCGTAAATTTGCACTCGGGATAATTTGAACACCCAATAAAGGCACCTCCACGAAAACTATTTTTTAGACTTAAAGAGCCATCAGGGCAAAGCTTACACTTTCTATTAATTGAACCATCTTTATTTCTTTCAAAAATTAAAGTGCCCAAACTATCATTGAGCATGTCTAAAACCTCTCTTGTCCTTTTTTCCTTAACTTCTGATACATTCTTATTAAAATCTTTCCAAAATAGTTCTAGTACTTTAATCCAACCTTCTTTTCCTGTTGTTATTTCATCTAACTGATTTTCTAATCCAGCTGTAAAATTATAATCTACATATTTAGAAAATAATTTTTCTAAAAAGGCAGTAATTAACTTTCCTCTATCAGTAGGATGAAATCTCTTGTTCATGATTTCGACATATCCTCTTGTAGATATTACTGAAATAATACTTGCATAAGTTGATGGTCTACCTATTCCTAATTCTTCTAACTTTTTTACTAAGCTTGCTTCGGAATACCGGGGTGGGGGCTGAGTATAATGTTGTTCGTCATTAAAAGATTCAATAATTACTGGACCTTTTGATACTTGGGGAAGAATATTTTCATCTTCCTCTTTTTTTTGTTCTTTATAAACTTTTAAAAAACCATCAAACTTAATTACAGAACCGCTTGTTTTGCAAATAGTCTCGTTATCGTTTGATGTAATAGTTATTGTGTTTCTACTAAACTTAGCCGATTGCATTTGGGAAGATAAAGCTCTAGACCAGATCAAATCATAGAGTTTATGTTGATCTGAGCTTAGATATTTTTTTACTTTTTCTGGAGATCTTGCTATATCTGTTGGTCTTATCGCCTCGTGAGCCTCTTGAGCATTTTTTGCTTTTTTTCCAGAATAGCTAAGTGGATCAATTGGTAGATAAATTTTACCAAACTCATTATTAATATAATCTCTAAAAAGGTTAACAGCATCTTTGGAGATATTGGTACCATCAGTTCTCATATACGTAATTAAACCAATAGTTTCTCCTTCAATTTCTATTCCTTGATATAATTTTTGAGCTATTTGCATAGTGCGTGATGCACCAAATCCTAAACGACCCGAAGAAACTTGTTGCATAGTAGATGTAGTAAAGGGCCCAGAAGGATTTCTATTAATTTCTTTTGTAGATATATCAGTTATACTAAATTTTTTTTCTTTAATTAAATCAACAGCTTTATTGATTTCATCTTTATTTTTAAAAGAAAATTTCTCAACTTTTTTATTATTTAAAGCGACAATATTAGTACTTAAAAGCTGTCTATTACTATCTTTAAAATTTATTTTTAAACTCCAATACTCTAAAGGGTTAAATAATTCAATTTCATGTTCTCTTTCAGTAATTAATTTTAAAGCTACCGACTGGACTCTTCCCGCAGATTTTGAACCAGGTAATTTAGTCCACAAAATTGGAGATATATTAAATCCTACTAAATAATCTAAGGCCCTACGTGCCATGTATGCGTCAACTAAATGTGGTTCAATTTGTCGTGGGTTATCAATGCCATGAGTAACAGCTTTCTTTGTAATTTCGTTAAACACTACCCGCTCAACATGTTTATCTTTAAGAAGTTTTTTTTCATTTAAAAACTCTTTAACATGCCAAGCAATTGCCTCACCTTCTCGATCAGGGTCAGTAGCTAAAATAATT
>MDSV01213056.1_pt1 | contig 13742 bp, 13 predicted proteins | sample 810851 | NCBI WGS metagenome assembly MDSV01 (sample SAMN05326640, study PRJNA326480) | marine metagenome | isolation source: seawater | place: Atlantic Ocean: North East | collected 2012 | reverse complement strand
ATCTCGCCGTCTCCAAATATTCGCCAAACCCGGACGAGGCGATCGAACTGGTGAAGTTCCTCAACAACTTCGAAAACCAGAAGGAACGTGCGATCGAAACCTCGCGCCCGCCGACGGTGACGGCCGTCTACGACGATCCGGAAGTGGCCGAAGCCCAGCCCTTCATTCCGCGCTGGAAGCCGGTCGTGCTCAACGCCCTGCCGCGCCCGTCCGCCGCCACCAAGCGCAAATATAACGAGGTCTCCTCGGAATTCTGGACCGCCGTGCATGATACGCTTTCAGGCGACGGCACCGCCGAGCAGAACCTCGCCAAGCTGGAAGCCAAGCTGAAGCGCCTGCGCGGCAACGGCTGGTAAGACATAACGGCGCCGCCCGCATCCCGGCGCGGCGCCGTTTTGCGCAAGAGAAGAAGGGAACGGAACATGGCAGAACCGGTCGAAAAATCGACCCTGTCGCATCAGCGCGTCGTCTCGGCCTGGGTGTTCCTGGCGCCGATGCTGGCAGTGCTGGCCGTGGTCGCGGTCTATCCGCTGGTCCGAACGATCTATTTCGGCTTTACCGATGCGTCGATCGATTTCCCCGAACAGGCGGAATGGATCGGTTTCCGCAACTACCTCGAATATCTCGATTTCGGCGACGGAACCGGTGAATATTACGGCCTGCTCGCTGACCCCGACTGGTGGCGGGCGGTCTGGAACACGCTGCGCTTCACCTTCTTCTCGGTGCTGTTCGAAACCATTTTCGGTATGGTCATCGCGCTGGTGCTCAACACCCATTTTCCCGGCCGCGCGCTGGTCCGCGCCGCCGTTCTCATCCCCTGGGCGATCCCCACCATCGTCTCCGCCAAGATGTGGGCCTGGATGATGCATGACCAGTTCGGCATCCTGAACGATATCCTTATGAAGCTGCACATCATCGCCGAGCCGGTGGCCTGGACCGCCAATCCGGATACGGCGCTTCTCGCCGTGCTGATCGTCGATATCTGGAAGACCACGCCGTTCATGGCGCTGCTGATCCTCGCCGGCCTGCAGATGGTGCCGAAAGACATGTATGAGGCGGCGAAGCTCGACGGCATTCATCCCGTGCGCGTGTTCCGCAAGGTCACGCTGCCGCTGATCATGCCGGCGGTGCTGGTGGCGATCGTGTTCCGCGCGCTCGATGCGCTGCGCGTCTTCGACATCGTCTATGTGCTGACGCCCAATAATCCCAACACGGCCACCATGTCGGTGTTCGCGCGCGAGAACCTGTTCGATTTCGACCAGTTCGCCTATGGCTCGGCGGCTTCCACCCTGCTGTTCCTGATCATCGCGCTTCTGACGATCGGCTTCATCCGCGCCACCCGCATGAACCTTGGAGGTGAGCGATGACCATCCCCGCTCCCGTCAAACGCATCGCGTTCTACGCGCTCGTTCTGGTCATTCTCGTCCAGGCCCTGTTCCCGTTTTATTATGCGGTCCTGACATCGCTGGAAAACGGCCAGGCGCTGTTCGAAGTCAACTATCTGCCCAAGGCGGTCACCTTCGACAATTACGAACACATGCTGACCGACGGCGTCTTCGGCCACCAGATATTCAACTCGATCTTCGTCGCCACCGTCGTCGTGATCTTCTCGCTGTTTCTCGGCGTCACGGCGGCCTTCGCGCTGAGCCGCATCCGCTTCAGGGGGCGCGGACTGCTGCTGTTCACCATCCTGTCGGTGTCGATGTTTCCGCAGATCGCGGTGCTTTCCGGCCTGTTCGAGCTGATCCGCAATTTCGGCCTGTTCAATTCGCTGTGGTCTCTGGTGTTCTCCTACATGATCTTCACCCTGCCCTTCACCGTCTGGGTGCTGACCACCTTCATGCGCGACATGCCGATCGAGATCGAGGAGGCGGCGATCATGGACGGGGCCTCGTCGTTCACCATCATCCGCCGCATCTTCCTGCCGCTGATGTGGCCAGCGATGGTCACCACCGGGCTGCTCGCCTTCATCCACGCCTGGAACGAATTCCTGTTCGCCCTCACCTTCCTGTCGACCGACAGCCAGCGCACCGTGCCGGTGGCAATCGCGATGATCTCGGGCCTTTCCGAGTTCGAGGTGCCGTGGGGCAACATCATGGCGGCGTCCGTGATCGTCACCGTGCCGCTAATCGCGCTCGTCCTCGTCTTCCAGCGCAAAATCGTTTCCGGCCTCACCGCCGGCGCCGTGAAAGGATAATCTCATGGCCTCCATCGAACTGAAGAAAATCTGCAAGTCCTTCGGCCATGTCGAGGTGCTGAAGGATATCGACCTCAACCTCGAAAAGGGAGAATTCGTCGTCTTCGTCGGCCCGTCGGGCTGCGGCAAGTCCACGCTGTTGCGGCTGATCGCCGGGCTGGAGGATATTTCCGGCGGCGACCTGATGATCGACGGCGAGCGCGTCAACAACGTGCTGCCGGCAAAGCGCGGCATCTCCATGGTGTTCCAGTCCTACGCGCTTTACCCGCATATGACGGTCTATGAGAACATGGCCTTCGGCCTGGAACAGGCGAAGCTGGACAAGGCGGAGGCCGACAAGCGCATTCGCGAGGCGGCCGAGATGCTGCAGATCACACCCTATCTCGACCGCAAGCCGCGGCAGCTTTCCGGCGGCCAGCGCCAGCGCGTCGCCATCGGCCGGGCGATCACCCGCCAGCCGCGCATCTTCCTGTTCGACGAGCCCCTGTCGAACCTCGATGCGGCACTTCGGGTCGATACCCGCATCGAGATCGCGGCGCTTCACAAGCGCATGAAGGGCGTGACCATGATCTATGTGACCCATGACCAGGTCGAGGCGATGACGCTTGCCGACCGGATCGTGGTGCTGAACGCAGGCCATGTGGAACAAGTCGGCACGCCGATGGAGCTTTACATGAAGCCCGCCAGCCGTTTCGTCGCGGAATTCATCGGCTCGCCGCGCATGAATGTGATCGAGGGCGACATCGCAGACGGGTTCGGCGCAGCGGCCTGCGGCATCCGCCCGGAGCATCTCGCGATTTCGCGCGAGGATGGCCTCTGGAGCGGGAAAGTGCTGCTTTCAGAGGAACTTGGAAGCGATACTTACATTCACGTCGAAACCGAAAATGCCGGCATGCTTAATGTCCGCGCACCGGGCGCGCAGGATTTCGAAGCCGGCGAACGCGTGTTCGTGACACCCGACGAGACGGCGCTGCATCGCTTCGACGCTGCCGGCGCGGCGATCTAGGGGGCTGGGCATGAACAGCAGACCAACCGAACCGCCGCGCCCGATCTGCGTCATCGGCAATGCCAATCTCGACCTCGTGACCGGCAGTATCGACGACTGGCCGGAATGGGGAACGGAGATTTTTCTTTCAAGATCGGATTTCCGCATCGGCGGATCGGCGGCCAATACCGCGCTCGTGCTCCAGCGTCTGGACCATCCCGTCGGCCTCGTCTCCGCAACGGGCAGCGATGCGGCAGGCGCGATGATCACCCACCAGTTCGCCAGCGCCCTCGACCGGATCGCCGTCCGGCCCGGCCCGACATCGATCTCCGTCGGCATCTTGCAGACCGGCGGCGAGCGCAGCTTCTTTTCCACCAACGGCCATCTCGACGGGCTCGATGCCGCCTTCTTCTCCTCAGCGTTGGAAGACTGGCCGCTTGCTGGCGCGATCGCGCTGGTCTCCGGCGGCTTCGCCCTGCCCGGCCTGATGGCCGAGCACACGGCGTTTCTGAAGCGGCTGAGGGCGCGTGGTGCAACCATCGCCATCGATCCCGGCTGGCCGGGCGACGGCTGGAACGATGACGCCATCGGCATTGCCCGCGCATGGATCGGTCTTGCCGACCACATTCTGCTGAACGATAAGGAAGCGCTCGGGCTATCCGGCGAGAACGCCGTGCATGCCGCCTGCCGGGCGCTCGCCCCCCATATGCGCGCCGATGCCGCCCTTGTGGTGAAACGCGGTCCGGAAGGCGCCGCCTGCTACCGACATCGCAACTATATTATCGAACAGGCCCTCCCTCTCGACGTAATCGACACGGTGGGCGCCGGCGACGCCTTCAACGCAGGCTATCTGAGCGCCGTCGCGCAAGGCCTATCCGAGCGCGCGGCGCTGAGGCGCGGCATCGACGTCGCCTCCGCGGTGATCAGCGAATTTCCCCGCAGCGGCGATGCCATCGTCCCGGAAAGGCGTGCGGCTCCATGCGCAATATCCTCCTCCTGATCGCCGACGATCTCGGACGCATGACTGGCTGCTACGGCGAGGCCGCGATCGCGACGCCCAATATCGACCGGCTTGCCGAAACCGGCACACGCTTCGACATGGCGTTCACCTCCACCGCCTCGTGCTCGGCCAGCCGCTCGGTGATCTATACCGGCCTGCACACGCATGAGACCGGACAATACGGCCTCAACCACGACAATCACCACTTCATGACCTTCGATCATGTGGAAACCGCCCCGGCTCTTCTGAACGCCGCCGGCATGAAGACCGGGATTATCGGCAAGATCCATGTCGGCCCGGATGCGGTCTATCCATGGCAGGTGCGCGAGGAGAGCTGGCAGCGCGATGTGCGCTGGGCGGCCGACCGCGCCGCTGCCTTTTTCCGGGACGCGAAAGCGGAGCAAAAGCCCTTCTTCCTCACCATCGGCTTCATTGATCCGCATCGCGACGAGACCCGCGGCGGCTTCGGCAATGACCGCGCCTATCCCGGCGTCGAGGATCGCATCTTTGCGCCCGAAGCAGTGACCGTGCCGCCCTTCCTGACCGACCTGCCGGAGGTGCGCCACGAACTGGCCGATTATTACCGCTCGATCCACCGCCTCGATCAGGGCGTCGGCATGGTTCTCGATGAACTGGAAAAGGCAGGGCTTTCCGATGACACGCTCGTCGTCTTCCTCTCCGACAACGGTTCGCCCTTCCTCAATTCCAAGACCACGCTTTACGATGCCGGCGTGCATCTGCCGCTGATCATCCGCAGGCCCGGTGGTCACGCGGGCGTAGAAAACCCCAATCTGGTCTCCTTCACCGATATCCTGCCGACCTTTCTCGACTGGGCGGGCCATGCGCCGCCGCCCGGGCTCCGAAAGGGCCGCTCCCTGCTCCCGATCCTCGAATCGGAGAAGCTTGAGGATGACTGGCAGGCCGTGTTCGGCTCGCACACCTTCCACGAGATCACCAATTACTGGCCGACGCGCTTCATGCGCACCACGCGCTACAAATATCACCGCAATGTCGCCTGGCAGCTCGATTTCCCCTTCTCCGGCGATCTCTATGGCTCGCTGACATGGGAGGGTATCCGCAATCAGAACCCGGCGATGATCGGCAGGCGGACTGTGAAAGACTATGTCCGCCGCCCGCCCGAGGAGCTCTACGACCTTGAGGCCGACCCATATGAGGTAACCAACCTGGCCGACGACCCCGCCCACCGCGGCCGCCTGCTTGAAATGCGCGCCGCGACAGAAGCCTGGCAGCGCGAGACCCGCGATCCCTGGCTCTATCGCGACGGCGTGTCACTGCGCGCCATCGAGAAACACCTCGAAAACGGCCTCGCCGTACCGGACCGCTTCGATTTCGACCCGGACAATCCCGGCTCGCGATAACCTATCTGATATCCGAGGCCGGTCTGCCCGCCGAGATCGCCTGAGCTCTAGTTCCCGAGCAACCGCTCGACGTGACGCGGGATTGCCGTTTCGCGTTCGCGCTTGGCACGTTCGGCGCGCAGGATCGAACGGACGAGGTCGTAGGCGTCGTCAAGGTCGTCGTTGATGACGACATATTCGTAATCCCGCCAATGGGAAATCTCGCCGGTGGCGTTCTTGAGGCGCACTTCCATCGCGGCCTTGCTGTCTTCCGCGCGCGCCAGAAGCCGCGCCCTCAGCGCCTCCATCGAGGGCGGCAGCACGAAGATGCCGACGACATCGCCGGGCATGGCCTGCTTCAACTGCTCGGCGCCCTGCACATCGATATCGAACAGCACGTCGCGACCGGCGGCAAGCGATTGTTCGACGGCGGCCTTCGGCGTGGCGTAGTAATTGCCGTGCACTTCCGCCCACTCCAGAAACGCGCCCTCGTCGCGCTTCTTCATGAAGCCTTCCGGGTCCATGAAGAAATAGTGCACGCCCTCGCGCTCGCTCGGGCGGATCTGCCGCGTGGTGGCGCTGATCGAGAGATCGATCATCGGGTCCTCTGCCAGAAGCCGCCGCGCGATCGTCGATTTGCCAGCGCCCGAAGGCGCCGCCAGCACCAGCATCACGCCCCGCCGTCTCACCGTTTCGCTCACGTCCATGCTCACTCCAGATTCTGCAATTGCTCGCGAAATTGATCGATCACCGTTTTCAATTCAAGCCCGGCAGCCGTAACCCCCACCGAATTGGATTTCGAACAGATCGTATTGGTCTCGCGGTTGAATTCCTGCGCGAGAAAGTCGAGCCGGCGACCACACGGCCCGGGCTCGACGAGCAGCGCGCGGGCGGCCGTCACATGGGCGCGCAGCCGGTCGATTTCCTCGCGAATATCGGATTTGGTGGCCAGCAGCACCGCCTCGGCATAGAGCCGATCGCTTTCAAGGGAGGGGGCTGCCTCCAGAAGCCGCTGCACCTGTTCGGAGAGTTTGGCCGCGATCATGGCGGGTTGGCGCGAGGGATCCGCCTCGATATCGTCCGTCAACGCCTTGATCGCGTCGACCTGCCCTTGCAGCACGGCGACGATCTTCTCGCCCTCCTCCGCACGCATCGAAGCCAGCCTATCGATCGCGAGTTCAAGATCGCGCAGGATCAGGGCTTCGCGTTTCTGCAAGGTTTCGCCGCGCTCCTCCGCCTCGCGCAGTTCGGCAATGCCGCGAATCGCCAGCAGTCCTTCGAGCGACAGGCGCGAATCGTCCAGTCTGGAGGCTAGCCGGGACTTGAGATCGAGCACGGCCTCGAGCGCGCTGTCATTGACGGCCAGTTCCAGCTTGCTGTCGGATACGCTGAGGTTGAGCGCAACCTGCACATTGCCGCGCGTCAGCCTTGCGGCGGCAAGCTTTCTGACAGCGCTTTCCAGATGGTCAAAACCCTGCGGCAGTCTGAGACGCAGATCGAGGCCCTTGCCGTTGACGGAACGCAGCTCCCAGGTCCAGCGATAGCGATCGAACTGCCCCTGACTGCGGGCAAAACCTGTCATCGATTGCTGTGTCATGGTCCCTCGCAAACGCTCGCTTGGCGGCACACTACAGGATTTGACGCAACGTCGGAACGCAATAGACGGGCAAACGCACGGTTTTATACCAAGGATCAGTTGGCGGACCGCTCGGCCTCGACCTTACGCCAGGCCCGCACATTGGCGTTGTGCTCATCCAGCGTCTCGGCAAAGGCGTGGCCGCCGCTGCCATCGGCAACGAAGTAGAGCGCATCGGTCTCGGCGGGGTTGGCGACGGCCTCCAGCGCATCGCGTCCGGGATTGGCGATCGGCCCCGGCGGCAACCCGTTGATGCGGTAAGTGTTATAGGGCGTTTCCTTGTCGAGATCGGAGCGGTAGATCGGGCGATCGGAAGGTTTCCCCTCGCCGCCGAAGATGCCGTAGATCACGGTCGGATCGGACTGGAGGCGCATGCCGCGCTTGAGACGGTTGAGAAACACCGCCGCCACCAGCGGCCGCTCTTCCGCCACGCCGGTCTCCTTCTCCACGATCGAGGCCAGGGTGAGGAACTCCTCCTTGTTCTCGATCGGCAGATCCCTGGCGCGCTGCAGCCAGATTTCATCGACCAGCGCTGCCTGCCCTTCCCTCATCTGCTCCACGATCTCGGTGCGCGGCGTTCCGCGCGCGAAGGAGAAGGTCTGCGGCATCAGGCTGCCTTCCGGCGGCAGTTCCTCGGGAAGATCACCGGACAGGTTCGGGTCGGCGGCAAGCTTGTCGAAGACTTCGCGCACCGTCAGCCCCTCGGGAAAGGAAATGCTGAACAGGATCGACTTGCCGGATTCGAACAGATCGGCGATCTCTTCCATCGAAGCGCCCGCCTCGATCTCGTAGTCGCCGGCCTTCAGCGTCTCGCCGTCGCGCATGCGCGCGGCCGTCACATAGCGGAAAATCCGGGAATCGGAGATAATGCCCTCGCGCTCCAGGTCACGCGCGATCGTCGCAAGCCCGGCGCCGCTCTTCACCGTGAACTCCGTATCGCCGGCAAGCGGACCGGGATCGCGATAGCTCGACATGGCGTAGTAATAGATCGCGATCGCGCCGAGGCAGCACAGCACCAGCAGCGTCATCATGAAGTTGAGGAAGATGACGACCGGGCTCTTGGCCTTGTGGGACCGCGCCTTCGGCTGGGGCACGCGCTCGGGCCGCAACGCCTGCTTGGCGGACTTGACCGCCGCCGGTCTGCGTTCCGGCGCTGAACCGCGCTCACTGTCCTGATCCGAGTCGCTCACCGGACCCCCTTATCGCGTATTCCTCGACGACTTTGGAAAGCCGCCTGACCCAAATGAATTGCCGGTATCGCTGTTTCTATCAATGTCCGACATTGCCGGCGAACCGGATGAAAACGGCCAGTCTAAGCTCAGCCGGTCGAGCCGCTGATTCGTCGTCAACGGCTGCCAAAACCTGCTCTTCAATAAAAAAACGGCTGCAAAATGTCAGCCGTTTCTTTTGGGTGTCCACAATGGCGGTCGGCTCAATCCGCGTAGCGCCGCAATACCAGCGAGGCATTGGTGCCGCCGAAGCCGAAGGAATTCGACAGCGCCACGTCGATATTGCGCTTGCGGGCCACCTTCGGCACCAGATCGATCGCCGTCTCGCGTTCGGGATTATCGAGGTTGAGCGTCGGCGGCGCGATGTTGTCGCGGATCGCCAGCGTCGAAAAGATCGCCTCGATCGCGCCGGCCGCGCCCAGAAGATGGCCGGTCGCGGACTTGGTGGAGGACATCGACACCTTGCCGGCGGCATCGCCCAGCAGCCGCTCGACGGCGCCGAGCTCGATCGTGTCGGCCATCGTCGAGGTGCCGTGGGCATTGATATAATCGATATCGGACGGCGCGATGCCGGCGCGCTTCAGCGCTGAGGTCATGCAACGGAACGCGCCCTCGCCGTCCTCGCTCGGCGCGGTGATGTGGAAGGCATCGCCGCTCATGCCGTAGCCGACGACCTCGGCATAGATCTTCGCGCCGCGCGCCTTGGCGTGTTCCAGCTCCTCAAGCACCACAATGCCGGAGCCCTCGCCCATGACGAAACCGTCACGATCGACATCATAGGGGCGCGAGGCGCGCTGCGGCTCGTCGTTGAAATTGGTGGAAAGCGCCTTGCAGGCGGCAAAGCCGGCGAGCGCGATGCGGCAGATCGGCGATTCCGTGCCGCCGGCAACCATGACATCGGCATCGCCGAAGCCGATGATCCGGCTGGCGTCGCCGATCGCATGCGCGCCCGTCGAGCAGGCCGTTACGACCGAATGATTGGGGCCGCGCAGCTTGTGCCGGATCGAGACCTGGCCCGAGGCAAGGTTGATCAGGCGGCCGGGAATGAAGAACGGGGAAACGCGGCGCGGGCCGCGGTCGCGCAGCGTATAGCCGGCTTCAACGATCCCTTCGAGCCCGCCGATTCCGGAGCCGATCAGCACGCCGGTCGCGATCTGGTCATCGTCGCTTTCGGGATGCCAGTCGGCATCCGAAAGCGCCATGTCGGCTGCCGCGATCGCATAGGTGATGAACGGATCGACCTTGCGCTGCTCCTTCGGCTCCAGCCACTGATCGGCATTGAAGCTTCCATCGCTGCCGTCGCCAAGCGGGATTGAGCATGCAATCCTGGCTGCAAGATCTTCCGTTTCGAACGCGGTGACCTTGCTGGCGCCGCTGACGCCGTCCAGCAGACGCGACCAGGTTACCTCGGTCCCGCAGCCAAGCGGCGTTACCATGCCCAGACCGGTGATTACGACACGCCTCATTGGTGGATCGCCCCCCATTTTTCTCAAGTTTCTTGCCATCATGACCAGCGTTTCATGCCGGCCAATGCCGAGTGGAATCGACATGCGCCGAACTATAAACGCTCTCGCCACAAGCGCAAAACCGTCCTTGATGCGTTCCCGTCCCGGAACGCAGGACAAAAAAATGGCCCGTATCACCGGGCCGTTCGAGGCGGGTTGCAGGTATGACCCGAACGCCGCCCTGAATTTTCAGTCGATCAGGCCTGAGCCTTCTCGATGAACTTGATGGCATCGCCGACCGTGAGGATCGAATCAGCGGCATCGTCGGGGATTTCCACACCGAACTCTTCTTCGAAGGCCATGACCAGCTCGACGGTATCGAGCGAGTCGGCGCCGAGATCGTCGATGAAGCTTGCGCTTTCGACAACCTTGTCGGCATCCACGCCCAGGTGGTCAACTACAATTTTCTTAACGCGTTCTGCGATATCGCTCATGTCGGTTTCCTCGACCTGTCTCAAGTTCTACCGGATGCCTTGACATCCGCTATGTGAAAGCCGCCGGCCCTCCAAAAGGAAACACGCCGCGGCAGATATGTGAACCAAAGCCCACTTAAACCGAAATCCCGGCCGATGGACCGGGCTTCGTTCATTGGACTGTTCTTGGCAGTCCCGGCCCGCTTACCATGCTTTGTTCTGAGCGCAAAGCCCAAAAAACACCGCGTTGCCGGTCTCTCCAGCATTTTCGACGGCCCGCGTGGAGCGGACCGCAATGTCAGATCATGGCCATGCCGCCATTGATATGCAAGGTCTGGCCCGTGACATAGCCGGCCTCGTTGGAGGCAAGATAGGTGACGGCGGCCGCGATGTCATCCCCGCTGCCCATCCGCTTCATCGGAACGGCGCCGAGGATCGCTTCTTTCTGCTTGTCGTTCAGCTTGTCGGTCATCGCGGTTTCGATGAATCCGGGGGCCACGCAGTTGACCGTGACGTTGCGCGGCGCGACTTCCTGCGCCAGCGATTTCGAAAAGCCGATCATGCCGGCCTTGGCGGCGCAGTAATTGGCCTGGCCCGGATTGCCGGTGACGCCGACGATCGAGGTGATGTTGATGACCCGGCCGAAGCGGCGGCGCATCATCGGATGCATGATGGTGCGGGTCAGCACGAAGGCGGCGGTGAGGTTGACCTCCAGCACGCTTTCCCAGTCCGCGTCGCTCATGCGCACGAACAGGCCGTCCTTGGTGATCCCGGCATTGTTGACCAGGATGTCGATGCCCTCAAGCTCCGCCTCGGCCTTTTCGCCGAGCGCCTTGACGGCGGCGCGGTCGGAAAGATTGGCGGGAAACACATGGGTGCGCTCGCCAAGCTCGCCAGCCAGCGCCTCGAGCTTTTCCGCGCGGGTGCCGTGGAGTGCCACGGTCGCGCCCTGGGCGTGGAGCATGCGGGCGATCGCCTCGCCGATGCCGCCGCTGGCGCCGGTAACGAGCGCCTTTCGGCCAGTCAGATCCAACATGTCATAACCTCGTCAGATGTTTGCCCGCCAATCGCGGGCCGTTTCGGTTTCAGCCCTTGATCGCCTTCAGCGCCGCGTCGATATCGCCCGGCGCGTTGATCGCGACGCCGGAGAGCGAACGCTCGATGCGCCGCGCAAGACCGGTCAGCACCTTGCCGGCGCCAACTTCATAGAGCGTTTCGATTTCATTTGTCGCAAACCAGCTCACCGTCTCGCGCCAGCGTACCCGGCCGGTGACCTGCTCCACCAGCAGCTTCGTGATTTCATCCGGATCGGAAACGGGGGCGGCGCGGACATTGGCGATGACCGGCACCACCGGTTCGCCGCGACGGACTTCGGCCAGCGCCTCTTCCATCGCGTCGGCGGCCGGCGCCATCAGCGCGCAATGGAAGGGTGCGGAGACCGGCAACAGCAGCGCGCGCTTGGCGCCCTTCTCCGTCGCGATCCCGACCGCCTTTTCGACAGCGTCCTTGCTGCCGGAGATCACCACCTGGCCACCGCCATTGTCATTGGCAATCTGGCAGACGCCGGCGGACGAGGCTTGTTCGCACACCGCTTCAACATCCTCGAACTCAAGCCCGATGATCGCCGCCATCGCGCCCTTGCCGACGGGGACCGCGCGCTGCATGGCATTGCCGCGGATGCGCAACAGCCGGGCGGTATCGGCCAGCGAGAAGGTGCCGGCGGCGCAGAGCGCCGAATATTCCCCGAGCGAGTGGCCGGCGACATAGGATATGTCGTTCGCCAGATCGAGGCCTTCGGCCTCCAGCACCCTGACGGTGGCGAGCGAGACAGCCATCAGCGCCGGCTGGGCGTTGGCGGTGAGCTGGAGCTGGTCTTCCGGACCTTCCCAGATGATGGCGGAAAGTTTCTCGCCGAGCGCATCGTCGACTTCCTCGAACACCAGTCGGGCGGCGGTAAACTCATCCGCCAGCGCCTTGCCCATGCCGACGGTCTGGCTTCCCTGACCGGGAAAGGTGAATGCAACGCTCATCTCAATCAGCCTCTTTGCCGTGAAACCTCCCGCGCGTTCCTTATACTACCGGATCGCGTCGGTTTTCGTTCTCCAATTGACGTTTCGTTCGCCCAAGTCAAGGGCGCGCCACGATGCGCCGCGACAAGTCGGTAGCGAAAAAACCCCGCATGCGCTTGCACCCGCGGCGCTTCGCGCTAAAGTCGCGGCACTGATCACCCAAGTCGTTTCTCAAGGTATATTCATGAAAATCAAAAGTTTGGGCCGCACCGGCATCAGGGTTTCGCAAATCTGTCTCGGCACCATGACATGGGGCACGCAGAACACGCTGGAGGAAGCTTCCGCCCAGATGGACTATGCCGTGGAAAACGGCGTCAACTTCTTCGACACCGCCGAGATGTATCCGGTGACCCCGATCGGCCCGGAAACCTACGGCCGTACCGAGGAATTCATCGGCGCATGGCTGAGCGCGCGCAAGAAGCGCGATGATATCGTGCTCGCCAGCAAGGTGGCGGGTCCCGGTCGCCCCTGGGTGCGCAATGGCAGCCCGTTGACGCCGGAGGGCATCCGCACGGCGCTCGACGACAGCCTGAAGCGGCTGAAGACCGATTACATCGACCTCTACCAGGTGCACTGGCCGAACCGGAACCATTTCCATTTCCGCAATTCCTGGTCCTATTCCCCCTTCGGCCAGGACCGCCTTCAGGCCCGCGTCGATATCGCCGAGACGCTCGACACGCTGGACGATCTGGTGAAAGCCGGCAAGATCCGCGCGATCGGCCTTTCCAACGAGACCTGCTGGGGCGCGATGAAATATCTGGAACGCGCCGAGGCGAAGGACCGGGCGCGGATCGCGACCGTCCAGAACGAATACAATCTGCTCTACCGCCACCACGATCTCGACATGGCCGAACTTGCCTATCACGAGGATGTCGGCCTTCTGGCATTCTCGCCGCTCGCCGCCGGGCTTCTGACCGGCAAATACCGCAACGGAAAGCTGCCGGAAGGGTCGCGCGCGGCGGTCTCGTCTGCCGATCTCGGCGGTCGGCTGCAGGAGCATCAGGAACCGGCGGTCGATGCCTATTGCAAGCTCGCCGAAACCCACGGGCTGGACCCGGCGCAGATGGCGCTCGGCTTCGTGCTGTCCCGCCCCTTCGTGACCGCCGCCATCATCGGCGCGACCTCGATGGAGCAGCTCAAGACCAACATCGCCGCAGCAGACGTCGCCATGACCGACGACATTCTCGGCGATATCGCACGGGTGCACAGGACCTTCCCCGCGCCGATCTGAGAGAGGCCGCATAGCCCCCAAAACAATCTCCCCCCTTGAGGGCAGGGCTATCGCATATGAGCGATCATTGAGATTAGGAAGGCCTCGTCCCATCCGGCTTTTTTCATTTTGCGCCGGAT
>MDSV01128014.1_pt1 | contig 13742 bp, 8 predicted proteins | sample 810851 | NCBI WGS metagenome assembly MDSV01 (sample SAMN05326640, study PRJNA326480) | marine metagenome | isolation source: seawater | place: Atlantic Ocean: North East | collected 2012 | reverse complement strand
GCGCCGGCGAACCCCGTCGAGGCGAAGAGCGCGCCGGCGAAGAAGACGCAACCGCGCGAAAGGAAAGCACCCGGAGCGAAGAAGGGGACGAAGCGGAGTGGGATGAAACAGGACGAGCACGAGATAGCCGAGGCGTTGTTTGATCTCGCCACGCTCGCCGCTGACGTCGACAAGGAGCCGGAAGGCAAAGCGAGCAAGCGGAAGAAACCGCGAACGACCAAAAAGGCGAGCGCGCCTGCCAGAGGCGCCAAGGCAATCGTTCAGACGGTTTTAGGTGCGGATGATGCCGCGCGAGGGGGATTACCGCCCGTATACGCGGGAATGGGACTTCCGCCGCTCGGAGCGTTTCCTCCGCCGGTACCTCCGCTCGGCGTGGCAAATCCGTTCCACCCACAAGTTCCTCGCACGAAACCGTTCCGCAACGCCACCGCTCACGTGTATATTGCGCACTTCATAGATTTCACGCAAAAGGTTTCAAAGCAAACGGTGACAACGCACCAAGACGCAATGGCGGCTGCCGCCGAGAAGGGTGGCGACGAGGCGCAACGCAGAGCGCAAACCGGGGACGCCAGCACGTCTGGCCCTCCGTTCGGGGGCATGCCGCCGGGTGGTTTCTCTCCGTTCATGATGAATCCGTACTTGATGGGTGCGTTCATGGCGGGTCAACCGATGGGACCGGGTGGCGGCGGTCCGGACGCGTCGCAACAGGCGCAACTTTTGAATATGATGATGCAACAGGCGGCCGCCGTGCCGTTGTTCGCGAACCAACCCATGGGATTCCCTCCTCCGATGGGTACGATGAATTCGTCTCAGCAGGCCCAGGGCGGCGGAGGAGAGCGCAGTGGCACCGCCGGTGTAGACTCGAGCGCCGGCGTGAATCCGTACCTCTCGCCGATGTTCGCGATGCAAAATCCGATGATGCTGGCGGCGATGGGTTCCGCGATGCCGCCTCAGATGCAACAACACGATCACTCCGGAGGAAACGAAAAAGTCGGCGCGCCCGCCGGAGACGCGCCAGCCGCCGGCGCCGAGGCGCCGAAAGTCGAAGCCAAGTGAGAAAGTTTGAAAATAGTTCGCAGACACTAGAGTAGAGAGCGTGTAAACACTTCATGACGAGATTGACGACGAGTTGATGAAGTCGCGATGGCGGTGACGATCGCGCGCGTTGCCTTCTTCTATTTTAAAGCGCTCTGTGATTGCAAATTTGTTTTTACAAGAGGAGCCAGCCTACGCCGAGGGCGAGGAGAGCGAACGCGCCGCCGCCCCAAAACGCGCCCGCCGAACCAAGTTGGTCGCACAGGAATCCAGCCATGTAGTTTCCGAAACCAAGAGATAAACCCTGAGACATCGCGGCGATCGCGAAACCGGTGCCACGCACGTTCGGAGGCATCGTGGCGCTCAGAACCGCCTTCATGTTGCCCTGTGTCATCGACATGTGCACGCCGACGACAAGGTAGCCGACGAACACCTGCCACGGGACGTTGGCCATGACGAGGATGGCGTCCGCGACCACCATGAGACCGAAACCAACGAGAAGCATCGTCTTACGCCTATCTCTTCCGCGCTGCTCGGCGTTATCCGCGTACACGCCGAAAGGATACGTGAGCGCCGATTGCATGATGTTCGTCGCAAACATGAGCACCGGAAGGTACGCCACCTGCATGCCGACAGCCTTGGCGTGAAGAGTGACAAACGCTTCGCTAAATCTCGCAACCTTGAGGATGGAGAACACGAGTAACGCCCGCCAGAATGCCCAAGGCAGTTGAGCCACCTCGGTCCAACTCCATTTCCATTCGCCCCACATGAAACTCGACGAGTTCGAGATTTGAGATTTTCCCTTGCTCTGCTGTCGCGCCTCGGCCCATGGATCGTCGGCCCAAATCAACGCTCGCGTGCGCAAATCGTCTTGGGTCATCTCGCCACCGTCGACGCGACGAAACCAGCTCTTTCGCTTCCTCGTCTTTCTGATTCGAACCGTACCGACGTCCTCCGCCACGCCCTTGGATTCCTCAAAGCCGTCGACGATTTGATCTAAAAACGGCGACACCATCTTGGCTCGGCTCTTCATCTGCCACAACCAGTCTCGCACGGTTCTCCAAGTCTTTTGTCCGCGGTGCCACACAATCTCGCGCATGTTGGACGTGCACGCGGTTCGGCGCCATCGCGCCCGCAGGTGAGGCATCGCCAACGGTCCCCGCGTGTGTCGCTTCCACGAGGGAAGCGCGCGACCGCGACCGGGAAGCATGAGCGGCTTGTACTTTGGCTTGCTCATCTTACGTTTCGGCTTTCGCACAGCCTTGATGAGAATGAATATCGCTATGATGGATGGGAACGTTGCGAGCGTGAACGTCGCTCGGAAGTTGTTGTGCGTCGCCTTCATCACCGTCATGGCGGCGAGCGAGCCCACCACGCCGCCGAGCGTCGTCATCGATTGGTGCAAACCGTACGTCGACGAACGTTTCGGGCGCGGCGATAAATCCGCGATGAGCGCATCCGTGGGCGCCGCCCGAATGCCCTTACCGAACCGATCTAGCAATTTACCCACCACGACCTGTTGCACGTTACCCGCCGACGCGAGCGTCAGCTTCATCGCCGCCGTCATCACCGAACCGACGGCGATCACTTTCACGCGCGATTTCAGCACGTCGGAGAGGACACCCGAGAATACTCTGCTAAAGTTGGACACGAAGAGCGCGAAACCCTCCATGGCGCCGATGCGCGTGTTGCTGAAACCGAATTCGGTTTGCAAAAATACGGGCAGCAAAGAAAACACCATGCACGTGGACGAAGTCCACAGGAACCCACACGTCGCGAGCGCCCACACGGAGAGGTTATCCACCGGATTTTGCACTACGGTCGGTAACGGCGTTCGCGACTGACCCGGGAGACGATGTAAGACGTAACTCAGGAATCCCGCCACTCCCTGCGCCCCCGTCGATTTTTTCTCGCCGCGCGCCGATCCATCCGCCTCCTCCTCCTCTTCCTCGTCGTCGTCCATGGATTTCAATCCCTCCATCTCGCGGATGTATCCGGCGTACCATGCCTCCTCACTGCTCGGCTGTTCCACTCTTTTCCTATACACGGTGCCCTCGGCGAACGCTCCGTCCAAATCTTCGACGACGGCGTCTCCGCCTCGATTCGCGCTCGCCGTCACTCGCTCCTCCTCCTCCTCCTCCTCTTCCGCGTCTTTAAACCGGCGAGGATCATCAATGGCACGAATGCCACCCACCAACTCACCTCGTCTCGCGCTCGCGCGCCAAACTCGCGTCCTGGCCGACGTCGACGCCGACGCCGACGTCGTCGCCCTCGCCGCTCCGCCGCGCGCGCCTTCACCTCGCCCATCCACGCCTCGCCGTCCATCCATCTCGCGCGTCCACGCGCGCGCGACGACATCACGCGTACTACCCTCTTCCCAACGACGTCCACGCGCGCGTTCACACGCCCCGACCCCGTTCGCGGCGCGTCGTCGTCGTCCCGCGCGCGCCGGCGTCGCCCCTCGCGTCCTCCCCGTCGTCCCCGCGCGCGTCCCCGCGCGCATCTCGCCTCGCGCCCCCCCCCCGCGTTCGCGCGCGACCTTTCGCGTCGATCACTCGTCCGATCGCCTCGCTCGAGACCTCCTCCCGCGCGTCCGCACCCGCGCGCGCCCCTCCCTCGTCGCCGCGCTATCCGAAAGCGGTCGGATCTCGTCCCCGTCGACGCCGTCGTCTCGCGACGCCACCTCTCGCTCGATTCGCGACGCGCTCGAGACGGACGCTCGAGTTCGGCGACCGCGGTCGACGATGCCGTCGACGACCGCGCGCGCACTGCCGACGCGCGCCGCCCGCGCGCGACGTCACGGCCGAGAGAGGGCACGGCGGGAATCGTGATCGACACGAGATTCGTCCGTTGGAGTGTGAGAGGTGTTCAATACGAGGTTTGTCTCGCATACGACTGTGTGTGCTCGGATACCTGGGTTTACCCCACAAAGTCGGACGAATGACACCTGATGTGTAGTAAACTTCGGGAGACTCGCACGTCCAAGAAGAAGAAAACGACACGCGTCGGTCGCGCGCGGCCCGGGGACGATGGATGACGACGACGCGTCACACGACGACGAAGCCGACGACGGTCGAATCGCGACGGCGACTCGCGACGGCGATCGATCGATCGATTCGCGCGACGACTCGAACTCGAACTCGAACTCGAACTCGAACTCGAATCGCGTCGGCATTCATTCATTCGTCTAGGTTTCGGCGGCGAGGCGACCGAACGGACGAATCGTCGACGGGGACGCGAGGAGCGCTGGGGAATCGGAATCATGGAGGAGGCGAATCGAGAGGAGAATGAATTTGTCACCGGTCCGCTGAGCGTGCTCACGGCGAGCGTCAAGGCGAACACGCAGGTTTTGATCAACTGTCGAAACAATCGCAAACTCTTGGCGCGCGTCAAGGCGTTCGACCGCCACTGCAACATGGTTTTGGAAAACGTCAAGGAGATTTGGACCGAGGTGCCGAAGACGGGAAAGGGAGCGGCCAAGGCGAAACCGGTGAATAAGGATAGGTTCATCTCGAAAATGTTTTTACGCGGTGATTCGGTGATTCTCGTCTTGAGAAATCCAAAGTAAACGACGCGAAGAAGAGAGACAGAGACAGACTTTCTAGTAGCTAGTATTATAAAAACAAACACGTGATGACGATGAATGCAATCGTAGGAGACTCGTTCGTTCTTTCGTTCGTTCGTGCGCGCGCGCGCGCGCTCTACTCGGCGTCCGGGTTGGCTTGTCTCGCGAGCATGGCGTCCATGAAACGAGGACAGAGCGCCGTCAGAGGCGGGAGTTCGTGCGAGGGAGCGTCGAAGAGAGCGCCCCATGGCATCTTCCCGACGCCTCTGTGCGCGCCTCCGATGACGCGTTCGTGCGTGGGAACGTCCTCGTCCTCGTCATCGCCGTTCAGATCGAGCGAGCGAACGGCGTCGCGCGTCTCCGCGAGCAACGCGCGCGTCTCCGCGGAGACGGGAGCGCCGGCGACGGCGGTGCCTCCCGGGAACCGTCTCGCCACGGGCGCGCGGTCGACGTCCATGTCGTCGCGCGCGCGCGCTTCTCGATTCGTCTCCGCGCCGACGCGCACGATCTCCCGGTCGCGCGTGACGACGAGCATGGGGACGGATTCCGGCGCGCTCGACGCGTCTCGAGACGCGCGATCGCCGGGCGGGAAGAGCACCACCTCGGGTGGCCCGTCTCGACACGCGTACGCCCCCGCGGGTGCGACGACGCGACCGACGAAACGAACGACGACGGCGGCGTCGGCGGCGTCAGTCGTGGCGAAGACAGCGGCGAACGTCGGCGTCGACGGGTGCGCGAAGACGTCGATGCACGGTGACGCGTACACGCGCCACGGTTGAAGCGTTTGCAAGTTCCAGACCACCAACGAGCGTCCGTCGGCGGCGACGAACAGAGGCTCTCCCGCAACGAAGGCGACCGACTTGATGGACGGCTGCGCTCCGTCCGTGGACGACTTGGGCATGGTGAGCGTCGCCAGTCGCGCGTTCGTCTTCGGATCCCAAAGAATGATTTCGCTCGCCGCAGTGGCCAAGATGGATCCATCAGAGCTGAACGCCCCGCACGTGATCGACGATCCACTCGGGTGCGACGCGCACGATCGACATCGCCATCCGGCGTGTTCACCGCCTCTGGAGACACGTCCGTTGGGCACCCAAATCTTGACTTCGCCGTCGACGCCGGCGGTGAACGCCATGGACTCTTCGAGACTGTGCGCGCTCGGCCGCACGCCGACGGTGGTGATCAAGCCTTTGTGCGGGATCTCACACTGCGCAACGCACGTGAACGCGCCGCCGGGAACGGGCGTCGCCGTCGGCTCTTCGTCTTCATCCGGCGCGTCGAGACGTTCCCAAATTTTGAGCGTCTCCTCGACGGAGCGCGTCACCACGGGCGGTTGATCGCTGCGTCTGTCGACGGTGAGAAGGATGCGTCCATCGCGCGAGAAGGCAGCGTGCGCAACGTGCGACTCCATGGGCGAATCCGCGTCCCCACTCGTGTTGACGTAGTTTATCGGCGCCACGGCGAGATCGGCGACGTGGTCGTCGCACGCGTAATCGAAAAATTGCAGCGCCGCGCCGGCGGCAGAAAACACGGCGACGTCCGCGCGCGGATCGTAGGCGACGACGGACGCGTACGCGTCAGGCGCCACCGATGCATCGAGTACGGGCGGTCGAACGCCCTGAATCGTCCCTTCCACGGTGAGAGATGCGACGTTGACGAGACGGATGGCGTTGTCGGCTCCGAAGAGCGCCAGACGAGACGGATCGTCGCGTCGCGCCACAATCTTCGTCAGAGGCGCGCCCAAGCGCGGAAGGTACGTCTTCTTCCCGTCAGCAAGCGTCCAAATCACCAACACCGCCTCCTCTCCACCCGAGAACAGGTGCGCTCCGTCCCCGGAAAAGTGTAAACACCCGACGGCGCGAGAGTGCCAATGCGACGTCGTGCTCGGCAGGGCGTCCCCGTTCACCTCTGTCTCCTCCCCTTGCGCCTCGTTCTGTAATCGCTTCACCGCTCGAGCGAATCCGTGCCACATGACGATCCTCCCGCTCGAATCCCCCGCGGCTAAGATTTCGTCGTCTCTCGACAGCGCCAACGCGGTGACCCCCTTGGTGTGATGAATCCGAAGCGCTCTCGCCCCGTTTCCTCCTCGATCCTTCCCCGTCCCCCACACGTAAATCGTCCGTCTCTCCGCGCACGCCACGAACGTCCCGCTCGCGCTCGCCACTAATTTACACGGTCTCGTCGTCTTCCCCAGCCTCTCCGCGATCTTTCCCTTGGACAGACTCACCCTGTACACGCGTCCGCCGCCGTCCTCGCGCGCGCTCGCGCTCACGAAGACGGCGTCCTTCCCAGCCTCACCTCCCGGGTACACCACATCGTATATCGCGCACGGAAACGTGTAACTCCGCACAACCTTCCCAGTCTCCGCGTCCCACACCGTGAGCGTCCCGCTCGCGCTTCCGGTGACGACGACGCCGCTCGAGCACGGACTCGCCGCCGCGCACGTCTGCTCCGCCCCCGGCGCCTCGCTCGAGCGCACGCCTCTCCCCGTGGCCGCGTCGTGCGCGCGCACGCGCCATCTCGCGGGAGTCACCAAGACCGTGTCCTTCACCGCGAACGCGCCCGAGGGCGCGGACGCGAGCGCGCCACCGCTCAGACGAACCGCGCGCGCGCCGCCGCCGCCCTCGAGCGCCTTCGCGCGCGTCCCCGTCGTCGTCGTTCCCGTCTTCCCCAGAGGCGTCGTCGCGCTCGAGGCGCGAGTGGACGAGCGAGACGCGCGCGCCATGGTCGTCGCTTCCGCGCCGAGCGTCGCACGACCCGCGAGGTGGACGCGCGACGCCCGAGTGTGTCGACGCCCATCTTTCGCTGTCGCGCGACGACCGAACGACGAGGGCGCTCGAGGGACTCATTGGTGAGTCATGAACCGTCACAGGGAAGTCACAGGGAAGGTTTTGATGGGCACGCCTCCCCGGTGGACCGGCAGACGCGGACGCGCGGGTGAGGACGAGGCGGACGACGGGGCGATGAGTAAGCGGGCGGTGAGCGCCGTCGTGCGACTCGTCGTTCCGGCGGGAGCGGCGAAACCGTCCCCGCCGGTGGGTCCGGCGCTCGGGCAACACGGGGTGAACATTATGAGTTTTTGTAAAGATTTCAACGCCAAGACGAGCGAACACAAGGCGGAGACGCCGGTGCCGGTGGTGATCGAGATATACGGCGATAAGACGTTCGAGTGGACGATGAAGACGCCGCCGACGTCGTATTTCGTGGCGCGGGCGGCGGGCGTGAAGACGTGTTCGCAGAGACCGGGACACGCGACGGCGGGACGCATCAACCTGAAGCACGCGTACGAGATCGCAAAGGTCAAGGCGAGCGATAAAGGGTTGGGGAACGTGAGTCTGATGAGTCTGACGAAGTCGGTGTTGGGGACGGCGAGGTCGATGGGGGTGGAGGTGACGGATCCGAGGAAGTGAGCGAAGTGGGCGAAAGAGTAGTCGAGGAGGCGAAGAGTAGTAGGCTTTTGTTGAATATCTGAAAGAGTGTAGCTATATAGGATAACAAAACGTTTCATCTATACCCGTTGCACCGGCGCTCGCGCTCGCGCCGCCGCCTCCGCCTTCTCGATCGCGGACACGTGCGAGTAATAAGAGATACCCGCGATGGCGACGGCGCCGCCAAAGATGTTGTTGAACGTCACGGGAATGTCAAAGAGCAACCATCCGAAGAAGAAGATGAACACCGTCTTGACGTGACCGATGACTTGGAAAGAGAGCGCGGTAAAGGTTCCGATGCACATGTATTGAGAAATGTTGACCCAAATCGCGAGCAAACACGAAGCCGCGAGAAACATGAAGGACTCGCTCGTCCAGTAATACTCGGTGATGAAGCTTCCCGTGAGCATTTGGTCCAAGAACGGACCGACGGTGAGCATGGAGAGCGCCATAAGCGGCGCCGTCTTGCCCAATAATTCATTGCTTCCGATAGAGTACTCGACTTGCAAACGATTGACGAGAATCTGTTGCGCGCTCGTGGACAAGACGGCGATCATGGCGACGATGGTGCCCCAGAAATTCATCGTCGTCTCCTGTAAAGTCGCGATACCGACGCCGCACATCACCACCACGATCGCCTGCGCGATCTTCCACGACACCTTTCTACCCAAGAACGCCATCTCGAGCATACACACGGCGGGAATTTGCAACAGTTTTGCCAACTGATAAAACCCGACGTGATTCATCATCAACGATAAATTCAGAGATATGATGCTCGTCGACGCGATCGCGACGAACATTAACAATTTATTTCTCGGCATCTCTCGTCCACCCTTCGCCGGCTGCGTGTTCATCTCTGCGCCACTGCCAGCGCCTCTGCTCCCCTTGCCGCCGTCGGCGCGAAAGAATCGAACGCTCATCGTGCACAAAAAGTGCATCCCGCACAGCGTCGTCGCGTACTGAAACGCGTACCCTTGCGAACCCATGAGTTGTTTGTTCACCATGACGATGGCGACCGAGCTCACGAAATTACTCAACCACTTGAGCGCGTCCGCCGCGGATAACCCAGCTCCGCTGGTCGCCATGGCGAACGTCTTCGTCGACTCTCTTCTCGCCTCTCGACGCGCGCTCGGTCGCGCACACCTCCACCGATCGAACGCGGTCGAGTCTTCGTCGCGCTCGTCCGAGAAACGCGTCCTCCGAGCGCGGTGTTCGCGCGCTCGCGCGTCGCGATCTGCGTCGACGCCCATCTTTTGTTACATTCGAGCGCGCGGTGGCGATTCATTCGAACCACGGCGCGCGACACACGGCGACGCGCTGGCGATCGAGGCGCGATGATGCGCGCGGAATCGCTCGGTCCGGCGACGGCGCGATTGATCGTCGGCTCGGAGGCGTGTGAGACGGTTCGAGACGATCAGTTTTCGGTGTTGAGACGGGCGGAATCGATCGAGGATGATTTTTTGAGCGACAATTTTGATTTCGCATCTCTGAGCGCGGGCGGCGGGAAAGGCGGGGATTCCATGGCGCGCACGAAGGATAAGAGGTTTTTCGTCAAGTTTTTAAACGACTCGGACGGGAAGAGTCTGTTGGAGGATTCATTTTTGCGCGAGTACGTCGCCAGGGCGTCGAGCGGGCAGAGTTTGATGTCAAAGATTTTCGCCGTCTTCGTGCACGAGAAATACGGGCGGTTCATCGTGATGAACAACTGCGTGAACCCTCGCGTCAAGGCCTGGAGTCGGTTGTACGATCTCAAGGGCACGGCGGACGATAAGACGCTCGTGGCGGATGGTTCGTCGGTGTATCACTCGCACAAGCGTTGGTATAACGTGCCGCTCATGGTGCGAGAGTGTTTCGGATGTTTTCGAGCCGTGCCGGTGCGACGTCGGAGGTATCTGAAGGGGAAACACGAGGCGTTCGACGCGCCGATCTACGTGACCGAAGGGCAGCGGGAGGAGGTGATGACGGCGCTGAAGAATGACGTCGCGCTCTTCGAAAAGCACAACTTGATGGATTATTCTTTGCTCGTCGCCGTCGAGCGCGTGCCGACGAGTCGAATCAAAGAGGAGGCGAAGATGCTCGAGGGCGACGTGCACAACAAACCGTACGTCGTCGAGTACGGCGGGGAGGTGTTGATCATATACTTGGGTGTCATCGACTTTTTGCAGAGTTGGACGAGCGGGAAAAAGGTGGCGCACGTCATCAAGTACCTCTTCGCGCCGAGACCGATCTCCACCGTGCACCCGACGCCGTACGCCAAACAGTTCCTCGACTTTTTCAAATTCAAATTCAAACCCATGGGATTCGAATACCCGAATGATTCTAGCGCCAAGCGAGCGGGCTCGTCCGCGACGCCGAGCAAGAGCGGCGCGAGCCCATCCCTCGTCGACCGTCTCAAGAACGCCGCGGGCGTCGCGGTGTTGACCACGGAGGAAGACTAGGACGAAACCACTCCGCGCACAGCGTCTCATAGCAGCTTCTTTTTCGTACTGTAATTTAACTTGGTTATGCTCTTTTACAAAGCGTTCTAAAAACCCTTGGACCTGTCCAACCCTTCCGGAGAAATCTAATCGAAGTATCCTTGCTTGCGCGCTTGGACACCAATTTGGCCAAACATCATGCACGCGAACAACCCCATGTGCCACGTGAGCATGTACAACCAGATCTTGTCGTCCGCGGCCGGGCCTTGCGGGAAGTTGGCCAAGTTGGCGCTGATGCGCTCGCTGAACAATTCAAACAAGGACGCGTTATCCGGGAACGCCGGGCACGGCGACGCCGACGGGATCACCCAACCGAACAAGGACGCGAGGTGCACCGGGACGGAAGACTTCTTCCAGTCATCGTCAAACTTCAAGTCCGCGGACGCGGCAACCTTGACGGAGGCGCGAGCCTTGACAGCCTTGCGAGCTGCGCGCGCGAAGAACACGAAAACGAGTCGCCGTCAGTCGAGTGTCCACGGCCTGCATTTCCCACGAATCACGACTCAACAATCGAGGACACCCCCTCCACCTCCCGATCGCCCCACCGATCGGTCGGTCGTTCGATCGGGCGCTCATCCATCCGTCGTCCGCGTCGCGTCCCGTCGACCGCGCGCGACGCGCCGACCGCGTCCCGTCGACGGTCGTCGATGTACACATAAAAATACACCGCGTCTCCTCGCGCGCGCGTCTCCCCCGTCCCACCGTCGCGCGCGCGTCTTCACGCGTCTTCATCCCCCGTGCGCCCCGATCGCGTATCTCCGTCGCGTATCGCTCCCGCGTCCCGCCTCGGTGGCGGAGCGTTCGTCCTCGTCCTCGTCGTCACCGATGCCGTCGACCGCGTCATCGATTAATTCCGAACGTACGAACGCCATCGTCATCGCATCGAGCGTCCACGCACCTCGCGGCGCGAGCGCCGAGCGCGTCGCCGTCGGCGCGAGCGCGAATCCTTGCGTGAGAGCCACCATCGTCAAACGTCGAGTTGTGCGGGTCGAGGCCGCGATGGATGGATCGATCGATCGTGGTGGGTGTGATACATAAATAATTGATACATGGGGATCGTGGGCGTGGAATGCGTGTGATGGTGCGTGATCGGACACGCGGATACATCGTCGTGAGACCCTCCATCGATCGAGTGGTGCGTACATTAGTGGTCAGAGGTACGTACTCGAGCACGACGAAGTGCGATCAAACGTGTTCGTACAGTGTTCGTACTGTGGTCGTCCTGGACGGCCACCATCGATGTGATTTGAAATTGAAATGCGTCGGTGCGGCGCTGTCGCGTTCGAAGACGCGTTCGAAGACGCGTCAGAGACCGAGGGGACGGACCGAGGGACGCGCAGACGCGCGGGTCGTCGGTTCGGTTCGGTGACGCGCATCGACGCGCGCGTTCGGAAGGATTCGACGCGCATTCACGACGACGACCCGTCGACATCGCGTCATTCATTCGATTCATTCATGTCCACCGCGGGCGGCGCGTCGTGGCGAGAGACGCTCGCGCGCGCCGATGGGGACGCGCGGGCGAGGGAGGAACGGTCGAAGACGCGGGGATTGGCGCGGTGGCGACGCGATTTCGCCTCGCGGTGTCGTGAACGCGTTCGAGGACGGCGGACGGTGGACGGCGGCGCGCGCGGGCGGCGCCGGGCGTGGCGCGCGTACGGACCCGAGGGGACGACGACGACGCGACGAAAGGACGTCGTGGGGGAGAGCGAGAGCGAGAGCGAGCGTGAGGAAGATGATGGGTGGGCGAGGGAGGCGGAGGAGGCGGAGGAACGGGCGGCGAGGTGGGCGTACACGAGCGCGTACGTGACGTCGGTGGCGAACGCGTTTGAGCGCGCGTTGGAGGCGAGAGAGGCGAGAGGGGTGCGCGAGAGCGAGGGCGAGGAGGATGCGTACGAGGAGGAGGAGGAGGAAGAAGAAGAAGAAGAGGCGTACGAGGAGGAGGAGGAGGCGTCGACGAGCGAGGATGAAGAGAGGGATGCGAAGAGAACGTCGGAGAGGGCGGAGGCGGCGCCGTCGGCGGCGGCGATGACGGCGACGACGACGATGGCGACGGAACCGGAACCGGAACCGGAACGCGATGTCGACCGACAAAATACAGTCGCGACGGTGGTGTCGTCCGTCGCGGTCGCGCCGGCGGCGAAGAGCGTGGTGGCCGTGTCGGCGAAATTCGTCGCCGCGCTCGCCGTCGGCGCCACCGCCGTCGTCGCGCCGTTCGTGATGGGAGGATCGTCGAATTCGCTCGCTCCGGGGCCGACTTCGTCCCTGAGCTCTCGTTTGCGCGATGTCAACTTTTTCAACTCGCGAGGACGCTCGTTGAATTCGTACGAAGGTCCGAATTGGCGCGCGATGGAACGCGCTGAGGCGACGGCGGCGGCGAACGTCGCGCCTCTGCAGCAGCGTCTCGCGGAGATGGAAGAGGAGCTCCGCCAGGCGAACGACGAGCTCGAGCGCGCGCGGGAGGAGGTGGACAACGCGGCAAAGACACGACGTAAACTCGCGCAGGCGCAGACGGAGGCGAGCGAGGCGAGCGCGCGCGAAGCCGCCGCTGTGGCGGATCGGGACGCGGTGTGGAAGGCGCTTCGAGGACAACTCTCCGACGCCGCCAAGGCTCGAGCGACGATCGAGACGGAGAGTCTGTCCGTGGCGGCCGACTTGGAACAAGCGAAGACGGCGCTCGATGAAGCGTTAAAGTCAAAACCGACGTGTGATTCGAGCGTGGGTGACGATGACGACGAATTACGCGCCGCGCTCGCCGAAGCCGAGGCGAGTCGAGACGCGCTTCGAGCCAAGGTGGATGAGTTGTCGAGCACGGTCACGCGCTTGAATGAAAGTTTGAACGCGTTCACCGAGGCGAAGCCGCGAGAAGAGGAAGAGCGCGAGCGACTTCGGGACGAGACGCGCGCGTTGACGCAGAAATTAACCGAAAAAGAAGAGCGACTCGGCGAGCTCGAGGGGCGACTGGCGTCTTCGGAGAAAAATCTCGAGACGCTCGCCGAAGAGTTATCGTCCAGCGAGGACAAGCTTCAGCGCGCTTTAGCGCGCGCGGAGGATGTGGTGGAGTCCTCGTCGGAGGAGGAGGCGAAATTCGCGCGAAAACTCGCCGAGATGCAGACAGAGTTAGAGTCGAGCAAACGACGCGCCGTCGAGGCGGCGGCGGCTTCCGCCGAGGCAAAGATGGCGCGCGACGACGCTCTCGAGGATTTACGTCGCGCGCAGATCGAGGCGTCGAAGGAGGCACAG
>MDSV01041252.1_pt1 | contig 13743 bp, 6 predicted proteins | sample 810851 | NCBI WGS metagenome assembly MDSV01 (sample SAMN05326640, study PRJNA326480) | marine metagenome | isolation source: seawater | place: Atlantic Ocean: North East | collected 2012 | reverse complement strand
CTTTTTCGTGTACGCGTACTCCGCCTCCGTGCGGCACGCCTGCGACTCCTTGTACCGGTGCGTGACGCACATGATGATGGCGTCGCTCTGCTCGATGGCGATCGCCATCGCCTCGAGCGTGCTCCCCATCATGCGGTCGACGTCCATCCACACCGTGAATCCCTGCGCCATGAGCTCGTCGCGCAGGCGCAACACCTGGCTCTGCATGCGCCACTCGTACGAGAGCATCACCTGCCCGGTCGCGTTTTCCACCGTGCCTTCGCCGTTCATGCGCGCCAGCGTCTCCTCCGAAACCTCCGCCACCTCCGAGGCAGCCTGATCGCCTTTGATCATCCACAGCGCGCCCTTGGCTTTCCGTTTGGTGTCGTCCGATCCCGTCCTGCGCGTCTCCTCCAGCGCGTCCACCACGCCCGGTTCCAGGTTCACCCTCTCTCGAATCGCCACGTCGAAGGCGAGGTTCCAGAGCGCGGTCGCCGCCCAGAACTGCGCGGCGTCCGTAGACGAGTGCGGCTCCTGCGGTTCCCGTAGCGCCCTGACCAGCAAGGGTAAAGCCCCCGCGTCCGCGATGCGCGCCTTGTTCGCGTCGTTCGTCGCTAAATTCGCGATGCTCTTCGCCACCTTTTGCGACTCGAAGATGTGGCCGTCCACGCGCGCGTCGTCCAGCGCCGCGCGCAGGGTGTCGACGATCTCCTCGACAACCGTCGGATCCGCTTCCATGCGCACGTCGCCCTCCTCCTTTCCCAGCAGGTTCGACAGAACGCAGGCGGCATTGATGCGCACGACGCGTCGCTCGGACTGTAGCAAGTCGAGCATGTGCTCCGCCGCGCCGGAGGCCATCAGCAGCTTGTACTGCGCGTTGTTGTGCGACAAGTCGCGCAGAGTCGCGCTGAAGTGTTCGGCGGCGGAGGCGCCGTTGAAATCCGCGTACGTCGACGCGCACGCGGCGTTCGTTTTCGGTGCGGGCGCCTCCTCCCCCTCGCCGTCACCCGAGGAGACGTCGCAAGGTGGGAGGGCCAGCCGGTTCAGAATCACGGGCACGAGCCTGCTCTTCGCCATCAGCCTGTGCACGTCGTCGTTCCTGGACGCGAGCGTCGAGACAAGCGCAGCGGCGGCGCACGTCGACTCGTCCGCGGCGCGTTCGTCGGCGACGGCGTTCTTGATGGCATCGATCGCGCCGAGCTCCGCCACCTTGGCGCTCATCCGCGCGTTGCGCTCGCACAGCGCCTGCAGCGCGTACGCGGCGTGCACGCTCCCGAGCTCGAACATCAGCAGCAGGTTCTGCGAGATCTCGCCGTCCCCCGCGATTTTGCTCTGCGCGCGGGGCAACTGCACGTCCCCGGTCTCGATCTTGAGCGTGAGGTACTGCCGCACCCACTCGGCCGCCTCGATCGCGTCAGCGGAAAGGGAAGACGCAGAACCCGTCTCGATGGAACGCGCCCACTGTCCCAGCGCGCGCTTCACCGACGCGATCTGCGCGTCGTGGCTCGACTCCTTGCCGACCACATCCAGGTCGTACTTAACTAATGGGATGTCGGGGATAACCCTGGCCGACTCGGCCGAGGCGGGGACGCGAACGCGGTCGAGGCGGCCGCGCGCGCGTGCGCGCTCGTTCAGACGGGGGAAACGACCTGCGATGAGCCGGGCGGGGGTCGCACGCGCGGCACACGCCATCACCGCGGCGAGCGGGCTGACGTCGCCCGAGCGCGAACGGTATGGCCCTCTCGAAGTCGTCCGAAGTCCGAACGCCAGCTTGTCATCTTTTATGTAAGAACTCGCCCGCCGCGGCCGGCGCCGAAAATATCTTCTTTCGGAAAGGCTGACGAGGCGTCATTCTCGCCCACGCGGACCGCAACACCGAGCGCTTCCCGCGCGTGACCGAGAGTTCACACGTAATAAGGTACGTCCACGGCACGCGGCGGGGCCCGGACCCCTCTTCGTTCGCACCGACACCCGTCGCCCGCGTCGATTCCCGAAAAGAACGCGCCCCGATTCCGTGGGTACTTTTTGCCACGTGCGGCGTAAAAAGCGCACGCGAGGCGTCATTCAACAACCCGCCCCTCCCCTCGCCTCCCTCCCTACTTCTCGCTGACCCTCGCACCTCCTCGACTTCCGTCGCCTCGACTTCCCACCGCGTTTCTCCGCGTTTCTTCGCCAGACCCGCCTCGATCGTCGTACCCGGAGCGCGATGGAGCTCACGCCGACGGACGCCCCGACCGCGGAGACGACTGGCGTGAAAAAATCAGCCAAGATCTGGTACACCCTGACGGACGAGGCGCCGGCGCTCGCGACGCGCGCGTTCCTGCCGATCGTGCGCCGGTTCCTCGCGCCGACCGGCGTCGCCGTCGAGGCAGCAGACATCTCCCTCGCCAGCCGCGTCCTCGCTGCGTTCCCGAACAGGCTCGCGCCCTCGCAGAGGCGGCCGGATGTCCTGGCGGCGCTCGGCGAGATCGCCAAAACGCCGCGCGCGAACATCGTCAAGCTGCCCAACGTCTCGGCGTCCGTGCCGCAGCTCGAGGCGGTCATCGCTGAGCTCAACGCCAAGGGCTTCTACGTGCCGCCTTATCCCAAGGGCGACGCGGCGTCGCTGTCCGACGCGGAGAAGGATACCAAGGCGCGGTACTCCAAGGTGCTGGGCTCAGCGGTGAACCCGGTGCTGCGCGAAGGCAACTCGGACCGCCGCGTCGCCGCGCCCGTCAAGGCGTACGCGCGCGCGCACCCGCACAAGATGGGCGCGTGGTCCGGCGACTCCAAGACGCACGTCGCGTCCATGCCCTCCGGGGACTTTTACGGCTCGGAGAAGACCTCCGTGATGCGACAAGCGGGGTGGCTGCGCGTCGAGCTGCACCCCGCGAGCGGCGGGGACGCGACGACGCTCAAGGAGAAGGTGCCCGTCGAGGCGCTGGAGACGGTGGACGCCGCGCGCATGTCCCTCGCGGACCTCGACGCGTTCATCGAGAGCGAGCTCCGCGCCGCGGCGTCCCAGAACCTGATGGTCTCACTGCACCTCAAGGCGACCATGATGAAGGTGAGCGACCCCGTGCTTTTCGGGCGCGTCGTGTCGGTGTACTTCCGCGACGCCTTCGAGCGGCACGAAGCCGCGCTCGCCGCCGCCGGCGCCAACCCCGAGAACGGCCTGGGCGCGGTCATCGACGCGGTCGGAAACGTTCCCGACGCGGCGTTGCGCGCGCAGATCCTCGCGGACATCGACGCCTGCTACGAGCGGCCCGACCGCCCGCGCGTCGCGATGGTGGACTCGGACCGCGGGATCACCAACTTCCACGTCCCCTCGGACGTGATCGTCGACGCGTCCATGCCGGCGATGATCCGCGACGGCGGGAAGATGTGGAACGCGGACGGCGCGCTGGAGGACGTCAAGTGCATGATCCCCGACCGCTCGTACGCGGGCGTGTACCAGGCGTGCGTCGAGGACTGCAAGAAGCACGGCGCGTTCGACGTGGCCACCATGGGCAGCGTCGCCAACGTCGGGCTGATGGCGCGCAAGGCGGAGGAGTACGGGAGCCACGACAAAACCTTCCGCGCGCCCGCGGATGGCGTCGTGAAGACGTTCTTCGTCTCTCCCGAGGGCGCGAAGGCTGATACCCCCGTCTTCGAGCACGAGGTCAAGGCTGGCGACCTGTGGCGCATGTGCCAGACCAAGGAAGCCGCCGTGCGCGACTGGGTGAAGCTCGCCGTGACCCGCGCGCGCCTCTCGGACTCGCCGGCGGTTTTCTGGCTGGACCCCGCGCGCGAGCACGACGCGGCGCTGGCGGAGAAGGTGCGCGGCTACCTCGCCGCGGACCACCCCGAGGCGCTCGCTGCGACGCTCGCGGACGGCGAGAAGCTGGTGGACATCATGCCCCCCGTCGCGGCGATCGAGCACGCCATGTCGCGCGCGCGCGCCGGGAAGGATTCCGTGAGCGTCACCGGCAACGTGCTCCGCGACTACCTCACCGACTTGTTCCCCATCATCGAGCTGGGCACGTCCGCGAAGATGCTCTCCATCGTGCCCCTGCTCGCGGGCGGCGGGCTGTTCGAGACCGGCGCCGGCGGCTCCGCGCCGAAGCACGTGCAGCAGTTCTGCGAGGAGGGCCACCTGCGCTGGGACTCGCTGGGCGAGTACCTGGCGCTGGCGGTGTCACTGGACGACCTGGCGCTCAAGACGCGCAACCCGAAGATCAAGATCCTGGCCAAGGGACTCACCTCCGCCACGGGCAAGCTCCTGGAACAGAACAAGTCCCCGAGCCGCAAGGTGCGCGAGATTGACAACCGCGCCTCCGGATTCTACATCGCCATGTGGTGGGCGGAGGCGGTGGCGCGGTCTCTGCCCGCGTTCAAGCCCCTGGCCGCGTCGCTCAAGGCGAGCGAGCCCGTCGTCGCGCGCGAGCTGGTGGAGGAGTGCCAGGGCGCGCCCGTGGACCTCGGCGGGTACTGGCTCCCGGACGAGCGCAAGTGCGTGGAGGCCATGCGCCCCAGCAAGACGTTCAACGCGCTCATCGACGAGCCCGTGATGATGTCTGCGCTCGACCCCCCCGGCTCGAAGACCGTGGACAGCATCTACGCCGCGATGGACGCCAACCTGCGCGTCGTGCGCCGCAAGCTCGGCGGCAAGCCGCTGACGCTGGCGGAGAAAATCGTGTACGGACACCTCGACGACGCCGAGGGGTCGCCCGCGCCCGAGCGCGGCGTTTCCTACCTCAAGCTGCGCCCCGATCGCGTCGCCATGCAGGACGCGACCGCACAGATGGCCATCCTGCAGTTCATCTCCTCGGGCCTGCCCAAGACGGCGGTGCCCACCACGATTCACTGCGACCACCTGATCGCCGCCGAGTCGGGCGACGTCGAGGACCTGGGCAACGCCAAGAAGGAAAACGCCGAGGTGTACGACTTTTTGTCCTCGTGCGGGAACAAGTTCGGGATGGGGTACTGGAAACCCGGCGCGGGGATCATCCACCAGACCGTGCTCGAGAACTACGCGTTCCCGGGTGGGCTCATGATCGGCACGGACTCGCACACGCCCAACGCGGGCGGGCTCGGGATGTGCGCCGTCGGCGTCGGCGGCGCCGACGCCGTGGATGTCATGGCGTCGCTGCCGTGGGAGCTCAAGGCGCCCAAGGTGATCGGCGTCAACCTGAGCGGGCGCCTCTCGAACTGGACCTCGCCCAAGGACATCATCCTGAAGGTGGCGGACATCCTGACCGTCTCCGGCGGCACGGGCGCCATCATCGAGTACTTCGGCGAGGGCGTGGACACGATGAGCGCCACCGGCATGGCCACCATCTGCAACATGGGCGCTGAGATCGGCGCCACCACCTCAATCTTCGCGCTCTCCGAGCGCCAGCTCGAGTACCTGCGCGAGACCGGCCGCGGCGAGGTGGCGAAGCTCGCCGAGCTGAACCGCGCGAACCTCGTGCCGGATGCCGGGTGCGAGTACGACCGCGTCGTGGACATCGACCTCGACGCGCTCGCGCCGCACATCAACGGGCCGTACACGCCCGACCTGTGCACGCCCGTCTCGCAGCTCAAGGCACGCGCGGAGCAGGAGGGGTGGCCCGTGGACATCTCCAGCGCGCTCATCGGGTCCTGCACCAACTCCTCGTACGAGGACATGGCGAAGTGCGCGAACCTGACGCAGCAGGCGCTCGACGCCGGCCTGACGTACAAGGTACCCTTCTACGTCACACCCGGCTCGCGCGCCGTCCAGGTGAACATCGAGAAGGACGGCTTCGTGGACGTGTTCGAACGCGCCGGCGCGACGGTTTTGGCGAAAGCCTGCGGCCCGTGCATCGGCCAGTGGCGGCGGCAGATGCCGCCCGGCGTGAAGAACACCATCGTCACGTCGTACAACCGGAACTTCGCCAAGCGCAACGACGGCAACCCGGACACGCACGCGTTCGTCACCTCGCCGGAGCTCGTCACGATGCTGGCGTTCGCCGGCCGCCTGGACTTCAACCCGTACGAGGACGCGCTGCCCACGCCGGACGGCGGGTCGTTCGCGTTCGAGGTGCCCGCCGGATGCCCCGCGATTCCCCCCAGCGGCTGGGACATCGACGACTCCATCTTCCAGCCCCCGAAGAGCGCGGAGGAGGCGGCGGGCGTGCAGATCAAGGTGGACCCGTCCTCCAAGCGCCTGCAGCTGCTCGAGCCGTTCAAGAAGTGGAGCGGCGAGGACTACGTGGGGTGCCCGGTGCTCATCAAGGCGCTCGGGAAGTGCACCACGGACCACATCTCCATGGCGGGCCCGTGGCTCAAGTTTCGCGGGCACCTCACGAACATCTCCGAGAATTGCCTCATCGGCGCAGTGAACGCGGAGACGGGCAAGACCAACGCCGTCGCGAACGTGTTCACCGGCGAGGTGGGCAAAGTTCCGGAGATTGCCGCGCAGTACCGCGACGTCGCGAAGAAGCCCTGGGTGGTGGTGGGCGACAAGAACTACGGCGAGGGGTCTTCCCGCGAGCACGCCGCGCTCGAGCCGCGCTTCCTCGGCGGCGTCGCTGTCATCACGCGTTCGTTCGCTCGCATCCACGAGACCAACCTGAAGAAGCAGGGCATGCTCCCGCTGACGTTCGCCGACCCCGCGGACTACGACAAGGTGTGCGGCGAAGGCATGCTCCTGGACATCGTGAACCTGCCCCCCAAGCCCGGGGAGCGACTCCGGGTGATTGCGCGGGACGCCGCCACCGGCGAGACGATGCACGAGATCGCCGTCGACCACACGTTCAACGACGAGCAGACCGAGTGGTTCAAGTGGGGCAGCGCCCTGAACTACATGAAGATGGTGAACGCCAGCAGCGAGCGCAGCGGCGTCGCGTGAGCCGAGCCGAAAAGCCGACAGAGAGAGACGAGGGGATGCGCGTGTACATAGTGTAGATACGCTTGTGATCGCACACGCGTCGTCGACGAGCGTCGTTTCGGTTTTCGGGAGCCAGAGGGGCGCCGCGCGCCGTGAATCGCCGCGCAAATGATCGATCGGCTGAAATCCCTTTGCGCGTGTTGATTTTCTTTTTCAGTCGCCTGTCTGCGTGTCTGCCTTTTCGTCGCTTTTCACGACGCGAAACACATCCGAGACGGGCATACCAGACCGCTCTACCCGCCGACACTTCTTCCACCCCATGTTCGCCACGGCTCAGTTCTCCCGCACCACTCCCCTCGCCGCGCCCAAGCGCGTCGGCGGCGCGCGCCGCACCGCGCGCGCCGTGCGCCCCGTCCGCGCTCAGGCCAAGGAATCTGACGGTATCGAACCGATCATGGAACCTTTGTCAGTTTCGCGTCGCGTGCTCGGCCTGTCCTCCGTGCTCGGCGCCGCGTCGCTGACCACCGACCTGGTCTTCCCCAGCCCCGTGGAGGCCAAGAAGATCGTTTCCGGCTACAGCCCGCTCGAGGGATTTGACGTGCGTCCCCAACCCCGCCCGATGGCGCCGAACGAGTCGCTCAACGCCTGGTGACGCGATGACGCTGCATAACGAGAGCACAATCGCGCGCGAATCGACGATGCCTGCCAGGTGTGCGCGTTCGCCGCCGAAAAGCGCGCGAACTCGGTTTTTTTTTTCACGGCGCGTCGTGTTTGGTCTTTCGTCTTTTTCTCGAAATCGACGAAACGCTCGCCGCTAACCATAAACCCCGAAACTTTCCCGTCGCGACGCGCGCGCAGGTGACGTACGTGTTTCACAAGACCGGCACGACGGGCGCGGACGATTGGTACAAGAACGCGTTCAAGCCCTTCCTGGACGGCGGCCTGCACAGCGGCGAGGTGGGCAGTCCCGAGACGGGCGCCGCGTTCAAAACCGTCTTCAACGCGACGGTGCTGCGCGGCCGCGAGGCGGAGAACGAGACGGTCGCCGTCGCGTTCGTCCACCCTCAGGCATCCTCGGACGCCATCGCCAAGTTCTTCGACGACAAGAATCCGTTCTGGCAGCAGGGCCGGGACGAGGGCTGGCTGCTCGGCCCGATCACCAACTTTAAGACCACGCCCTTCCTGGTTCGCGGGCCCGACCCGAAAACCGGATACCCGCCGCAGTGGAAGAAAGGAAACGGCGTGCTCGTCGGGACGTTCGGGTTGAAGATCGACAAGAACGACTGGATCCCCGCGTTCACCTCCCCCGACTCAGACAAGCTGCACGACGGCGCCGGCATCTACACCTCCGTCGCCTCCGCCGTCAACAAGGGGTCCGAGTACGACAGCAAGTTCAAGGCGGTGCAAGTGTTTCACACGTTCAAGACCTACAAGCAGGCGGACGCGTTCGGCGCGGCGATCGAAGCCAAGCAGCCGCCCTTCGACGCCGTCGCCGAGATCACCGACAACTTCCAGACGCAGACGTTCGAGGTCATCTCGGACACGTTCTTCCCCGAGTACCTTCCCCAGGCGTGAGAGAAAGGCTGTGGGCGTCGATCGCCCTCGTGTCAGCCGCCGCGCGTTCACGCGCAGGCGCGTGTTCACGCGCGACCCTTTTTATCCGGATATCAATGCCAAAAAGTGCAAAATCGTGCGCAATTTTTCGCTCCCGGCAATTCGCCGCGAAAACCCGATTGCGGCGGTGCGCTTTTTCCAGACCGCCGACGCGCGAGGTGCGCGGCGACGCGCTCGAACTCCGCGTTCGACGCGAGGTTTCGGGTCGTCGCGCCGCGGCTGACTCGCGGGGAAGGTTCGCGCGCTGGGGAGCGCGATGTTCCAGATCGCGCGCCTCGAGGACCCGAATGTCAAGATTCTTCCCGAGAATCTCGGCAAGCCTCGGCTGACGGCCGTCACGCAGGTCATCGAGTCCCTGTACGTGGACAAGGTGGTGAAGGACCTGGGGTTGGTGGTGACTTTGTACGAGATCGTGAGCATAGAGGGCGGCACGGTGTACCCAGGCGAGGGCAGCGCGCACTTTCACGTGGTGTTCAAGGCGGTGGTGTTCCGCCCGTTCGTGGGGGAGGTGCTGGAGGGCGTGTTGAAGCGCGCGGACCGCAAAGGGCTGTACGTGCACCTCGGGTTCTTCAAGGACGTGTTCATCCCCGAGCACATGCTCCAGGAGCCATCCGCGTTCGACGCCGAGGAACAACTGTGGGTGTGGAACTACCAGGACTCACGCATGTTCATGGACCTCGACGAGACCGTGCGGTTCAGGTGCAGCTCCGTGCGCTTCCCGGAGCAGCCGAGAAACGCAAAGGCGCTCGACGGACACTCGGCGCTGCTCGGGAGGACGCCAGAGGGCAACTTCGCGCCCATGGTGATCGTCGGGGACGTCAACGCGGACGGACTGGGGCTCACCAGCTGGTGGCAGAAGTAGGCGTCCACGACGACGAACCGGTACCGGGTGTCCCGCGCGCGACCGCGATGTCTGAAGGACGGGTAGCCGGCGAGTTTACGGTGCTACTAAAACGTTTCTGAATAGACGTTCGGCGGTTGCGCGCGAACCCGCGCTTCTCGCTCGGAGGAGCGTCGTTCGCCGCTCGCACCGTCCGAAGGCTCGCGTCTGAGACGCGATTCGAAACCGTCTGTCCACATTAATATCGAGCGGGCTACACGCGCGCTAAGCCTCACTCGCCTCCGCCGCTTTCTTCGCCGCCTCCGCCTTCTCCTGCTGCGCCTTAATCTGGTCCATGGCACTCGAGAGCATCTCGTTCTTCTTGCCCTTGCCGAGCGCGGGCATCGCCTGCATCAGGCGCAGCTCGGCCTTGACCGTGCCGAACTCACCGAATGTCTTCGGGTCCCACTCCAGCGACGAGCGCGCCACCGCGCTCACCGCCGTCGGGTCCGGGCCGCGCGGCGGCCCGCGCTGGACGCGGACGCCAAACTCCAGCGCCTCGTCGCTCAGGATCGGCAACAGTTTCAGGTGCTTCCGCTTGGCGAACGAGGTGAGGATGACGGCGCGCTCGGCGACGACCACGTCTAGGTCGCCGCCCGCCTCGACGGAGATGTCCCCGAGCGGTAACCACGCGCCGAGAGACGCGACGGCGGACGCGCCCGCGTCGTCGGGCTTCATCCCAAGCGCCGCCGCGACCTGCTCGTTCTCAGCGGACTTCGCGACCCGCGCGCCCTCCGGAGATGTCTCCGCCGAGGTCGCCATCGATCCGCTCACATCCGACTTGACCTTCCTTACGAACAGGAAGTACTCTTCCGTGGGCTCGTCCGCGCCGAACGCGTGGTTGATGGGCCCGCGGTCGGCGGTGGGTTTCGGGGCGGCTTTGGCAACCTTCTCCTTGCTTTTGAGGGCCGCCTGGTACGGATCCGAGGCGGCGTTCCGGTACTTCGAGCCCTTACCCTTGGCGCGGACGGCGGTGTTCACCCGCCTCGGCGCGCGCAAGCCACTGCGTCGGGAAAGCGCGAGGTCGCGGCTCGAGGCGGCGCCCGCGAACGTGGACGCGAGACGCGCGGACATCTGAGCGGACATACGAAGCGGATGCGCTTTTCGCGTTGGGTTATCCGAAAGCGCACGAGCTGCGAGCTTTCGGTCGAGCGGCGGTACGCGGCGCCGAACCGGGGGGTGCGGCTCTGCCTGGCTGGTGGATACGGTCGAACGCGCTCGAGCACGTCCACGGGACCGGTCGGTACTCGACGACGCGCGCGTGGAAGTGGCGGTCGGAGGCGAGCGGCTCCGTCGGGCGTCGCGAACGATGATGATAAAATCTAAAACGGCGCTCCCGACACTTCCGGTAAAAATATGTGCTCGCTCTCTCCGGGGTGCCGCCTCACTGCTGCGGCGCGCCGCGTCGGCCGGGTCCGGGGACGACCGCGCGTTTCGAGGCAGGTGCGATGGATACTCCAGAATGGGAAGTCATCCCCGACGACGTGCTCGTCCCCCGCCGCACCGCGCGCCGGCACCGCGTCGTCGCCAGCGACGTGCAGGTGTTCGGTCGGAAGCCACGAACCAACGCCGCCGACATTGGCCCGGGCGACGCGCGCGGCGGCGCGAAGACCGCGGTGTCCACGGATGAAGCCGATCCGAGAGAAAAACGCGCGCACGCTGTCTCTGAGATTCACGCGCGCGACGAGACGCGCGCTCGCACTGCGCGCGAGGTCTCCTGCGACGCGCCCACCGCCGCGAAGGCGGGCGTGGACGAGCCGCCGACGATCCCCGCCCAGCGTTCGGGCGTTTCGTCGCTCTCGGCGAAGAAAAAGGCGAGCGCCTCGTCTCGCGCCGCGTCTGAGACGCCGAAACGCGTTTGTGTTCGCCGAGAGACGCCACAACTCGAGCGGGAGCCCATCTCGCACGGCGCGCTCGCCGCGATGGACGAAGGCATGGCGCGCGCGCACAAGGCGAACCGTAAGCGCGCTCGGGACGCGCAGACGCTCTTGCGGCGCGCGATGACAGTGCGCGACGTCAAGTTTTTCAATCGCCTGATTCGCGACTTCGGCAACGACAAGCAGCTCGGGTTCGCGGAGGAGGCGTTCAAGCGCGTGCGCGAGTGCGACGGCCTCGAGCGGAACGTGTACAGCCACACGAACATGCTCAACGCGTGCGTGCGGGTGGGCGAGCTGGAGAAAGCGAGGCGGGTCTGGGAAAACATGCGCGCCGAAAACGTCGAGCCGAACGAGGTGACGTACACGGTGTTCATCAAGGGCTTGGCGCAGAGCGGTCGTCTGGACGAGGCGATGGAGCTCATCGAGACGCTCTGCGCGGAAGACTCGACCGTAGCCCCGAACGTGCGGACGTTCAGCACGCTGCTCCGGAACTGCGTGCGGCACGCGGACGGCGTCAACGCCGACCGGTGTTTCGAGGCGATGCGCGGCGCGGGGGTTGCGCCGGACGCCGCGTCGTTCGAGTACCTCGTCAAGACGAAGTGCGCGGCCTTCGACGCGCGCGGCGCATGGGCGGCGCACGCGGAGATGGAGCGCGAGTACCTGGACGCGACGCCGCAGGCGCTCGCCGCGCTCGCCACGGTGTCCTCCATCACGGGCGACGTCGCGAGCGCCGAGAAGGCGTGCGTCGCGGCGAAAGCCGCCATCGAGGCGAACGGCGCGGGCGTCGTGGCGCCGTCGGCGGACGGGGCGCGCGGAGACGGGCTCTTTTCTTCGCTGGACGACGACGAGGACCGCGCCGAGAACGGGCAGACGGAGACGGATTTCCTCGAGTCCGGGCCGAACGACAGGGGCCGGGCGACGAACGCGCCGTCCTCTTCGGGAAAACACCCGGGTGACGGGAAAATGAGCGAGAGCGTACGCGCGTTCCTGCGGCTGAGGAACAGCGACGCCGCCAGGCAGGTGGCGGATGTGGAAGCGTTCTTGGCGCGCGGAGAGGCGTCGGTCGCGGCGGTGGCGGCGGATGTGCGCGCCGGCCACGCGAGCGCGTCTTCCCCCGTGAAGGTGGTTGAGGGCAAAGGGCCGGTTCTGGATTTCCGGAAGCTGTTCGGCGGCGGGCGAACCGAAAAGCGGCCCGTGAAGCTGGAAGTGTGCAGCGGCATGGGCGACTGGGTGGTTTCGCGCGCCGCCGCCGACGCGCGAAGCGCCGACTGGCTCGCCATAGAGATGCGCCGCAACCGCGTGCGCATGACATGGGCCAAGGGCGTGCGCGCGCGGCTGAACAACTTGGCCGTGCTTCGCGGCATGGCGCATGAGATGCTGTCCTCCCGCGTCCCGGAGGACTCGCTTAGCGAAATCTTCGTCAACTACCCCGACCCGCCGGAGTGGGTGGGGAGCGCGCAGTGCCTGGTGGACGCGGCGTTTCTGCTGGAAGCGCACCGCGCGCTCACGCGGGGCGGCGGCGTTCTGACGCTGGTGACGGACGACGCGGGGTACGCGATGCGGATGTGCCGCGAGCTGTCCCGGCGGCCGGACCTGTTCGCGCCCGCCGCGGAGGACGGGAAGCCGTTCGTCTCCGGCGTCCCGGAGGGATACGGCGGCTCGTACTTCGACGAGATGTGGAAGAACGGACGCCAAACGGACCGATACTACTTGCGGTACAGCGCGGAAAAGTGAAGCGTTTGGACGAGAGAATCAGATAGTCTATGTATGATACCTTTCTCATAAAAGAACGAGCCGCCGTAGATGTGAATAGTACTCACCACGTAATCGTCACGCGAAGAACGTCGTTCGCCGCGCCTCCGGCCACGCCTCCGCGAACGACGTCTTCCCGCCGGACCGCGCCGCGTCGCGCGCCTCATCCATGCGCCGCGCGGCTTCGCGGAACCGCGCCGCCAAGACATCCGCGGCGTCCCGCCCGATTTCGTCCGAGCGTAACCTCTGGCTCTCGTCCGCGTCGCGCGTCGCGTCGTTCTCGGCGTCGCGCTCAGACACAGCCTCGCCCGTCTCGGCGATTTCGTCCGTCAGCACGAGCCTCCCCGTGAGATGCTCCGAGAACCCGGCAGCCGCGAGCTCCTCCTCCGAGAACGGGTCCAGCCGCTCGAAGTGCGCGGCGAGCGTGTGCGCGGACGCGGGAGTCAGGACGCCGTGGAACGCGCACGCGCAGGGTTCGGCGGCGCCGTTCACGGCAAAGTGCGCGGCGGCGGAGGAGAAGGCCACCGTGTCCCCCGGCCGGGCGTGCACGACGCACAGCTCCGGCGTACGCTCCAGGATGGCGCGCTCGGGTTCCGTAAGCGCGCGGTGCGTGGGGACGGTGAGCAAAGATTCGTCCTCCTCGTCATCGTCGTCGTCGTCGTCGTCCCCTGGCCTCGCCCGGCGCAGGAGCTCGTCGCTCGGCTCGCCCCAGGGCGCGGCGGCGAGCATTTTCGAGCCGCGCATCACGTGGCACAGCTCGATCTGCGCGACGATGTCGTGGTGCGGGGGCGTGCCGCGTCCCGCGTCGCCCACGAAAACCGTCGCGCGCG
>MDSV01167302.1_pt1 | contig 13744 bp, 9 predicted proteins | sample 810851 | NCBI WGS metagenome assembly MDSV01 (sample SAMN05326640, study PRJNA326480) | marine metagenome | isolation source: seawater | place: Atlantic Ocean: North East | collected 2012 | reverse complement strand
TGATGGTGGCGGCATAATCGAGGCGGAAATCCACTTAACGAAACGCCCCAAACTGTGCAGATAAACCGAGCCACCTCTGTTGCCGCCGTTTCCGGTGGCCCGCGTGGCTGGCGCCAGCGTTCGAACACCTCGATGACGATCATGCGCCCACCGCAGCAGGGGCACGGGGGCCGGAAGTCGATCGACGCATCGGCTGCGTCGTGATCAGGCGGCTGGACAGCGTTCAGGAGATCGCGGGCACGTGCGATGCTGACCTTCCGGGAACTTCCGGCGAGCAGACCATAGTGCCGGATGCGGTGGAAGCCCTTTGGCAGGACATGAAGCAGAAAGCGGCGAATGAACTCGGAGGTGGCAAGCGTCATGATCTGCTGCCGGTCGCAGCCCTTCCGGCGGTAGTCCTTGTAGCGGAAGGTGACGCTGTCCTTGTCGAACGAGATCAGACGACTGTTTGAGATGGCCAGGCCTCAAGGCTGAATGCAGGACGGGTGCGCGGCGTGATCTGGCGGATCGCCATCGGATGCATCGCCGAGTTGAAACAGGTCTCCTGCCGGAAATGAGCATCTCGAGCGGGATTGGAGCACGTGCAGAACGGAGGCACCGGGTTTGCCGGAGACCGTTTTGCGGTACTGAACCTAGCCCGGTAGACCGTTGAATTTCTGGATGTCGTCCAAACGCGCGTCCCACTCCGCTCGGCTTGCAAAGCAGATATGTGCACTCGGCCGGATCTCAATCGCGCTATCAAGGCTCCCGGCTGGAACGACGACCAAAGTCCTCTCCAGCTGGACGCTTGGAAGTGCTGATCCGCATTTGTTGCAGAAGCTTTTTTCGTGCCGGGTCCCAGGCACCTTGTAGGTCTGGACGCTTTCAAGGCCGGAAACCCATGATAATCTTGCTGTCGACGAAAACAGATTGGCCGAATGGGCCGACCCTGTGTCCTTTCGACAGCGCTTGCAGTGACACAGGAAGAAATTCTCAAGGTCGCCCGAGATTTCAAATCTGACGTCACCACACAAACAGGAGCCGACTGTGATTGAGGTCATAATGAAACACCCATGTTCATACTCATTCGTTTGAAGCGCAGCAGCAGTAACCTGCCGGATTGATATAGCCCGACCCATTTGTCCCCGATGCCTGCGATATCTCGCAATCCTCAACGCAGCGATAAAGCTGTGGCGTCAAATGACCGATACGAAACCGTCTATGGCCTCCGAACCTTCGCGTCAAAACCCCTGATCAGGGGATTCCAATCATTGGGTTGCTGACCAATAAGCGCCGACGGAGCTTTACTTCGTAAGCAAGTCGGCACGGTTTCCCGATTGTCGAAGCCGCTTCGAGAGCATGGCTCCAGAAGATGATTTCAGGGGAACAACCATGCGGCAAGGCCAAAAGACGACGACAGTTTGCACATCGGTGCGCCTCCACAAGCGCCCAATGAAAGCGGCCACACGTGCGCTCCAATCTGCTCCAAAATTGGCATTGCTGGCTTCCACCGCCCTTCTCGCGCTTTCCGGACCAACACTCGCCGGCCTGTGGATCAATACTGATGTTACCGTTGATGGCATCGATGGCGGGCCATACGGGACAGCTATTTCAGAACCTGATTTTGTTTCAGTGGGGGTGAAGGACCCAGCCTCGCTCACGATTTCCAGAGGGGGCACCGTAACCGCTCCCATCGCCAATATCGGCACCAATGAATACGGCACGGCAACGATTACCGACGCCAGCTCGCTTTGGCATGACTTCGTTATTTCACGCGTGGGCTGGAACGCCGAAGGCGTGCTGACCATCACGAACAGCGGCGCGATGAGCGGAAAGGACATGGTGCTCGGCGCAAACGATATTGCGCAGGGGACAGTAAATCTGTCCGGTTCCGGCTCCAAACTGTCGCTCACCGGTGAATTGACCGTGGGTAGCGAAGGCACTGGTATTCTGAACCTGTCAGGCGGTGGAACGGTTGAAGCCGTGAGCGGCGTCATCGGTGCAGCGGCTGGCGGTTCGGGCAAGGCCATTGTTTCCGGCGCGGGCACGACGTGGACCAGCACCGGTGGCGTGCTGGCGATCGGCGATCGCGGGGACGGCGTTCTGACATTGGCTGATAGCGCAACCGTCATCGCGAGCGATCGCGTTGACATCGCCAGCGAAAGCGGTTCCTCCGGCACGCTCAATATCGGGGCCGCGGCGGGCAAGACAGCCACGACAGCCGGCGCGCTTCAGACCGGCGCGATCGTCTTCGGCGCGGGTGATGGCAGCATCGTCTTCAACCACACCGACAGCGCTTATGCCTTTGCGCCGGATATCAGCGGCACGGGGGGCGTCGAAGTTTATTCCGGCACCACCATTTTGACCGGCACCAACACCTATACCGGCGGCACACGGATCGAGGGCGGCACCCTTCGGGCCGGCGCACCGTTCGGCTTTGCGAACAACACGGCCTACACGGTCAATGGCGGTATGCTCGATCTCAATAGTCATGATCTCACCATGTCCACGCTTTCGGGAACCGGCGGCACGATCGGTCTGGGAACAGGCAAGCTTACGATCATCCAGGATACCGATACGACGTTCGCCGGCAGCTTCACCGGCTCCGGCACGCTGACGCTTGAAGGGGCCGGTCGCCTCGAACTGACGGGAGCGACCAGCGCCTACAGCGGCGATGTCCGCATTGCCACCGGCACGCTCGCCATCAACAACGCATTTTCGAGCGGATCCGGCTTCATCGGAACCGTCGCAGGCGAGGATGGACGCGTCGATGTCACTGGTTCGGCAGCCTTGTGGACACTGGATGGTGATCTGAATGTCGGACGCACCGGTTCCGGCGCGCTCGTGATCAGCGATGGAGGCGGCGTCAACGCGTCGGGCAAGGTTGCTGTCGGAAGTGCATCGCTTTCCTTGCCCAAGGGCAGCATCACGGTTACCGGAGACGGATCGCGTCTTTCAACCGAGGCCGGCGGGGCGCTGACCATCGGGTCGATCGCGGGCAGCAGGCTTGCGGTCGAAAATGGCGGCTCCGTTACCAGTGGAACGGCGACGCTCGGGCAGTCCGCATGGACGAGAGGCACGGCCACGGTCTGCGGGACCGGTTCGCTCTGGACCACGGGTTCGATGAGAATTGGCAGCGCGGGCGCCACCGGGGTTCTGACGGTTGCCGATGGCGGCACGCTTCGCGCCAACGACACGTTTTCGATCGGGTCAAACGGAACGTTGAATATCGGTGCGGCGGCAGGTGATACGGCTGTCGCGGCTGGCAATGTCGACACAGCGCTGATCGATTTCGGCACGGGCAGCGGCAAGATCGTCTTCAACCATACCGACACGGACTACACGTTCTTCGCCGATCTCAAGGGCGCGGGCGGCATCGAAGCCTATTCCGGCACGACCACGCTGTTCGGCAACAACATCTATACCGGAGAAACCACGGTCGAGGGCGGCGTTCTGCGGGCTGGCTCGCTGCTCGCCTTCGCGCAAGGCGGGGCCTACACGGTCAATGGCGGCGTGCTCGATCTCAACGACAATGATCTGATGATGCATGGGCTTTCGGGAACTGGCGGCACAGTCGACCTCGGAACAGCCAGGCTGTCGGTCAGCCAGAATGCCGATACGGTGTTTGCCGGCAGCTTCGCCGGTTCCGGCACGCTGGCGTTCTTCGGACCCGCCCGGCTTCGGCTGACAGGGGCGACCAGCGCCTATGGCGGCGAGGTGCGCGTCGGCTCCGGCACGCTTGAGATCAACAATGCATTTGCAAGCGGTTCCGGCTTCATCGGAACCGTCGCCGGCGAGGATGGCCGCGTCGAAGTCAACGGCCCGGCGGCTTTGTGGACGCTGAACGGCGACCTTAATGTCGGTCGCCTCGGGGCCGGCGCGCTTGTGATCAGCGGCGGCGGCGGCGTCAACGCCTCGGGCAAGATTGCCGTCGGCAGCGCATCGCTGTCATTGCCCACCGGCAGCATCACGGTTACCGGAAATGGGTCGCGGCTTTCCGCCGGGACTGGCCGATCACTGGTCATCGGGTCGATTCCGGGCAGCACGCTTGCGGTCGAAAATGGCGGCTCCGTTACCAGCGGAACGGCGACCCTCGGACAGTCCGCATGGACGAGAGGCACGGCGACGGTCAGCGGAACCGGCTCGCTCTGGACGACAGGTTCGATGAAAGTCGGAAGTGCAGGCGCCACCGGTGTGCTGACGGTTGCCGATGGCGGCACGGTTCGCGCCACGGACGCGTTCACCATCGGGACACAGGGAAGGCTGAACATTGGCGCCGCAGCAGGCGAGATGGCTGTCTCCGCGGGCGTAGTCGATACGTCACTGATCGACTTCGGCACGCGCAGCGGCAAGATCGTCTTCAACCATACCAACCCGGACTACACCTTTGCGCCTGATATCACCGGGACTGGCAGCGTCGAGGTCTATTCCGGCACGACCATACTGACGGGCAAAAGCAGCTATACCGGCGGCACGGATGTGTTCGGCGGCAAGCTGGTGGTCAATGGCGTTACCGGCGCGGTCAATGTCGCCTCCGTCGCCATGCTTGCCGGCTCCGGAACGGTCGGGGATACGGTGGTTTCCGGCATGGTCGCGCCGGGCAATTCCATCGGGACAATGCATGTCGCCGGCGATCTTGGCCTTGGCGCCGGTTCGGTCTACCAGGTCGAGGTCAATGACGCGGGCACGGAAGCCGGTATCAACAATGACCTGCTCAAGGTCGCGGGCGCGGCAACGATAGACCCGGGCGCCGATCTCGTCGTCCTGGCGGATCGGTCCGGCGATACCGGCTCCGGCTATGATCCAATCAATGTCTATACCGTGGTGACGGCCGAAGGCGGCGTCTCCGGCGGTTTCGGCAGCGTGACCGACAATTTTGCCTTTCTCGACTCCTATATCGGTTATGACGCCACGAACGTCTATCTGGCGCTCCAGCGAAACGATGTCGATTTCGTCGACGAAGCCAGAACGCCCAACCAGAAGGCAACGGCAGCAGGCCTTGACAGCCTCTCGCCCGACACGGCGCTCTATCGGACGATCCTCGGGCTCTACGAAAATGAGGCGCCGGAAATATTCGATGCGCTGTCCGGCGAAATCCATGCCTCTGCCAATACCGTTTTGCGCGACGAGCCGAGGCAGGTCGAAAGGGCAATTCTCTCGCGCATCGATGCCGCCTCTGACGGGGCTGAGGGCGCTGCGCCAAACGGCGAAGCTCTGGCGACCAACCCGGTATCGGTCTGGTTCGATGCTCTGGGCGGGCGCGGGCGCTATCAGGGCGATGGCAATGCCCATACCGTGGACACCTCCGGCGGCGGAGCCCTGTTCGGCGGCGATGCCCGTGTCGGTCAGGACTGGCTGTTCGGCCTTGCCGCAGGCTACATGAATGCTTCGATTGACGAGAAGGGGTTCGCGGCCTCAGCGGATACCGACAGCTACTATGTGGGCGGGTATGGCAGCACGCAGACAGGTCCGTTCAGCTTCAGCTTCGGCGGCTCCTACGGCCATCACGCAATCTCCACCAAGCGGACCGTGTCCTTTGTCGGGCTGAGCGAACAGCTGAGCGCCGACTATGATGCTCGCACGCTGCAGGCCTTTGCCGAAACCGGCTGGCGGTTCGGAGACGAGGCCGGATATCTGCAGCCGTTCGCGGCGGCATCCTATGTCAACCTGAAGACCGACGGGTTTTCCGAGACCGGTGGCATGGCGGCGCTCCACGCGGCGTCGCAAACTCAGGATCTGTGGACCACGACGCTTGGTCTTCGCGCCAGCCGCGATATCATGCTCGGCGAAACGGCGGTGCGCCTTTTCGGACACGCCGGCTGGCAGCATGCCTATGGCGATCTGAATGGAACCTCGATGATGGCTTTCAACGGCGGCAGTGAATTCGGGATATCCGGTGTTCCGACGGCCCGGGATGCAGCCCTGATCGGAGTCGGCCTGTCCTTCGACCTTTCCAACGAAGCCAGCCTGTCCCTTGGCTATGACGGGCAGCTTGCCGAAGGGGTGCAGGATCACAATTTCAGCATGCGTTTCGACCTTCGCTTCTAGATCGTTAGCGCTGTATCGGCAGGACATTCACATTCGCGCGCAACATCAACAAAGGGGTTCCTGAAATGACAGCATCCGTCTCATGCGATCTTCTGAAACGAAGAAGCCTGCCGCTCCTGGCGCTGCTTCTGCTGACCTTTGGCGGTATCAAAACCGCCGTCGCTGCAGATGCGTGCGTTCAGGGTGTCGACCGCGTCCTGTCGATGCCGGCTGCACAGGCGGCAAGCTCGAAGCGTCTTTCTGAAGCGCTTGCGTCAAGGCTCGACGCCGCCGTGACAAAGGCGCTGCACCAGACTGCAGCGCCCGGCGCGATTGTCGGCGTGCGCACGCCCGAAGGCTCATGGGTTGAGGGTTTTGGCATCTCTGATCCGCAGAGCGGCGCGCAGATGGCGCCGGGCATGCACACCCGCATCGGCTCGGTCACAAAGACCTTCACGGGAACCGTTATTCTGCAACTCGCTGAAGACGGCCTTCTTTCGCTGGACGACACGATTGGCGCCTATGTCTCGGGCATTCCGAACGGCGATGAAATCACGCTGCGACAGCTGGCAAACATGACGAGCGGTGTGGCCAGCTACACCGCCTCGGAGCGGTTTGTGGACTTGTACCTTGAAGACCCGAACATGTTTTTCTCACCGGAGGATCTGGTAGCCTACGCTGTCGAGAACTCTCCGCTGTTCGAACCCGGTTCTGAATATGACTACTCCAACACCAACACGATCCTGCTTGGAATGGTGATAGAGAAGGTCACCGGTCAACCGGTCGAGACAGCCTTGAGAACAATGATCTTCGAACCGCTCGGTCTGGAAAACACGAGCTGGCCAGGCAGGCAGACCGCAATCCCCGCACCTTACGCGCAAGGCATCACGCTGCAGGGCTATGCGGCGACCGCCGAAGCCCCGCTGAACGCGACAAACTGGAACCCTGCATCGCTCTGGACCGCTGGCGAGATCATTTCCGATGTCTATGATCTGCTCACCTATGGAAGGGCTCTGGCGACCGGTCACGGCCTTCTTGACGCAAAATCGCAGGAACAGCGGCTGCGCTCTTTCCAGGGGCCCGCAGACTACGGCTTGGCGCTGCGTTGCACCGACGGCTGGGTCGGACATACCGGTGAACTGCCGGGATACACCACCGTCGTCTATTACAATACCCAAACCGACACGACTGTGGCCATACAAACCAACAGCGACATCCCTTCGGGCGATTGCGGCGACGCCGAGGTTCTGCCCTCCAATCCGCTCGGCATAGCGTGCTCCTTGCCCGCCATGCGCATTTTCAATGCCTTAGCGCATCTTCTTGGCGGCACGGCGGCCCCGTGAAGCGATTGCAATCCCATCAGCGAGCACTTCAGCGAACGTGATTTGATTGGTCTTCGGCGTCCCGGCGATCGGTGACCTTGCTGCGGGCTTTGCATCAGCATTGGCATCGCGTTCACACGCCCGACCTTCATGGCGGCCCTCTCCGTGTTGGAAGACAGTGTATTCCACTTTCAGCGTGACGGCCCGCCCGTTGGTCTGCTTGTTCTCAGCGTGGCGCCAAACTTTCGAGCGATTCAGATCCTCCTTGGCCACACCGAGCTCGCGAACACAGTCAGGTATTCGGCGTCGACAGTGAGCATGCACTGAAACTGGCCGAGCGGACTGAAAGCGGCGTTGAGCACTGTGAGGAAGCGCCGGGATGCGGATCTGCCACATGCAGACCCGGCATCATTTAAGCTCGTTGACTTGGCAACGTTTGCCTCTTCCGATCGCGTGCCATCGACATCCCTTGCACCGCATATCAGCGCATCAGGCTCGGAAGGCCTGTCGACAGGATCGGGAATGCCGTTACGAGGATCAGTACCACGACCGGCGGGATGAGCCAGGGTAGGATTGCGCGGGCCAGCCGCTGGAACGGTATTTTGCCGACCTGGGCGACGATGAATAGCGCCATGCCCATGGGCGGGGTCAAGATCGAGATCATGAGATTGAGGACAATGATGATGCCAAAATGTACCGGGTCGATACCGTAGCCAAGCGCGATCGGCACCAGGATCGGCACGACGATCAACAGGATCACCAGGCTCTCGATGAAAGCGCCGAGAACGAAAATCATCAGGTTGACCGCGATCAGAAAACTGATCGGATCATTGGTAAGCTTCAGAAACAAGTTCGTAATCTGTTGAGGCGCCTGTTCCCGGGCCAGAACGAAACCGAGCAGGCTGACACCGGCGATGATCGTGGCGATCGAGGCCGAGGTTGCCATGGTTTCATAGAGCGCGTTCCATAGGCGCTTGAAAGTCAGCTCGCGGTAGAACAGCAGATCGATGAGAATCGCGTAGATGACGGTGACTGCGGCCGCCTCCGTCGGTGAAAAGTAGCCCGAGAAGATGCCGCCGATGATCACCAAAGGCGTCAGCAGCGCTGGCAGAGAGCCGAAGAACAACGAGACGACCTCGGACGGGCCGCGCCGAGTTTCGACCGGATAGTTCCGTTTCCGCGCAATGAAATAGACCATCACCATCAGCGAGAAGGCGCACAAAAGGCCGGGAACGACGCCGCCCAGGAAGAGCGCGCCGATCGAGGTGTTTGCGGCAACACCATAGAGCACCATGGTGATCGACGGCGGCACCAGCGGACCGATCATCGATGAAGCGGCCGTGACGGCGCCGGCGAAATCGTCGTCATAGCCTGCGTCGCGCATCGCCTCGATTTCCATCTTTCCAAGCCCGCCCGCATCGGCCATGGCCGACCCGGACATTCCTGAAAAGAACAGCGATGCCAAGACGTTGACGTGGCCGAGCCCGCCGGTGATGTGGCCGACCAGCGCCCGCGCAAAACCGAATAGCTTTGACGATATCCCCGCCGAATTGAGGATCGCGGCGGCGAGCAGAAAAAGCGGAACGGCAAGTAGCGGAAAGCTGTTCAGTCCGTCCACCATGCGCAATACGGCAAAGCTCAATCCCATGCCGGACACGTAGAAATAGCCCATCGAGACCAGGATCATGGCGACCCCGATCGGCACGCCGACGAGTACGAGGAGAAGCCAGGCGCCACCAACCATCGCGAGGATCATGATGCCAGCCCTTCTTCGTCTCGACGGAAAAGCCCGATCAGGCGGAAGGTCACGCGCCAGGCGACGAGGACAAGACCGATGAGGGCGGCGAGATACAATGCACCGTCGGGCAATGGCAGCGTCACGCTCTCATTGCGCCAGGTTCTAAGAACGGTGAAATAACCGATCCGGACGAGGTTCAGCACGACGCCGAGATAGGCCAGATCGATGAGCGTGAACAGGATCTTGCGCCCGCGCGTACCGAGCATCGAGCCGAACAGGTCCATGCGGAGCTGGCTATTGGTGCGCTCTGCCTCGGCGATTCCGATAAAGGCCATCCAGACCCAAAGCCACCGTGCCAGTTCCTCGGTCCAGATAGGCCCGTTGAATAATGGCGTTCGCCCAAGAATCTGGATCAAAAGCACGACTATAAGACCGCAAAAGATCAAGGTCGCGGCGATGCCTTCCGGGCTGTAGATGCTCCGTGGCTTCATAATTGCTCCTCCGCACTGGAATAAGGGAGCGGCCGGCTTGCACCGGCCGCGCCAGATCCTATTCGCCACGCACTTCTGCGATAGCACCCTTGCCGAACTCAACTTCGAGCTCATCATAATAGGGTTGCATGGCGGCACGGAACGGCGTCAGGTCGGGCTCGGTGATGGTCAGTCCGAGATCCTTGAACTTGGCCACAAGACTTGCCTCGGAGGAAAAGGTCAGTTCGTCGTTGACCTCGCCGCCGGCCTTGGCAGCCTCGACGATCCAGCCCTGTTCCTGCTCGTTGAGGCTGTCCCATGTGTCGAGGGACACCTGAATCGCCTGGGATGCAATAAAGTGGTTGGTAATTGCGATGGCGCTCTGCACCTCGTAGAACTTCATCGCCTCGATCGTGGGCAGCGGGTTCTCTTCGGCATCAACCTGATTGGTTTGCAGGGCAAGATAGACCTCGGCGAAGGCCACCGGCGCCGGTGTTGCGCCGACAGCCTTGGCATACGCGATGAGGAACGGCACGTTCGGTGTGCGCATCCTCAGGCCCTTGAGGTCATCAATGGTGTTGATTGGCCGGTTGGCGGTGGTCTGACGCGTGCCGTAATACCAAAGATCGACGACTTTTACGCCTTCCTCCTCGAACCTGGCTTCCATCTTCTGGCCCCACGGGCCGTTGACGATCCTTTCGAGTTCCGGGAAATCGCTTACGACATAAGGCGCGCCGATAAGCTTGAGTTCGGGAATAACATAGGACATGTCCGGATAGCCGGTCGTGACCAGGTCGAGTTCGCCGGCCTGAAGCATGGCGACCATCGCCTTAAAGTCACCAAGCTGGGACGCCGGAAACAGCTTGACGGTCAAGTCACCACCCGAAACCTCTGCCAGTTTTTCCTGGAACGCCACCATACCCTTGTAAAGGTTGGAGTTCTCGTTGTCTTGGGATCCCATCGACAGTTCGCGGGCTTCGGCGGTGCCCACCATCACGGCCATGACCGCGGCAGCGGCGAGCAATCTATTCAGTTTCATGTCTTCCTCCTTTTGGTATTTTTATGACTCGGTTCGTTCGGTCGATCCTTCGCCGGCGGCTAAGCGCCGGAAAAAAAGCCGCGATCGGTAGGAGCGACGCATGTGGTGCTCCATGATGTCGGTGGCGCGAACGACGTCGGCATCGATCATCGCCTGGAAGATCGCCTGGTGTTCCCCGAAGACCAGGCGATCATGAGCTTTCTGATCCGGATCCGGCGGGCGACGGGCGAGCAGTTCCGAAACGAACAGATCGTGCAGCGTCAGGATGATGGGGTTGTCGACCACCGAAACCAGCGCGCGATGGAAGGCGATATCGGTACCAGGAAAGGCTGGCGTACCGATCGCGGCCTCATTGGCCTCAACGGCTGCATGGATCCTTCTGATTTGGGCACTGTCTGCCCTGATAGTCGCCTCGCGAACGGCGCCTATCTCGATAAAACCGCGGGTCTGTTCGAGATGGGCGATACTTTCGGCGTCACCAAGGATTTCGCGAATAACGCCACCAGCACCACGCAGGACATCGCTGAGCGAGGGGGAAGCAGCGCGCGGTCGGCGCCCACCGCCACCGCTGAGATAGCCGCGCAGCTGCATCATGGCCAAAGCTTCGCGCACTGTCGGGCGCGAGGCATCGAAGCGGACGCAGAGGTCACGCTCCGTGGGTAGCGGATCACCGACGGCGATCTCGCCACGAATGATCTCGCCGATCAGGGCATCAGCAATCGCCTGCGCTGCCTGGCGCGGCGTTCCATCGTCATCCTGAAGCGCTGAAAACACCAAATTTCCCTCCGCTCCTGTATCTCTGTCTAACTGAAAAATCATTTTGGTAAGTCCATTTTACGATTCAGTATGAAATAAAATATTTCTTGTCAAACCAAAATGACTCTGGCACACAAAAGCCATGCATGGATCCCGGTTTGGTAAGACCGGGCGGATCTCTAGACGTAATGGACCTCGAAATGACGAAATGGCTTGGCGGCATGTATGCTGCTCTTCTGACGGCGATGGACAAGGACGGCGGGTTTTCGCCAGAGCGCCAACGTGCACTAGATGCCTATGTGCTCGGACAGGGGCTGAACGGCCTCTATGTCGCCGGCAGCAGCGGCGAGTCCGGACTGCTGGAAAGTGCGGCCCTAAGCGACCAGCTCGGCATCGTCGCCGAAGACGCCAGAGGCCATAACGCAACCCTGATCGCCCATGTCGGCCTACCCTCGCTCGCCCATTCGATCGCGCTGGCAAGACGAGCGGAGTCGCTGGGCTATCATGCCCTTTCGGCGCTGCCGCCGCATTCATATCCGTTCTCCGATGACGAGATATTCGCCTATTATGAGGCGCTGTCTGAGGCGACTGCGCTGCCCCTCATCGTTTACGAGATCCCGGTTCGAACCGGCCGCCCGCTTCCGTTCGACCTCCTTGTTCGCATCCTTGACCTCAGGGGCGTCGCCGGTCTGAAATTCTCCTCGATGGATCTTTTCAAGTTCGCGTCGCTGCGCCGCGCCCGACCTGAATCTGTCTTTTATTTCGGCTTCGACGAGGTTTATGCAGCAGCGGCCACGCTTGGGTCCGACGGCGGCATCGGCACCACCTACAACCTGCTCGGCCGGCTCTATGTCGAGATCGCGAATGCTATCGAACGTTCCGACATCGCGCGGGCCCGTGAACTCCAGGGACTCTCACAGCAATTCGTTGAGATTCTCGCCGAGGTCGGCGTCATGCCCGGGGTCAAGGCCGCGTTCCGCCTGCACGGAATCGACATCGGCCCATCGCGTGCGCCCATGGCCCTGCACGGTCGGGATCCGGAAGCGCGCATCGCTGCATTCCTGAAACGGCCGGAGGTGGCCAAATGGCTGGGCTAACCACATCAGAGCAAATCCGTGGCGTCTGGGCCACCGTCATGCTGGATGTCGGCGCAGACGGAGCGCCTTGCCTCGCATCAATTGACGCGCAGGTGGAAGCCTTAGCCGCTGCGGGCGTCGACGGCATCTACTGCAATGGCACGACGACGGAATTCCACTGCCAGAGCGAGGATCAGTTCGTTTCCGTGGCGAGTGCCACTGCAGTTTCCGCGCGGCGGGTTGGGCTGCCATTTCAAATCGGTGCATCACACCCGATGCCGCAGGGCACCCTTCTGCGTCTTGCAACCGCACGCGCTCTCGCGCCGTTGGCCATCCAGGTCACCTTGCCGGACTGGACGCCGATGCGTGGGGAAGAGGTGCTGCGCTTCCTTAAGGGGTGTGCCAGCGCCGCTGAGGACGTTGCGCTGGTGCTCTACAATCCGCCGCACGCCAAAACGGTGCTTTCGCCCGATACGCTCGCCATGCTGACCCAGGAGGTACCGCAGCTAGCTGGCCTGAAATGCGCTGGCGGTGACGAAAACTGGTATCACGCCATGGCGCCGGTTCTGAAGAGAATTTCGGTGTTCATTCCCGGGCATTTCTACGCCAGCGGCACACAGAGGGGCGCGCACGGCTCTTATTCGAACATGGCCTGCCTCAATCCCGCAGCTGCCGTTGCGTGGGCGCGCCAATGCTCCAACGACCCGGAGGGCGCAATGGACCTCGAAAAGCGCATTGCCGCCTTCATGAGCGAGGCCATCAGACCTCTGCTGGCAAGGGGCTATTTCGGCAATGCAGTCGACAAGGCAATGGCCGTCGCCGGCGGCTGGACGCGGATAGGTGCCGGCATGATGTGGCCCTTCGACGGCGTACCGACCGCAGACATTGTGCGTATTCGCAGCGCAGCCACAAGACTTCTGCCTGAATTCGTCTAGCCGCTTTCAGCTTCGTCAAGATTTTTTCCGTCCGCAATGGACCGCTTGATACGTGGCCTCCCCTGACGGGCGCCGGCTATCGTCTTTTGGAATACCAGAAGCCGCCAGTCCGTTGTCGGCCCCATTTCGGCCGATCTCGGTCGATACTCAATCTCGCACGGTACCATCGATATGCACAACTCGATCAGTATTGGATCGCTGCAGATCAGGAGAGAGAAACGTGAGCGACTTCCGTCCTATCGTTGATAATTGCGAGATCCACGACCGCGTCAAATACCTCCCCAATGCCCATGAAGCCACGCCCATTCGATCTCAGAATTCCGCCTTGCCCGGTAATGATAGAGGTGGCTCGGTTTATCTGCACAGTTTGGGGCGTTTCGTTAAGTGGATTTCCGCCTCGAT
>MDSV01066697.1_pt1 | contig 13744 bp, 16 predicted proteins | sample 810851 | NCBI WGS metagenome assembly MDSV01 (sample SAMN05326640, study PRJNA326480) | marine metagenome | isolation source: seawater | place: Atlantic Ocean: North East | collected 2012 | reverse complement strand
GTAATAAAGCCAGTTAAAACTGAATTAAATAAATATAAAATATATCCTGAAATTTATGGGCGCGCAAAATCTTATGCATCCATATATGGAAAAATGATGCAAAGGGATAAGAATTTTGATGAGATTTATGATCTATATGCAATTCGTGTTTTAGTAGAAAAAATAGAAGATTGTTATCTTGCTCTTGGAATTATCCATAGTATTTATAATCCACTTCAAAATCGATTCAAAGATTTTATAGCAACTCCAAAATCAAATGGGTACCAGTCGGTCCATACAACAGTTATTGCTTTAAATGGCCAAAAAATTGAAATCCAAATTAGAACAAAAGAGATGGAAGAAACTGCAGAAATAGGTATTGCAGCGCATTGGAAGTATAAAAATAGTAAACCTTCCGGTATAGATAAGAATGTCAAATGGTTAAGAGATCTATTAGAAATTCTTCAAAATGAATCGACTAATCCAAAAGAATTTATGGATTTATTAAAAATTGATCTTTATAATGAGGAAATCTTTGTGTTCACTCCTGTTGGTGATTTAATTCAATTGCCGGTTAAATCCACTCCAGTAGATTTTGCATTTCAAGTACATACACAAATTGGAATGCACTGTATGGGAGCAAAAATCAATCATATGGTGTCTCCTTTAAATACTAAATTAAAAAATGGAGATATGGTTGAAATAATCACTGGGAAAAAACAGATGCCAAGCTATGGATGGCAAAAGTTTATCGTTACGACTAAAGCTCGTAATGAAGTTAATCGCTTTTTAAAGAAAATACATTATGATCAAAGTATCAAATTAGGTGAAGAATTATTAACAAAGACTTTGAGAAGACTGAAGTTAAAAAATGAAATTAATTTTTTTCGTGAGAGCCATAAACGTTTCGGATTCTCTGATGCTGATTCTCTCTTAGTCGCGATTGGTTCTGGTGAAATTACTGTAAGAAGTATGATAAAAAAGATTCATCCGCAAGAAGAATATGATAAAGATGAAGATATTAAATCCAAAAATATTTTTGGATTTAATGATAGAAAAGCAAGAGGGATAGAATTAGATGGGATTGATAATTTACTTATAAATTTTGGTAAATGTTGCAGCCCAATTCCTGGAGATGATTTAATTGGTTTTGTAACAAGGGGTCGTGGAGTCACAGTTCATAGGAGTTCATGTAAAAGCCTCCCTCTTTTAAATAATGAATCTGATAGAATTATTCCAGTTAATTGGAATATAAAATCTTCTGAATTTTTTAATGTACTTTTGAAAGTTGTAGGTGAAGATTATAAAGGATGGCTTAAGGATATCTCTGAATGCATTTCAAAGCAAAACATAAATATTGCTAGTGTAGATATAAAAGTCATTGATAGACTTGCAGAAGCACGATTTATTGTACAAGTTAACAGTAATCGCCAACTAAATCGTTTAATAAGGAAAATGACTAAACTAAAAAATATTGTTTCTGTGGATAGAGGAGGTCGCTAATGAAAATAAAAACATATACAAAAAAAAATATTGCAGAAGAATTTGCGAATCGTCAAAATAAAAGCGTTAGATCATCTATGAAAATAGTAGATGAATTTTTTGATATTATAAAAGAAATTTTAATTGATGACCATCCTTATGTTCGGATTGAAGTTCGAAATTTTGGAGTTTTTGAATCTAAGCCAACGAAGGCTAAACCTAGAGCAAGAAATCCAAAAACAAATGAAGAGATCTATGTTCCTGCACATAAAAAAATAAGATTCAAGCCTGGTAAATTAATTAAGGCCCATATGAGAAAGCCTATTTAAATAATGGGAAGAGTGTTGGGTGTTGATTATGGTGAAAGCCGAGTTGGGCTTGCATTATCAGATCCAAATAAAATCATTGCTTCTCCATTTTGTACTATTTCATATAAAGATAAAAAATTTCTGAAAGATAAACTGAAAGATATAATATTGGAAAGAAATATTGATTGTCTTGTTATAGGACTCCCAATTGGATTAAAAGGTAAAGATACAAAACAGACTAAAGTAGTCAAACTATTTGCTAAGACTATTGAAAACTTAAACTTGCCTATATATTTTCAAGATGAGAGATTTTCTTCATTTAGTGCTCAAAAGGCTCTTATAGCACAAAACATAAAAACCGGTCACAATAAAGATTTAATTGACTCTACAGCTGCTGCAATTTTTTTACAACAATTTTTAGATTCAAATAAATTGCAATGAGATTCTTATTTTATAAAACTAGGGATTTGAATCTTGGAGTATTATCAGGGTTATTAGTTGGTGTATCTTACCATGCTCCTTATTTAGGTATTATAGCATACTTTGGTTTTATACCCCTTTTCCATTCTTGGATAAATAATAATCCAAAAAAAAACCTAATTACAGGATATATCTTTGGTGTTACATATAATTTAATATCAAACTATTGGATTGCTACAAATTCAGGAGCGCCATTTTATGTCGTTCTATTTTCATTACTGGCAGCGGTGGCTTATTTATCAACTTTTTGGGGAATTGCTGGAGCTGTAGTAGGCTTTTACAATAAAACAAAGTTGATTTATTATATGCTTCCTTTTTTAATTGTTTCTTTAGAATGGATAAGAAGTTTTGGCCCCTTAGGTTTTAGTTGGGGGAACCTAGCATTAACTCAGATAAATATACTTCCATTATTACAGCATATAGATTATGCAGGAACATATATTATCACATCATGGATTATAATTATAAATTTAATACTTTATTATCAATTTTTTGTAAATAAAATAGAAAGGAAAAGATTATTTTATATAATTTTTGTATTGATATTATTTTTTTGTTCAGGTTGGTTAAAAATGAAAATTTATGAATTAGAAGATTATTCTGATTCAGTAAATATAGCCATTATTCAGCCAAATATCGACCCGAATGAAAAATGGAATAAAAATGATAGAATTGAACTATATAATTTTATGGATTCATTATACACTGAAGCCATTAAATTAAATCCTGATTTAATTTTATTTCCAGAAACAGCTCTTCCAACATATATAAGAATTAATAATACTGTTAAAAAGCAATTACAGAGTAGAGTTGATAGTTCAATGATACCTATTTTGATTGGAACAGTTGATAGACGTTTTGATTCTAATAAAAATAAAAAATTCTATAATAGTACAATATATTTTCAACCAAAGAAAGATTTTGAAATCTACGATAAAATACATCTTGTTCCGTTTGCAGAGTATGATTTAGTACCAAGTTTTTTACACCCATTAGTTAATTTAAATATTAATATAGATAGAGGTGTTTTTAAGGCTGGAGAAGATTATAAGATATTCAAATTCAAAGATTTAAGTTTTTCTGGATTAATATGCTATGAATCAAGTTTACCACGCTATGCAAGAAGATTTACTAAAAAAGGTGCAAATTTACTAATGATCCAGGCAAATGACGGTTGGTTAGGGAATTCACAGGGGCCTTACCAACATTTCAATAATGCTATCCTTAGAGCAATTGAAAATAGAGTACCGATTGCAAGATCAGGGAATACTGGTATTTCAGGTGTAATATTACCTTCTGGAAGGGTAGTCAGAAAAATAGTCTTAGATCAAAAAACTGTTTTTAGTCATCAAATTCCATATAACAAATCAAGTAGCTTTTATTCTCATTTTGGAGATTTATTTGCAGTTTGCTCATTCATAATCTTTTTATTTATTGGTCCCGTGATCACATGTATAAAAAAATACTAATAATAATTACTTCACTATTTCTTTTTATAAATGCTCAAGATTATGAGCTCAACCCATTTATTAAATCTGCTTTAGTGCCAGGATGGGGTGAGAGAGCAATGAAAAATAATACCAGGGCTAGATTTTTTTCAAATATTGAAATATCACTATGGACAATCTGTGTTGGTACATACACATATGCTTACCATTCAAAAAACGAATATGTTTCTTATGCTGCTAAATATGCGGGTGTTAATGTGAAAGGGAAAAATCATAAATATTGGGTTGATATTGGGAATTATATTGATATTGAAGAACATAATGCAGAGCACTTAAGATGGAGAAATTTTGATGAGATATATACTGAAAAAAGTCAGTGGGAGTGGGAATCTTTGGATAGGATGGAAAACTTTGAGAACAGGAGAATTAAAAGTGATATTTTATTTAAATCGGGAGGTTATGTAATAGGTGCGATTGTACTCAATCATATCCTTTCATCGATTGATGCTCTTTATTTACTTAGAATAAATAAAATTGAACAAATATCTTTTAAACCAATGACCTCTCCCAATATGAATGGAGTTGAATTAAATATTGTTTTTTAATACATCAATAAATCCCATAACTCGTATTTACATTTATCTACTTTTTTCTATATCAATAATTTTAAGTAAAGATATACAGGTTCTCTTTGTCCACTTTATTATCTTGTTAGCTATTTTTTATATTAAAAGGTCTTTAATTTCTACTTTTAAAAATAAAATCAAACCATATTTGCTTTTTTTCCTTTTTGGGAGCTTGATATTCTTTTTTATATCCTTAATTGTATCTGAAAGATCAATCAGCATAATCATTTTTGATATTTTTCTTGCTACAATACGTTTGATTTTAATGACAAGTGTAATGATCTTATATATTGTTGAGTATCAATCTATTAATTTGTTAACAGCAGTAAGAAGTCTCTGGTATACTTTTGGTTTAAATATAAAGTGGGTTGATAGGTTGATTGTATTCTTGGAATTAACCTATCGTTTTTTCCCTCTCATGCAACAAAAATGGTATTTTACTCAGAAATCCCAAAAAGCATTATCTATTTCTACTACAACAAATCAGATGGAAAAAATAATTAAATATTCCAACTATTTACCTGATTTTATAATCCTTAATTTATTTAATTCAGAAAAAATAGTTGAGAATATGTTGATAAGAGGATTTGGTAGTAATGCAAGAAGAAGTACATATCCATTTTTATCATTTAATCCAGAAAATGGATTTTTATGCATTTTTGTATTTTTAATAATATTTGGGATTCATCATTATGTCTAGGTATAAGATTATTATTCAATATGATGGTTCCAAATACTATGGATGGCAATTACAACCTAATGTCATCACAATACAGGGTGTCCTTGAAACAGGCATAAGGAAAGTTTTTAGAAATAATGATAAATTAAATTTATATGGTTCTGGTAGAACAGATTCTGGCGTACATGCATGGGGTCAAGTCGCTCATATTAATCTGGCTACAAGATTGAATGTAAAGGATATGAAGAATGCACTCAATGCTAATATACCTGATGATTGTAGAATAATTGCAATAGAAAAAGTAGAAAAAAATTTTCACGCTAGATATTCAGCTTTGAAAAGATATTACAGATACCAGTGCTATACTGGAAATTCAATATTATATAGGAATCAATCTTGGGAATTACCTAAACTTAATATAGACTGTCTAAATAATCTTTCAGAACAATTAATTGGAACTCACGATTTTTTATCATTCTGTAAATACCGTTCAGAATTAATTGATACTGTCTGCGAAATATTTCATAGTAGGTGGTCTTTTGAAGATAATATGATTATATTTAAAATAAGTGCCAATAGGTTCTTGCATCATATGATACGTTACTTAGTTGGTACGATGGTTGCAGTTTATAATGGTCGGTTTAAGGAGCATGAATTTCTTTCCTTATTAAAAAATCCCAGAAAAAATGTAAAAATATTTAAGGCACCGCCACAAGGGTTAATTTTAGAAAAAATAGATTATGTTTAAAAATTTAATACTCTATACTCTTTTTTTATTTTTTAATCTGTTTTCTGTTTTGATTTCAGATGACCTAGCTTCGTCTAGATATACAGCCATAACAAGAGCAATAGACAAGGTTGGTCCAGCTGTGGCGAGTATAAATGTAGAACAGCATTTAAACTCAATTAATTTTGACCCATTCTTTGGTTATATGTTTCCTAGGGAAATATATCCTATGAAGACTTCTGGTAGTGGCGTTATAATAAGCCCTGATGGGTTTTTAATTACCAATTACCATGTTATCGAGAATGCAGACAAAGTTACTGTTACACTATCTGGTGGAGATGAATATGTTTCTGAAATTATTGGTTCTGATCCTACATCAGATTTAGCATTATTAAAATTAAATGGCTCAGATTTTCCATACGCTGATCTTGGTGATTCAGATGATTTGATTATAGGGGAATGGGTAATAGCTTTAGGAAATCCATTTGAACTTTTTTCTTATAGTAATAAACCATCAGCAAGCATAGGTATAATTAGCGCAACAAATATGGATTTCGGTATGCAAAAATCTGGAAAAGTTTTTCAAGATATGATTCAGACCGATGCAGCAATTAACCCTGGAAATTCAGGAGGACCGCTAGTTAATTCAATAGGCGAATTAATTGGCATAAATACTTTTATCTATAGAGATTCTGATATTAGTAGAAGTTCAGTAGGTATTGGTTTTGCAATCCCAATCAATAATGCAAGAAGAATTGTTAAAGAATTAAGACTTACAGGACAAGTTGATCGAAGATCATATACGGGTCTTCATGTCCAACCATTAAATCAAATGGTTGCAAACTACCTTGATGCACCATTTGTAAAGGGGGTTGTAATTCTTGATGTGTCAAAATCAAGTCCAGCAGATAAAGCCGGTCTCAAAAGAGGAGATATAATCCTAACATTCAATGGTATAGATGTAAATAAACCTAGCGATATTAGAAGGGTACTTTATGAGAATGATATTAGAGCTGGCGATCAAGTAAAATTGAAAATTTTTAGAAATAAAAAATATAAAAGCATAAAAATGAGACTTGAGAAACTTACTTAATTGTATTGATTATGCTAGTTGCTAAGGAAGGAAAAATATTTGTTTATCCATTAATATTTATCACAATATTATGTTTTTTGATACAACTTATTTATGATATTTCAATATTGTTGTCAATCTCAGTTGGATTAGTTTTAATATTTTGTATAAACTTTTTTAGAGATCCTAAAAGAGTGTTACCAGAAGGAAATAATTTTATTGTTTCGCCTGCAGATGGTAAGATTATTAGATTAGAAATAATAGATGATGATGAATTAGGAAAGTGCAGAATTGTATCAATCTTTTTGAATGTTTTTAATGTCCATGTAAATAGAATGCCAATGAAAGGTGTATTTAAAGATGTAGAATACACAAAAGGGGAATTTTTAATGGCTTTTAATCATAAGGCCTGTGATTTAAATGAGCGGAATTCAATCAGTATAATAACTGAAATTGGAATGATAAAAGTTATCCAAATCGCTGGGTTATTAGCTAGACGGATAATATGCTATGCTAAGAAAAAAGAAACTATGGATATAGGTGATCGTTTAGGTTTTATGCGTTTTGGTTCAAGAATTGATCTTATTTTACCTGTAAGTGTCCAATTAAAAATAGCATTAAATCAAAAAGTAATTGGAAACAAAACAATAATTGGTACATTTAAATCATAGTTTTTATTAAAAAATGAAAAGAAATCCTAAACATTTTATTCCTAATATTATAACATTAACCAATATGCTTCTTGGGTTTTTAGCCATTGCGTTAATAACAAATGGTGAACCTTTAAATGCAGGTGTTGCAGTGTTGATTGCGGGAATGTTAGACGTCTTTGATGGTAAATTGGCTCGCTTACTTGGTATCGAATCAAGATTTGGTATGGAATTTGATTCTATGGCAGATACGATTTCATTTTGTGTTGTGCCCTCAGTACTTGTTTATTCGCTTTATGTAGATGGATTAAATCCATTACTTGGTTTATTGATATCATTTTTGCCCATTATGTTTGGAACAATTAGATTGGCAAAGTATAATATTTCAAAAGAGATAGTAGGGAAAAATAATTACTCAGAGGGTTTAACGACTCCTATAGCTGCAATTACTTTATTCTCATATTTATTTTTTAATCATCAAGTTGATGGAGACTTTGGTGATCCCAGGACTGCATTGATGCTTGTAACCATTGTAAGTATTCTAATGGTGAGTCCTATTCATTTTGCTAAATTCCCTCTACTTTCATTTAAATCTGGAAGTAAAAACTCAATTTTGTTATTAATATTTATTATCTCAGTTATAGGTATTATATGTTTTAAAGGTCTTTTTTTATTTCCAGTTTCTCTTCTTTTTATAGGCTGGAATATTATTAATTGGCTTTTAAAATCATCGAAAAATAGTTACAAATCTAATTTGGACCACTAAACCATGCGTAACCGAGATATTTCATTAATTGTATTAGGCCTTTTTTCAGGGGCAATTATTGGCGGAGTTATAGGTAATTTGCTTGGATGGATATTGCCTGAAGGGGTGGTGAAAGATTTCTTTTTAACAAGCCTCACTTTTGATATTGGCAGTAGTTTTGGAAATGATCTTGGAGTGGTTGTGGTTGATTTGAATATAATTGTTTTTAAATTTGGATTATCTGTGGATTTTAATTTTACCAGTGTTATAGGTTTAGCTACATCCTATTATATTTTACGATATTTTAGATAAAAACTTGGAGTATTCATGAATGATATCAATGTAAACTTAGCCATGTTTAATTTGGGTACTGGTGAGCTTATAATAATATTCCTAGCAATACTCCTTATTTTTGGAGCAAAGCGACTTCCAGAACTTGCAAGAGGCTTAGGTAAAGGAATAAATGAATTTAAGGATGCAGTTGAAACTGGAAAACAGGACATAATGGATTCCAAAGATAAATCTAGACCAGTAAAAGGCGTAAAAGAAGAAGAGTGAACCACTACCTATTATAAGGTTTATGTAATTCTTTTTAGAAACTATTATACCACTTAATAGTTATAGTATATATTTGGACTTTAATTCACATATCTTGAAATAGTATGAATTTTGCTGAACCACTATATCTGATATTATTACTTCTTATTCCTATTCTTATAATATGGTATAAAAGAATCGGAAGAAAAAATGAAGGGACTATACGTATTTCATCAAGCAAATTTTTTTCTTCAAGTGTAAAAAGAAAGGGGAAAAAGAAGCATTTTATAATTTTAAGTATACAATTTATAATTTTAATTTTTATAATCCTTGCTATTGCAAGACCAAGGCTTGTAAGTAACCTCAAAGAGACTTCAGTTAGTGTAATCGACATACTCCTTGTACTAGATATTAGTTCTAGCATGCTTGCCGATGATTTTACCCCAAATCGTTTAGAGGCAGTAAAAATGACTGCAATTAATTTTATTAAAAAAAGAAAAGACGATAGAATTGGCATTCTTGTTTTTGCAGGTGAACCATTTATTCAATGTCCTTTGACAATAGATAAATCGGTATTGGAATCTTTAATTCATGAAATATCAGTTGCATCAAAAGAAAGTGATGGAACGGCAATTGGTATGGCCATTGTAAATGGTATAAATAGATTTAGAAATAGCGATGTTCAAAGTAAAGTAATGATTCTTCTATCAGATGGGAGTAATAACTCTGGAGAAATTGAACCAGTTACGGCTGCAGAAATGGCTAGTCAGTTTGATATTAAAATATATACAATTGGTGCTGGAACTAATCAATCATATACCAGAATACCTGGTCGTGGATTAATAGCAAATGAGATAGATGAAGAGACGCTACAAAAAGTAGCGGACGTTACTAATGGTAAATATTTTAGAGCAACAGATATTAGTGCACTTGAAGCAATTTACAACGAAATTAGTACTTTGGAGAGGACCGAGATAGATGTAAAAGAGTATGCTCAATATAAAGAATTATATGGTTGGTTATTAATTCCCGTATTAATTATTGCTATTTGTTTAGAAATTTGGAAAAAATTATTTTTAAGGATGTGGTACTAATGTCATTTCGATTCTCTTGGGTGCTTATTTTTTTAATCATTCATATAGTTTTTTGGCTTATTTATCAATCAAAGCGAAATAATTTCATTTTTTATAGATCATCAAAAAAAGTTGATGAAATTATATCTTCAGATTTAAATAAAAATAAAATAAAAATAAAAAACAGATTTCTATTCTTTGGTATTGTTTTTCTTATTATTGCTGCATCTGGTCCACAAATAGGAACTATGGTTCGACCTATAGAACGTAAGGGGGTAGATTTAGTTATCGCATTTGATACTTCAATCAGTATGGATTCTGAGGATGTTACTCCATCTAGGCTTAGTAAAGCAAAGTTTGAAATAAGTAATTTAATAAAGAGTTTGAAGGGTGATAGAGTTTCTATAATTGTATTTGCAGGTACAAGTCATTTATATCTTCCACTAACTACAGATTATGAAGCTGCATTGTTATTCTTGAATGAAATAGATACAGAAATGATTCCAACAAAGGGTACTGTATTAAGTTCAGCAATAAGTAAAGGATTAGAAACGTTTACTGATGAAAATGACAAATTTAAAGTCATGGTATTAGTTTCGGATGGAGAAGATCATGACGGACGAGCCATTGAATTAGCTCATAAAGCTTCAAAAGCAGGATTGATGATTAACACTGTAGGTGTAGGCTCTAAATCTGGGAGTTTAATTCCAATAAGGAGTAAAAAGATAGCAAGTAATACTGTACAATATAAGCGAGATAATAAAGGTAAACTTATTACATCAGTTCTAAATGAAAATAATCTTCGACAGATAGCAAGTGCGGGAGGTGGCTCTTATTTTTGGTTTTCTAATTCTGCAGAATCATATTTAGATATTTTTCAGGCTATTGAAAGAATGGAGAAAAAAACAATCTCAACTCATGAATATTCTGAGTATGAAGATAGATATCAATTTGTAGCGTTAGTATCATTATTTTGTTTTATAATGACTTTTATTATTCAAACTCGATTAAAAAAATTATGAGATATCTGCTTATTATAATGTTATTTGGTAAAATATTTTCGCAAGATGAAGGATTATCAAACTATAATAAAAAGAACTATAATAATGCTCGTTTGTATTATGAAAAAATCTTAAAAGAAAGAAAAGAGGATGATGCAGCAAAATATGGCCTAGGTACATCACTATATAAATTGAGTGACCTCGAAAAAGCAAAAGATTTATTTGGAATTGTAAAAAACTCTAAAAATAAAAAATTATCATCTAAGGCCTATTATAATTTGGGAAATATATACAGAGATCAAGATAAATTAGATGAAAGCTTATCATTTTATAGAAAAGCAATTCAATTAAATCCGAGTGATAAAGAAGCAAAGATTAATTATGAATTGCTTAAAGAAATAATTGATAGCAGTAATAACAATGATCAATCTAAGGAGCAAGATTCATCAGAAAATAATAACAATGATCAATCTAAGGAGCAGGATTCATCAGAAAATAATAATCAATCTAAAGAACAGAGTTCGCAAAGAGAGGATGAGAGTAATCAAAATAAAAAAAATAGACAAGATGGTAAGGCTGAAGACGACCAACCTCAAGAACAAGAGAAAAAGGATGAAGAAAAACAGTCTCTAGGAGATACTGTTAATTATAAAGATAATATTTCAGAAAGTAATCAAAAAAGAGATCATAAAAAACCTGATAAAACAGATAAGCAATTACAAGCAGAGGCTATATTGGATGCATTAAAAGGTAAAGAAAAAATAAATCAAAAGATTAAAATAAAAAAATCTAAGTCTACAAAAATGGTTAAGGATTGGTAATGAGATTTCTTTTATCATTTTTTCTATTACTGTCCTATTGCCTAGCTCAATCGCTAAATATTTTTGTTGATAAGAATAAAATAGATTCTGGAGAGTTGCTAACCCTATCCGTTGAATTATTTGGTAGTAATGATTTTCCCAAGGTTATTTTAGATCCTTTATACAAAGATTTTGATGTAATTAGTGGACCTTCCCAACAAACAAATATTCAATGGATAAATGGTAAAATGACCAATGCTAAAACTTTATCCTGGAAATTACTTCCTAAACGAACCGGTATTCTAGTAATACCATCAATGCAAGTAACTACAGGAAATAAGGTTTTTAGTGGAAATAAAATAAAAATTCAAGTAGGTAATATATCTAGCTCTGATGAGGAAAAAGTTTTTATAATTGGTGAGATCGACAAAGATAATGCTTTTCTAGGTGAACAGATTACATTGTCCTACCAGCTTTATAAGCGTGTTGATGTTTCAATCTCAGGAATTGATCAATTCAAAATGCCAGAGTTTAAAGGCTTTTGGGTTGAAGAGATATTTACTCCACAAAGATTACAATATAAATCGCAATTAGTTAATATCAATGGTGTGAATTATCAAGTAGCAAACTTAGGTCAAAGAGCACTCTTTCCAATGCCATCAAGTCTACATAGGATTCCATCTGTAAATGTTAGAGTCAAAATAGAAGTGAAAAAAAAGAAACGCCGTAGAGACCCATTTTTTGATCCATTTTTTGATTCATTCTTTTCAGAGACCAAAACTCGTATTATAAATTCCAAAGAAAAAAATATCACTATTAATTTATTTCCAGAACCACGTCCTTTTGATTTTACGGGTGCTGTCGGAGATTTTGCTATTAAAACATCAGTTGATACAAATGCTATAATTGCAAATAATGGTATCTCATATACTATTACTTTAACCGGTACAGGTAATATTGGTTTATTCTCATTACCTCAAATCAACTTCCCAAGTGATATAGAGGCATTTCCACCTACAGAAAGTATTAATAAAGATGGATTTAGAAATCAAATCACAGGAGAAAAAAAATGGGAATATATATTAATCCCTAGAAAAGCCGGTCAAATAACTTTACCGAATGTGCAAATGTCATTTTTTAATTCAATCAAAAAAGAGTGGAAAAGATTAAAAACCAAGCCCATAATTATAGATGTAAAAAAGAATGATAAAAAATTAATATATGATGAAGGTCTTACAAAACGTGAAGTAGAATTGTTGGGTCAAGATATAAGATTTATTCGTACTGAGGATAGTGACCTTAAAAATAAGAGCATACTTGATAAATACATCGTTATAATCATTTATTCTATTTCATTACTTATAATTATTGTGCCAGTTATAATAATAAGATTTACTGGTCACCGGTTAGCGACAGAACAAAGTAGAAGAATGAGGAAGGCTCTTCGAAAATCTATTAAATTATTGAATAATCCAAATCTAAATGACCCGTATGAATTAGCAAGTACAAGTTGTTATATATACATGCAAGATAAATTAAACCTATCAAATAAAAATTTAGATATATCTTTAGTAAAATCAATTTTACATCAAAAAATTAATTTAGAGTTGTATGCTAGATTAATTGATCTCTTAGTAATTTGTGACGAAGCTAAATTTTCTCCAATTGCAAAAGGTGAAGATATAGATCCAATTAAAGAAATGAAAACCATACTGATTCTAATCGACAAGGAATTAAAATGAAGTATCTATTGATTTTTATTTTATTTAATGGGATAGGTATTTGTGAAGAACAACATTCCTATTTTACAAAAGGCAATGATGCAATGCTAGATAGTAGGTATGATGATGCAATAGAATCCTACAAGGCAATTATTGAACTTGGATATGAATCTGGTAATCTATACTATAATCTAGGTAATGCTTACTTTCGAAAAGATTATATTGGTAAAGCAATTTGGGCCTATTATAAGTCCATGGAATTTTATCCTAGAGACAATGATGTTAAGCATAATATTTCTATAGCCAAAACTCGAATTATTGATCGTATTGAGCTACCAGAAACATTGTTCTTGTTTGAATTTTATAAAAATTTAAGAGGATATTTGACTACAACTGAATGGTTCCTTTTTGGATCT
>MDSV01125098.1_pt1 | contig 13746 bp, 13 predicted proteins | sample 810851 | NCBI WGS metagenome assembly MDSV01 (sample SAMN05326640, study PRJNA326480) | marine metagenome | isolation source: seawater | place: Atlantic Ocean: North East | collected 2012 | reverse complement strand
GGTATTTTTCCCGCTGCATAATATTTTTCTTGGTAATTTACGGATAAAGGAAAATAATCTTGTCCATCCTTTAAATTTTTTGCGCCCACGGCTGTTGCTATTACGATTGTTTCTCCACATGTCGCAATGATCGCTCCATCTGCTTGTCTAGCAATTTTCCCGGTTTCTAAAGTTATTTTTTTTCCATTTATTTCGATTTCTTCTTTTTGAATCTTGAACATTATTTCCTTATATTTAATTGTGTTATTACTTTTTGATACGACTCTGGATTTTTCTTTTTAAGATAAACTAAAAGTTTTTTTCTTTTGTTAACAGATTTTGTTAATCCTAATGTTGAATGTTTGTCTTTCTTAAAATTTTTGAAATGTTCTGAAAGTTTAGATATTTTGTCAGTTAGTAAACCGATCTGTATTTCTGTAGATCCAACATCTTTATCGTGAATTGCGAGAGATTTAATTGTATCTTTTTTTTTCTGTATCATTTATTTTTATCTTTTTTATAATTTTTTCAATCTTTTCAGCATATTCAAATGAGTTATCTTCAACAAAAGTAAGTTTAGGAAGAAACTTAATATCAAGCCTTTTAGACAAGGCTTTTCTAACAAGATGTGAGTACTCCGTCAAGATCCTTACTGTTTCTTTGGTATCAATTCCTCCTAAGGGAATAACGTAAACTCTAGCTGTTTTCAAATCTGGCGTCATTCTTACTTCGGTCACCGTAATTAACTTAGAGTTTATTGAGGGTATTTTTGCTTCGTTTCTGATAAATAATTCACCTAGATTTTGCTTAACTAATTCTCCTACTCTCAACTGCCTTTGACTAAAAGATCTTTGTGAAGATTGATTGCTCATCATTTTATATTGTTCTTTGCACTTCCTCGGCTAAATATGACTCGATTACGTCTTTCTCTTTGAAGTCTATAAAGTCTTTAATACTTATTCCGCACTCCAACCCAGTTCCTACTTCTTTAACTTGATTTTTTTCTCTAAAAAGAGATAGAATTTCACCACTATAGACAACCACACCATCTCTAATAATCCTTGCTTTAGATTTACTTTTAATTTCTCCACTGATTACTTTGGAGCCGGCTATCTTTCCTGCAGTAGAAACTTTAAATATTTTTTGAATTTCCGCACTTCCTAACACTGTTTCTTTTATGTCAGGTTCTAGTAAACCAGATAAGGATTTTTCAACATAATCAATGGCCTCATAAATTATATTAAAATACCTTATATCTACTTTTTGTTCTTCGGATAATTTTTTCGCTTCTCTATTTGGTTTAACATTAAATCCTATAAGTATAGCGTTAGATGCCTTTGCTAAAGAAACATCAGTTTCATTAATCATTCCAATATCTGATAAGATAATTTTAGCCTCAACTTCTTTATGTTCAATTTTATTAATCGCCATTTTAAGTGCTTCGCTAGAACCTTGAACATCTGATTTAATTATTATATTTAACTCATCTTTGTCTTTTACATTTTCAAATAAAGTTGTTTTATCTTTGGCCAAAACTTTATTTTGTACGTTATTATTTTTTCTAAATTCAGATAGTTTTTTTGCCTCATCTTCATTTTCTGTTACTGTAAATTCTGCTCCAGCATATGCAGAACTATTCATTCCAAGAATTTCTACAGGCATGGAAGGAAGAGCGTCGTCTACCATTTTTCCTTCATAATTAATCATTGCTCTAATTTTTCCCCAAGTATCACCACAAATGAAATAGTCTCCTCTTTTTAATTTACCGTTATTTATTAAAATCGTTGAAACAGGTCCTTTACCTTTATCTATTTTTGACTCTATGACAACTCCTGTAGCTTTGTCACTATAAGAAGCTTTTAAATCCAAAATTTCAGATTGTAATAAAATACTTTCCTTAAGTTTATCTAAATTAATTTTTTTAAGTGCTGATACCTCTACAAATAATGTATCTCCACTCAAATCCTCTGCAATTAGTTCGTATTGCATCATTTCGTTTTTAATCTTACTTATATTTTTCTCTGGTAAATCACATTTATTAATTGCTACAATTATAGGTACCTTAGCCGCCTTAGCATGTTTAATTGCTTCAACCGTTTGAGGTTTAATCCCATCATCTGCAGCTACAACTAAAACAACTATGTCGGTTATTTTTGATCCTCTAGCTCTCATCTCTGTAAATGCTGCATGTCCTGGTGTGTCTATGAAAGTAATTAATTTACCATGCTCAGTTCTAACTTGATATGCTCCAATGTGTTGGGTAATGCCGCCATGTTCTCCAGAAACGACATTACTATCTCTAAGAGAGTCGAGTAAAGATGTTTTGCCATGATCGACGTGTCCCATAATAGTTACCACAGGTGGTCTGTTTTTAACTTCACCTTTAAACTCTTCTTTAGATTTACTCGTTTCTATTAATGGCGCTTCTTCTAAAATTGGCTTATGACCAAATTCTTTTACAATATATTCCGCTGTATCTTTATCAATGTTGTGATTAATAGTTGCAACAACTTTCATATTAAATAAAAATTTAATGATATCGTTAGATTTTTCAGCCATTCGGTTTGAAAGCTCTTGTATTGTAATTTGCTCTGGAATTTTAACTTCTTTAATTACCTTCTTGAATTCTTTCTTTTCATCACCTTCAGGTTTTTTTTTCTCTTTTAATCTGGCTCGCTTCACTGAAGCTAAACTTCTTTGTTTAATCTCTATTTCTTCAACATTTAACGCTCTTGAGACTGTTAATTTGAAATCTCGCTTATCTACTGGCCCTTTGAGTTTAAGTTTACTCTTACCGGCTGGTTTATTGTCTTTTTTGATAAAATCTTTAGTAGCCTGCTGTTCTATGAATTTTCTAGCAAAATTTTTTTTCTTAATATCTGGGTTTATAGTGTTGTTAGGAGCTGATGATGGCTTATTAAATGGTTTGTTAGGCCTATAAGGTTTTTTTTTCTCTACTGAGAATGATTTTTTTCCTGACGTAGCAATAGATGAAGTGTCAATTTTCTTTTTTAAACCAGATGATATTGTAAGTGTTTTTTTTTTATTTTTATCCATAACATTACTTGTACGCTATCTCTCTAGCCGCCATTATTAAGTCGTCAGCTTCTTTTCTAGAAAGAGAAAACTCTTCAAGGTAACCCTCTATTCTAATTTTTTTTCCTTTAATTTCGTCAAATCCGCCAATTAATTCATCTGATGAAAGATCTGCAAAATCACTTAATTTTTTAATATTTTTTTGACCTAATATTACAAGCATACCCTGGGTCATACCTTGAAGGTTAATTAAATTATCTTCGACGCCGAGCTCTTTAAGCTTTTGCGCTACCGCTTCTTTTTGTTTTTCTAATGTTTCTTTTGATCTTGTAATCAATTCTTTTGCTGTTTCTTCGTCAATGGCATCTATTTTTGAGATATCTTCTGGGTTTGATTGAGCTATCTCGTCAATAGACACAAATCCCTCTGAAACTAAAAGTTGTCCTAGTGTTTCATCAACTTCTAGGTTTTTAATCAAAGTTTCTGTTCTCTCTTTAAACTCTGCTTGTCGTCTTTCTGAGTCTTCTTTATCAGTTAATATATCTATTTCATAATTTGTTAATTTCGATGCCAATCTTACATTCTGTCCTCTTCTACCAATAGCTTTGCTTAAATTTTCCTCAGATAAAATGATATCAATTCTTTTATTTTCTTGATCTATAAGCACTCTCTGTATTTCAGCAGGAGAAAGTGACTCCGAAATTAGTGTTGGTAAATCCTCTGTCCATTTAATTATATCAATTTTTTCTCCATGTAATTCATTAACTATTGTTTGAACTCTGCTTCCTCTCATTCCTACGCAAGCACCAACAGGATCTATAGATGAATCTTGAGAGTGAACACAAATTTTAGCTCTACTACCTGGATCTCGTGCTACAGATTTAATTTCAATAGTGCCTTCATAAATCTCTGGGACTTCTTGAAAAAAAAGTTTTGCGAGAAATTGGGGATGAGCTCTTGATAAAAAAATTTGATGGCCTTTTAATTCTTTCCTTACCTCATAACAGTATGCTTTTACACGGTCACCTGTTTTTAAAATTTCTCTTGGTATTAATTCATCTTTTTTAATTACTCCTTCTGCTTTCCCTAAGTCTACGATTACGTTACCATACTCCAATCTTTTAATTATCCCGCTTAAAATTTGACTCTGTTTATCTATAAAATCTTCATATTGTCTATTTTTCTCCGCCTCTCTAACTCTGCTACTTATAACTTGTTTTGCACTTTGAGCTGCAATTCTGCCAAAATCTATTTGGGGAAGTTCCTCAAAAACTTTTTCTCCTACTTTTAAATTATTATTTTTGGGGTCGTTTTTTCTTGCTTCCTCTAACGTTATTTCTCTTGCTGAGTCTTCAACATTTTCTACTATATCCAAGACTTTTTGAATTTTAATATCTCCTGTTTCTCTATCGATGATAACTTCAATATTGTTATCATTTCCAAATTTAGTAAGTGCCGCTTTTTGAATCGCACTTTCCATAGAGCCTATTACAAGCTCTTTATCTATGGATTTTTCATTAGCAACAGCTTCTACTATCCTGAGTAATTCTTGTTTATCTAATCCTCTATTTAACATTTTATTATCCCTAAAAAAAAATGGGCTAGTGCCCATTTTGAAAGTTCAACAATTTATAAGTTTTTAAAAGAAAATTATGGTTTTTTCAAGATTACAGATTAAATAAATCTGTTTTATCAGTCTTTTCCCAGGTAAATTCACCTTTATTAGTAGGCTTTCTACCGAAGTGACCATAAGCTGAGGTTTTTTCATATATAGGGTTATTTAATTTCAACATTTCCCTAATGCCTCTTGGTGATAAGTTAAAATTTTTCTCAATTATTTTTTTTACCTTTTCAACTTTTGACTCATCTCCATTAGCTAATTTAATAAAGATCGAAAGTGGCTTTGACACTCCAATAGCATACGCTAATTGGATTAAACATTTTTCAGAGACGCCTGCTGCAACAACGTTTTTTGCTAAATATCTTGATGCATATGCTGCTGATCTATCTACTTTAGTAGGATCTTTCCCTGAAAATGCTCCACCACCATGAGGTGCGGCCCCGCCATATGTATCAACTATAATTTTTCGACCCGTAAGTCCGGTATCACCGTCAGGACCTCCAATAATGAATTGACCGGTCGGGTTTATATAAATTTCTTTTGGATCAAGATCAGTTAAAAGATTTTCTGGTACTGATTTTTTTATATAAGGCAAAATTACAGATCTTACTTTTTCTTGATCTAAATCCTTAGAATGTTGAGTTGAAATAACTACTGAAGTAACTTTTATAGGTTTATCATTTTCGTAAAGCATCGTTACTTGGCTTTTTGAATCCGGCTCTATACCTTTTAAAATTCCGTTCTTTCTATCATCTGCCATTAATCTCAGAATTTTATGTGAATAATGAATAGGAGCTGGCATTAATTCTTCGGTTTCATTACAAGCATATCCAAACATAATGCCCTGGTCGCCAGCTCCTTCATCTTTATTATCCTTAGAGTCGACTCCCATTGCTATGTCTTTTGATTGCTCGTGAAGATGTGTTTCAATGTTAGCAGTTTTCCAACTAAATCCCTCTTGGTCATAACCAATATCTTTAATACAATCTCTTACCTTCTCAATTAATTCATCTTTTTTGATTCTTGGGCCTCTTGTTTCGCCAGCTAGTACAACTTTGTTAGTAGTAGTCAAAGTTTCGCAGGCAACTCTAGAAACAGGATCTTTTGATAAGTATGAGTCAACTACCATGTCAGAAATTCGATCACAAACTTTATCTGGATGACCCTCGGATACCGACTCACTTGTAAATAAATATTTATTATTTTCCATTATGTTTTCTGTAAATTAAAAAGGTTAGAAGATATGTAATTAAAAGTATAAAAAATATCAAATCATTTTTAATCTTATTAGATTTTATCAACGGTACTTCAAATTCAATATTTCCAGCCTCATTTCTGTTAATTCTTTTAATTATATTGCCTTTATTATCAATTATTGCGCTGACACCCCTGTTTGTTGCTCTGAGTAAAAACGTGTTATTTTCTATTGCTCTAAAAATAGATTTTGCAAAATGTTGATCGGGGCCTATTGAATTACCGAACCATCCATCCTCAGAAATATTTATTATAAGATTTGTGTTAATTTCAGATTTATGAATTAAATTTGGAAATATGATTTCGTAACATATCAAGGGTAGAATGTTTAATTTTTCAATAACGAGATTATTATCATCTTGTCCTTTTAAGAAAGAGCCGTGACCTTCTGTAATTTTTTTTAAACCAAAATTATTGAGTATTTTTTGGAACGGTAAAAATTCTCCGAATGGCACGAGTTTTCGTTTATTATAACTCTGAACTACCTCAAATTTTTTATTTATGATAAACATACTATTATAAAAATTTCCTGAAATTGGATCCAATTTATTTGCACCGAATACAATGAGATGTTTATTTGAAAAGTTATTTAAAATCAGATTTTTAAAGCTTAATAATTCATTAAAGCTATAACCACTAAAAACTCCTTCTGGCCAAACGAATAATGTTTTCTTTTCTTTTTTTGGGTCACTATATTTTATTAATTTTTTAAATCTTTCTTCAATTTCGTTGGCGGTGAGCCCATACTCTAAATTAAAATTTGGAGATATAATTTTTACATAAATTTTTTCATTAATGTTTTCTAAAAAAATCTTATTTTTGTTAATTTCATAATTGCCATAAATATAAAGACTTAAAATAATGAAGCTGAGAGCTGCTAAGCTAAATAATTTTTTTATTTTACCAATTTCAAAAAAAATAATTATGGGTGAAACAAATATTGTAATCAAAAAAAGATTGTAAGAGTGCAATCCTATTGAATTTAATATTTGTGATATCTCACTCATTGTAGTTGTACTATAGGCCCATAAATTCCATGGAAAACCTGTCAAAATATTAGCTCTTAAATAATCCGAAAAGGCTAAAGCTGCAGAAAATATTAAAATTGAAGAAAAATTTAATTTTAAATACTGACCAACGAGTAAAGTAGTTATTCCGACAAACAAACTCAAAAATAAAGGAATTAATATCAATGCGAACGGTATTAAAAATTTAAAATTTTCATCAAAAGTGAGCGAGTTTGTTATCCATGATATCCCGCTTAAATAAAAGCCAAAGCCAAAAGATATTCCAAACATAAATAAGTTTTTTTTATGTGGTTTTTTTCTATAAACAGCTCTTGATTTTTTATTTATGAAAATAAGTAGATAAAAAAAAAATGGAAGGATAAACAGATTTATTATTGTAAAATTGAATGGTTCAAATGATAATATAGATAACGAACCAAGCACAAATGGTAAGAAATATAGAACAACAAAACGATTATTTAAATATTTTTTATTCATTAACAAAATTTAAATATTTTTTTTCAATCTGACTCATTTTTTTAAAATCTTTGTCTTTTTGATGTATATAGCCAAATAAATGAACCAAACCATGAATCCATAAACGATCGAATTCTAATTTAAATTTTTTTTTTACTTTTTTATTTTTAATTTTATTTAAATTAATAATTATATCTCCTAGATATATTTCCTTTTCTGTTTTCAATTTTTTTGTGAGTTCTTTTTTTTTATAAAATGGAAAAGACAAAATATCTGTTTCTTTATTTTTTTTTCTGAATTTTTTATTAAGAAATTTAATTTCTTTATTTTCTGAAAGCAATAAAGTACAAAAAATTTTTATTTTTCCAAACTTCTTTTCTTTTAAATTTAACTTGGTAATTTTTCTATCTAGATAGTAATTTGGTTTTTTAATATAATTTAACCAATTTTTATTTTTTGCAATAACATTAATTTTTATCATCAACGCTTTTATTTTGATAAGCTTTAATGATTTTTGTAACTAAAGGATGTCGAACAACATCATTATGATCAAATTCAATTACCTTAATTTCTTTTAGGTCTTTAAGAATATTTCTGGATTTAATCAAACCAGAGTCTCGTTTATTAATTAAATCTACTTGGCTAGGATCACCGTTAACAACTAATTTAGAATTCTCTCCTATTCTTGTTAAAAACATTTTGATTTGAGTTTCCGTAGCATTTTGCGCCTCGTCAAGAATAGCAAAACAATTTTTAAGCGTTCTGCCTCTCATAAAAGCTAAAGGAGCTATTTCTATTTCACCTGTTTCAATTTTTTTATCAATCTTTTCAGCTCCAAAAAGTTCGTACAATGCGTCGTATAATGGTCTCAAATATGGATCTACTTTTTCTTTCATATCACCTGGTAAGAAGCCTAATTTTTCACCAGCCTCAACTGCTGGCCTTGATAGGATTACTCGATCAATCTTTTTTTCCATTAATAAAGTTATTGCTACTGACACAGCTAGGAAACTTTTTCCAGTTCCTGCAGGCCCAAGGGACATTATAATATCATTTTCTTTCAAAGCCTTAATGTATTCTGATTGTTTTTCAGATCTTGCAATTACAGATTTTTTTGGAGTTTTTATTAGCTGCTTAAAACTCTTAACGTTAGACTCGTCAATTTCCTGATTTTTTTTCACAGATAAAACTATATCTTCTTTTTCGATTATATTCGTTAAAAAATATTTATTTAACAAAAATTTAACTGCATCACAAAATATAGATAATTTTTCCCTACTACCTTTGCAGGTAATTGAATTTCCCCTAAAATATACATCGGTTCTAGTTAACTTGGATAAACTTTTGAGGTTTTGATCAAACTGACCAACTATAGCCATCAACATCTCATTATCATTAATTGCTATATTTACTGTTTCTTCATCAATTTTTTTTATTATAAGGTTTTGGTGTAATTTACTTATTTCAGACATTTAAATTAAGCCGCATAGTTAGATTGATTTGTGCTTGGAAAAATTTCACCAAATAATGTTGTTTGATTTCCTTTTAAAATTTTAACACTTTTTACCTCTCCAGTTAAATTATTATTACTTTCAACAATAACTGAATTAAAATATTCATCTCGACCAAAATATTTATTACTATTTTTCATTTTATTTTCAAATAATACTTTAGCTGATTTCTCGATTAATAATTTTCTATATTTAGTTTTTGTATTATCTGCTATCCTTTGAAATTCAATTAACCTATTTTTTACAACCATTTCGTCCAACTTTTGAAGCTTAAAAGCTGGAGTGCCAGGTCTTTCATTAAATATAAAAGAAAATGAATTTATGAAACCAATATTAACCATAAGCTCAACTGTTTTTTTAAAATCTTCCTTAGTTTCACCAGGATATCCAATTATAAAATCACTTGAGAATTTAATATCAGGTCTCACTTCGATTAGCTTGTTTATTATTTCATAATAATCTTCTACCGTATGTTTTCTGTTCATTGCCTCTAGTATCTTATTAGATCCACTTTGCACAGGCAGATGGATAAAGGGCATTAACTTCTCACAATCTTGGTGTGCCTTAATTAAATCTTCAGTAAAGTCTCTTGGATGTGATGTTGTATATCTAATTCTTTTTAAATCTTTGATTTGAGAGATTTCGTAAATTAAATCTGAAAGTTTATTTCCTTTATAATCATAAGCGTTAACATTTTGTCCAAGTAAATTAATTTCTCTTGCACCATTATTTACGAGTTGATTTGCCTCTGTCACTAATTCTTTTATGGATCTGGAGTGCTCAGCTCCACGTGTATAAGGAACAACACAAAATTTACAAAATTTATCACACCCTTCTTGTATTGTTAAGAATGATGAAACTTTATTATCAGTATTTTTAAATGAATTTAAAGTATCAAATTTCTCTATTACCTCAAAATCTGTAAAATTAAGTGGTTTTAATTTTTTTTCTAATTTTGAAATTGTTTCATTAATTCGATGATAGGATTGCGGTCCAACAACAGCATCAATGTACTTTTCTCTTTTTAACAGAATATCTCCTTCAGCTTGAGCAACACAACCTGCAACTAATACTATAGGTTTTGGTTTGTCTCTAAATTCTTTTTTAATTCTTCCAATGTCATGGTACACTTTGTCTGTAGCTTTTTCCCTGATATGACATGTATTTAAGATATAACAATTAGCTTCTTTAAAATTTTTTGTAGGTGAATAATTAATTTTTTTTGTTAGATCGAGAATACGATTACTATCGTATTCATTCATTTGACACCCAAGCGTTTTAATGAAAATTTTTTTTTGCAAATTATTTTTTTATTTTTGAACCATAAAGCTCTAATTTATGATCAACTAGTTTATAACCTAATTTTTTTGCAACTTCATTCTGAAGCTTTTCAATATCTTTATCTACAAATTCTATTATTTCTCCGCTATTTATATCTATTAAATGATCGTGATGTTCATCGGGAGATTGTTCGTATCTTGCTTTGCCGCCTTTAAAATCGTGCTTCTCTAAAATACCTGCTTCCTCAAACAGCTTCACTGTTCGATATACAGTAGCAATACTAATTTTTTTATCTACCCCACTTACTCTTTTATGTAGCTCATCCACATCGGGATGGTCTTTTGACTCAGACATAACTTGAGCAATAATTTTTCTTTGGTCTGTGAGTCTTACACCTTTATTTTTGCATTTATCTTCAATTGAATTCATTGGTTTAATCTAACTTATATATAAGGGTTTAATCAAATTTTTTTGTATTAATTTTTTTTTAATTAAAAGTTCAATATTTGCAAGGGTAAATTGGTCTAAATCTGAATTTTTGTACCCAAATAGATTAACATTTTTTGATATTCTGATTCCTTTTGCAATTGCTATAGAGACTCTCATAGAAGAAAAGCTGCCTGGACCGGAGTTAATCAATAATGAAAAATTGTCATTAATATTTACTTTGTATTTTTTTATCATATTTAATACAATTGAAACTAATTGATCATTATCAATTTTTTTGTCAAAGTCATGAATATAAAAATTAGTACCTATTCTCAAACCAATTTTATTATCTTTACCTATGAAGCTTATAATTAAGAAATCTTTTATCATTTATCTACTTATATCTACTTTATATTTTCAAAACAATTTGTATTCAAATTCTCCTAAAGAAAAAATTGATGATTTTGGCATCATTTCTTTAATGTATCACAGGTTTGAAGAAAATAAATATCCATCTACCAACATAAGAATAAATGATTTTAATGAACATTTAAAAATTATAGAAGATAACAATATTAAATTTATAAATCCAAAAGATTTCGAGAATGAACTGAAAAATAATAAATTACAAAGAAAAATTCTTTTAACTATTGATGACGGATTTTTGTCTTTTTATGAAAATGCTTGGCCGATCCTTAAGAAAAAAAAGATACCTTTTATATTATTTGTAAGTACTCGTGAAGTTGGTGCTTTTAATTATATGTCATGGGAGCAAATAAAAGAAATTAGTAAAGAAGATTTTGTAGAAATAGGTAATCATAGCCACACACATGAGTATTTAGCAGATGAAAGTAATTATATTATCGAAAAGGACATTAAAAAATCAATTTCTATCTTTAAAAAAAATTTAGGTCGAAATTCAATTTTTTTTTCCTATCCCTTTGGCGAATATAGTAATGATTTCAAAAACATAATAAAAAAATTTGGCTTTAAGTATGCATTTGGTCAGCATTCTGGTGTAATGGATGAAACAAAAGATTTTTATGAATTACCTAGATATCCTATTAATGAAAAATACGGAGAAATTAAAAGATTTAAGTCTTTAACAAAAACTTTACCTTTTAAATATAAAAATATTTATCCAGATGAAAAGTATCTCTTACAAAATAAAAATCCACCTAATGTGAAAATTGAATTTTATGAAAATATTAAAAATCTTAAATCTCTAGGTTGTTACTCTAATGAAGGGAATAAATGGAGGAAGTCAGATATTGAGTTCGAAAATAATAACACACTAATAATTAACATTTCTGAAAAATTTGTAGGGGAAAGAGGAAGGATTAATTGTTCCTTAAGAGACCCAAGTGGCTTGTGGAGGTGGCTAGGTATTCAATTTGTAGTGGGTGGTGAATAGCTTAGGAAGTTAGTTCAATTTTTTTCACTGAGTTAACTAATTTTACTGGCTCAAAATCCATTAATCTATTCTGTTTAATGATCTGATTTAATATTTTCGTATATTCAGATCCTGTTTGAGCATAATTATTTAAGGTTTCTGTAAGTTCTAATCCTTTAATTTTTTTGTTTTTTCCTCTCAATGACAGTCTTTTTTGTCTAAACTTAGAATAACTTTTATGGGTGTTAAGATTATTTTGATAAGCTTTTACAGATGCTCTTAAAATCGGAAATTTTAAAATTTTATGGTTTTTGTTGCTTTCTCTGTCTAAAGGAGCAATTCCTTGTCCACTCCATGTCCACTGTCCAAATATAGCGTTTCCTTCTAAAGCAAATCTTGAAGTTCCCCACCCACTTTCTTTAGCAGCTTGGGCTAATGCAATTGAAGTTGGAATTATATCCATTCTGACCATTAACTCTTTTAAATCTCCCTTTTTAACTTTGTATTCTAATAATTTTTGCCTTAGCCATTGTTTTTCTCCATCAGTGGTAAATTTTTTATTAGATAAAGTTAATAGCTTTTGTCTGTCAGCTAAAATCCTTTCATTTTCTGCAACTATTAAAGGCAATACTATTTTTATAAAAGTTTCTTTTTTAAGTTTTGTGCTTTGCAGCTCATCTAGATCTCTTGGAAACTGTGTAAAATAAATTGGTTTAACTAATTTTTGGGATCGAACCTTACCTAGATCATACTCTACATCTTTAAAAAGATTTAAAACTGTTTCTGTTTTTAAATTTAAATTAGGCAAAATTACCTCATCAACATTTTTTCTCTTTACTTCAAGTTTTTGTTTTTTGTCTAATTTTTTAGTTTCTTTTTTTTTCTCTAACTTTTTAGCTTCAGGTTTTTTTACTTCTTTCTTAATTTCAGGTTTTTTTGAATCTTTTTTAATTTTAGGCTTTTTTACTTCTTTTTTAATTTCAGGTTTTTTTACAAAATCCTCATCAGAAAAGTAATTCATGCCGCTAAACGCTACTGTTGCAATAACTGCAACAGATGCGATAGAAATAATTACTTTTTTTGCTTTTTGTGGTTCTATTTGTTGTTTGTAAATTCCATGGAATAAATCAGTAAATAGATTTCCAAAAAACTCATACGTCACTCTACCCAACTTTGGAATTATATTTAAAAAATTTAGCCCAATTTTACCTAGTTGCACCCATAGATCTTTGAATGCCCTTCCTATTTTTCTATTTGTATCTAATTTAAAGTTTTCAATTTTTCGTAATGCTTTGTTTTTATCTTTGATCTTATTTTCTTTGTATTCTACTAGACTAGATTTGATTCTTCCAACTGGCTTAATGATATTGTCTCTTAAAAAGTTTGATTTAAAATCTTTTGGAATTACAATTTTATTTTTTTTTAAAATAAGTTCTAGTTGACCAGAAGTTAAATTTTTTCTACTTTTTTCGTAATCTTTAATTTCTTTTACGTCATAGATATAAGCAAGTTCTACTAATTTATCTCTATAACTTAATTTCTTTTTCATTGTATAGCCTCAACCGAATTAACTTCTTTAACGTAATGTTTTAAAAGATTTTGCACCCCTTGTTTTAAAGTCATAAGAGAGCTAGGACACCCTGAACAGCTTCCTTGCAACTGGACTTTTACAACTCCATTTTTAAAGGATTTAAACTTTATATCTCCACCATCTCTTGCCACAGCTGGACGTATTTTAGTATCTAAAACTTCAATAAT
>MDSV01072806.1_pt1 | contig 13746 bp, 13 predicted proteins | sample 810851 | NCBI WGS metagenome assembly MDSV01 (sample SAMN05326640, study PRJNA326480) | marine metagenome | isolation source: seawater | place: Atlantic Ocean: North East | collected 2012 | reverse complement strand
CTGAGTTTTCAGAAAGTTTAGAAAAAAAATTGGAAACAGTAATTGGTGAGAGTGGAATAAAATTGTCAGGCGGACAAAGACAAAGAGTAGCAATTGCAAGAGCGATGATTAAAAATGCTCCAATACTTATAATGGATGAAGCTACTTCATCATTAGATAACATTACAGAAAAAGCAATTTATAAAACAATTAAAGATTCAATGAAAAATAAAACAATTCTAATTATTGCTCATAGACTAAGCACAATTGAAGATTCAGACATTATTTATGTTATTAATAACGGTAAAATAGATAGTTTTGGGTCTCACAAAGAATTGCTTAATAAATCAGAGATTTATAAAAAACTTCAATTAAGAGAAAAATTAGAAAATGAGTTTTAAAAAAAAAATATTTAAATTCACTTTTACACAAAAAATTTTAGCATACTTAGGGTATCTATATATTTTGTTTGTTGGCATAACTTCAAGAATAGAAATAAGTAATGAAGAGTTTTCAAATTATATGTGGAAAGAAGAAAAGCCATTTATTTTAGCATTTTGGCATAGTCAATTAATGATGATTAGTTATGTATGGAAAAGTAAAGCTATTTTAAATATGTTAGCATCAAGTCATAGTGATGGTAGGTTTGGTGCTTATATAGCAGGGCACTTTAATTTAAAAAATATATCTATAGAATCTAAAAATAAATCACCTTCCTTAAGACAAATTTTTAAAATACTTAATAATGGAAATTATTTAGGCGTAACACCAGATGGACCTAGAGGACCTAATCAAAAAGTTTCTGAAGGCATAATAAAGATAGCAATTAATTCTCAAGTTCCCATAATTCCATTAGGATTTGCTTCTAGTAAAAATTTAAAATTGAAATCATGGGATTCCTTTTTAGTAACTTATCCTTTTTCACAATGTAAATTTGTTTGGGGTAAACCAATAAAAATACCTTCAACTACAAAAGATACTGAGATAAAAAAGTATAGAATATATTTAGAAGAAAAAATAAATTATTGTATATCTGTTGCTGAATCGAAACTAGATGCTTAAAATCTATAAATTTATAAGTTATTTCATAATTCCAATAATTATATTAAATTTATATATAAGATTAATAAATAATAAAGAAGACAAAAAAAGATATAAAGAAAGAATTGGAAAAACTGATTGCAATATTAACTTATCAAAAAAAATTATTTGGTTACATGCAGCTAGTGTTGGTGAATTTAAATCAAGTCACATAATAATTGAAAAATATAACAAAGATTTTCAATTTTTAGTTACAACAACAACAAAATCATCAGCTGAGTATATAAAAAGATATTACGATAATAAGGTGATACATCAATACATACCTTTCGATGTTCCATTTTGGTGTGCCAGATTTTTAAATTATTGGAAACCTTCTTTAGTTTTATGGATTGAGTCAGATATTTGGCCTAATATGTTAAAAATTATTAGGGATAAAAGAATTAATTGTCTTTATATTAATGCCAGAATATCTCCACATTCTTTCAAAAAATGGAAATATATTAAAAATTTATATTCTGAATCTTTAAGTACTTTTAATAAAATTTTTGTTCAAAGTCAGAATGATTTAAGACGTATTCAAATGTTAAGTAATGCAAATGTTGAATATATTGGTAATTTAAAATTATCCTATAATAATATTGAAATTAATCAAAATAAGAAGAAACAATTTTCATTAATGATAGCAAGTAGCCATGTTTCAGAAGAGGAAATGATTATAACTAAAATAAAGAATATTATTAAAAGTAAAAAATTAAAATTATGCATTGCCCCAAGACATCCAGAGAGAGTAAAAGAAGTTTGTAGAATATTACATAAGAATAATTTTTCTTATTCCTTAGATAGTGAAAAGGTAAATTTTGATAATGACGTTATAATAGTTGATAGCTTTGGAAATTTAGATTCATATTTTAATAATAGTGAAGTTGTTATTTTAGGAGGTTCTTTTATTAAAAAGGGTGGTCATAACCCTCTTGAACCTGCAAAATATGGCTGCGCAATAATAAGTGGTATTTATGTATATAATTGGCAAAATATATACGATGAAATGGCTCAGAATAAAGCATGCACAATTATAAACGATATAAATGATTTAAAAACTAAAATAGATGATTTAATATCTAATAATGTCTTACTTGATGAGTTTAAAAAGAAAGCTTTGGAATTTTCTAATAAAAAGTTTTTTGATAATAAAACTTTATTTGATGAAATAAATTTGATTTTGAATTAAATGTTAAAAGCTCCGAGATTTTGGTATAAAAAAAATGATACATATTTATCTAATACTTTATATCCACTATCCATTTTATTTAGATTTGGAACTAAGATAAGAAATATAGTTAGTAGAAAAAGAATATCTGAACTTCCAATTATATGCATAGGCAATATTGTTGTTGGAGGTGCTGGTAAAACACCCGTATCTTTAAAGTTAGGAACATTGTTAAAACACAATGGATACAAACCTCATTTTGTATCTAAGGGTTATGGAGGAATTGAAACAAATAATACGCTGATAAAGGAGTGGCATTCAGCTCAAAGTGTAGGAGATGAATCTTTGTTACTTTCTGAAGTAGCACCAACATGGATAGGTAAGGATAGAAATAAATCTTTTATGCTTGCTAAAGAATATGGGGCTGATTGTGTAATAATGGATGATGGCTTTCAAAATCCCACACTTCAAAAAGATTTTTCAATCATTGTTATAAATGGAGAACAAGGATTTGGAAATAAGAGAGTAATTCCATCCGGACCTTTAAGGGAGAGTATTTCAAGAGGAATTTCAAGAGCTAATTTAATAATAATAATTGGTGAAATTGCTGAGGATGTTAAAAGGAAAATACCAAGTACTACTCCATTAATTCATGCTAATTTTAAAATAAGTAAAGACAATAAAATATATAAAAATCAAAAAGTTACAGCATTTGCTGGAATTGCATACCCTGACAAATTTTATAACTCTCTAAATGAGCAAGGCGCTATTTTAGAAAAAAAAATAAGTTATCCTGATCACCATATTTTTGATGAGAATGATATGCTAAATCTAGCAGAGACAGCAAATATGACAAAATCTATACTCGTAACAACTAAAAAAGATTTTGTAAGAATTCCTAAATCTTACAGATCATTAGTTAGTACATTAGATGGAGAAATAGAATTTGAAGATGAAACTCTACTTGTTGAAATATTAAGTAATGTTATAGAAAATAAAATTAATTCTTTAGCTTTATGAAAATAATTTTTTATTTTTTGGAATTTATATTTATTAAAATATTGTTTATATTCCTAACTCTTTTACCATTAAATTTATCAAAAAAAATTTCATCTTTAATTTTTAGAACAATTGGAAAATTAACAAGTGCTGATAAAACAGCTACAGATAATTGTAAATTTATTTTTCCTGATTTAATTAATATAAAAGTAAGGGAAATTATAGATCAGAGTTGGAATAATATTGGAATAACAATATGTGAACTTTTGAAATTTAAAAAGTTAATCAAAAAAAATAAAATAATTTTAAATGGCCTAAGTAACATTGAAAGTTTAAAAAAAAATAAAAAACAAGCAATTTTTATAAGTATTCATCAATCAAATTGGGAAGTTTTAGTGCCTATGATAGATAGACTCGGTCTAAGAATTGGGGGCATTTATAGACATATAAATAATTATTTTTTAGATAGAATGATTTTAAATATTAGAAACAATACTCTTCTATCAAATAATAATTTCTATACACCCAAAGGGAAAAAAAGTGCTAAAGATTTGCTAGAAGCAGTTAATAAAGGTTTTTCAATTGTTTTATTAGTTGATCAAAAAGACTCAGCTGGAGAAAATATTAAATTGTTTAATAAAAAAGTTAAAACACAAATTGGATTTTTAAAAATTGCTCGAAAATATAATTTACCTATAATTCCTATTAAAAATACACGTCTAGATAATGGACAAATTGAATTATATTTTAATGATCCAATATTTCATAATGATGATGGGGTTAGTGATATTTTAATGATGGAAAAAATTCATAGACTTATTGAAAATTGGATTATTTCAAATCCTTCACAGTGGTTTTGGCAACATAAAAGGTTTAATTAATTTTTTTTATACTTAACTCAATATTTCCATCTTCAATCCTTGCTTTTATATTACTATTAATTTTTAAATTTTTAATACTTTTTATTACCTTATCTTTTTTCATCAAAATTGAATAACCCTTTTTAAGATTTTTAGAAATTGAGTTTGATTTTAACAGTCTAGTGTTGGATTGAAGATAAATCTTACTATTTTTATATCTTTCAATAATATTTTTTTCTAAATCTTTAGATAAGTCATTAATGAAAATTGATTTTATTTTTACAATATTGCCTGGAAAATTAATTAAATTAACTATGTTTTGCAAATTAAGATCTAATAAATTTAATTTATTTTGAGTTGAAAAATATAGCTTTTTTAGTGATTGATCTATCTTTTCTTTATAGATACTAATTATAAAATTTGGTGCCTTCAAAAGCTTATTTAAATAATCAAAATTGTCTTTCGTATTTTCATATTTAGATTTGACTCTACTCTCTAATTGAAATTGTAAATTTTTAATTTGAGTTTCTATATCTTTTTTTACTGGAACAGTTTTTTCAGCTGCTGCAGTTGGAGTAGAAGCTCTTAAGTCTGAAACTAAATCCATTATAGTTGTATCTGTTTCATGTCCTATGGCAGATACGATTGGTATGTTTGAATCGAAAACTATTGATGCTAATTTTTCATCATTAAAGGCCAATAAATCCTCAGTACTTCCCCCACCTCTAGCTATAATAATGACATCTGGTTTATCTTTTATCATTTGATTAAAGCCTTTGATTGCTTGAGAAATAGTAAAAACAGCATTTGTACCCTGAACAGAAACTGGCCAAATATCTAAAGGCATTGGAAACCTGTCATTAACTCTATTAATAATATCATAAACCACAGAACCTGTTGGTGATGTTATTATTCCTATTCGTTGAGGAATAAATGGTAATTTCTTTTTATTTTTTTCATCAAAATAGCCTTTTTTTTGTAATCTTTTCTTTCTTTCCTCAATTAGTTTTAATAAAGCTCCCTCTCCAGCAATTTCTACTTTATCAATATCAATTTGATATGTTGTTTTAAATCTTGACCAAGTAGTTATTCTTCCTGTTACAATTATTTCTAATCCAAGTTCAGGATTAATATTTAAATGTTTTATTTTTTGCTCCCAAATTACACCACTTAGTATTGAGTCTTTGTCTTTTAAAGTTAAATAAATCTGTCCTTTCGTAGCTGTTTTAATCTCAGATATTTCACCTTTTATTCTTACATAACTAAAATTAGTTTCTATTAAATCTTTAATCGCTCTATTAAACTCAGATACTTGAAATTCAGGAATATTTATTTTTGTATTCATCTGATTGTTTTAAAAAATTCTTTTAATAATTTACTACATTTATCTTCCATTATGCCACCATAAATATTTGGAGTAAAAATATTTTTTCTCTCAAAAGTTAATCTTATATTTTCTATACCTCCATTTTTTTCATCATAAGCTCCAAAATAAATAGATTCGATGTGAACTTGACTTATCGCGCTTGCGCACATACAACATGGTTCTAAAGTTACAAATAATGATGTGTTATCTAAATATTTTTTTTTTAATTTTTCACATGCATCAAAAATTAAATTTATTTCACAGTGCTTAATTGCATTGTTAAATGTATTCATTTGATTGTAGTGTCTAGAGATCACCTCTTGTGTGTCGTTATCAACTAGTATTGCGCCTACAGGTATTTCATTATATGATAACCCTTTTTTAGCCTCTAATAATGCTTCATTCATAAAATAATTAACGTTCATTATGGAACCAATTTGTTATGTATATTATAGATATATTATAATGAAAAAACCATTAATTGGAATTACTCTTGATAGTGAAAAAAAGGAAACTTATTCAAAATTTCCCTGGTATGCACTGAGAGAAAATTATTTATCAAGTATAAGTAATTTAAATGCAATACCGATACCCTTGGTTCATGATTCAAAATTAATTAAAAATTTTGGTAAATTACTAGATGGGCTTATTTTAACTGGTGGAAATTTTGATATTGATCCAAAAATTTATAACCATAAGAAAAAAGGAACTAGAAAAATAAATAAAAAGAGAACTAATTTTGAAATTAAAATTTACAATAAATTCTTAGAACTCAATAAACCAATACTTGGTATTTGTGGCGGTGCGCAACTAATTAATATTGCTTCTGGAGGTACATTAATACAAGATATAAGTAAAACACCTATTAATCACGAACAAATAAATCCCAGGAACGAAACAAGCCATAAAATTAATATTTTTAAAAGAACAAAATTATTTGAAATATGTAAAAAAAATACAATAAGAGTAAATAGTGCACATCACCAGGCTATTAAAACTTTAGGTAAAGATATTAAAATTTCTGCAACTTCAAATGATGGTATTATTGAAGGAATCGAACATAAAAAGCATAAATGGTGTATAGGATTACAATGGCATCCAGAATTTTTAATAACAAATGAGGATTTAAAAATTTTTAAAAATTTTATTAATACTATTTAGTGAATATAAGAATAGCAAAGTTTATATCTAACGCAGGTTATTGCTCTAGAAGAGAGGCTGAAAAATTAATTTTTCAAAAAAAAGTTTTTATTAATGAAAAATTATGTATGCATCCTAGTCATAAAGTTGGTGAAAAAGATATTATAAAAATTAATAATCAAATTTTAAAAAAATCAGAAAAAACTGAGCTTTGGAAAATGTATAAACCTATAAAGTATATTTGTAGTAGAAAAGATAATTTAAAAAGAAATAAAATATTTGATCTATTGCCTAAAGGAAGGACTAAATTAATTTGCGTGGGAAGGCTTGACTATATGAGTGAGGGATTGATTTTATTCACAAATAGTGGTGACTATTCAAGATTTTTAGAACTTCCTTCATCAAATATTGAAAGGACTTATAAGGTCTGTATTCATGGTACTGTTAGAGATAGTGATCTTAACAAAATTAACAAAGGTATAAAGATAAAGGAAATAAAATATAATAAAGCAAAAGTGGCTATTGAAAAGAAATCCAAAGATAGCGTCTGGTTAATATTTAAATTAAAAGAAGGCAAAAATAGAGAAATTAGAAACATTTGTAATTTTTTTTCTTGGAAAATTATTAGATTATTAAGAGTAGGATTTGGACCATATAAGCTTGGTAAATTAAAAATTGGTGAAGTAGAAAAAATAAAAAATATTAAAAATGATTAAAATAACTGGTGGTAAATTCAAAAAAAAACAGCTTGATACTATCTCGCAGTTTGTCAGACCTACATCTTCAATAAAAAGAGAAGCTTTTTTTTCAGTTATAGAGAGTTATGCATTAAAAAATTCACTTGATTTTTTTAATAATAAAATCTTTCTTGATCTTTATGCTGGGATCGGGACTATGGGTCTAGAAGCAATATCAAGAGGATTTTATAGTGCAATATTTTACGAAAATAATCACGAAGTAATAAAAGTTTTAAAAAAAAACTGTATTAATTTATGTAAAGAGGAGCGGTATAAAATTATTGAAGAGGATATTCAAAATTTGAATATTAATATAAACTTTGAAAATATTTCAATCATATATATAGACCCGCCCTATAATAAATATAATATAGATAACTTACTAAAAATTTTACAAGATAGAATAAAAAGTAATACAATAATAGGAATTGAAACTGGAATAGAAGATAATTTTAAGATTCCAGATAAATTAGAATTAATTAAACAAAAAAAATATGGAATAACAAATTTAAGTTTTTTAATATTACCTTAAATATTTTTTTGTAAGAATTTTTCCTTGCTCCACTGCTGGTTGATCAAAAGGATTAACATCTAAATGTATGCATGATGCAATAGTTTCAATCATACTTAAAGATAATAACTTACCAATATTTTTTTCATCAACTTTGGGAACAAATATTTCCCTAAAACTAAATTTATTTAGCCTAAATGTTTCTATGGTTGCTCGTTGTTCAGCATCCATTAAATCACCCATCCTTTTATTTTTAAAATAATCAATTTCTGTATTTCTAAATAAATCATTATTTAGTTTAGGTCCTTTATTTGAGTGATTAGTTGTAATAAATGTAAAGAACTTATCATTTGGACCATCTAAATATAATTGTAATTGACTGTGTTGGTCAGTCGTGCCGATAGAGTGAATAGCTGTAATACCTTTTTTATTTTTACCAATACTCTCAGCCCATAATTGTAAATACCACTTTCCAAAGTAGTATAAATTATCAGAGTAAGTCATGATTACATTTGATGTATATTTTTTATTTTCTTGTCTGCATAAATATTTACTTAAATTAAGAGCTGAATATTTTTCAATATTATTAAAAATTTCTTTTGCACCACTGTATAAGTCAGATATGTTTATTCCAGATAAAATTGCAGGCACAATTCCTACATTAGAAAAAACAGAAAATCTTCCTCCAATTTCATTGCTATGTTCTAATGCTAAACAGTTTTTTTCTTGAGATATTTTATATAATGGTGAGTCTTTAAATTCAGTTATTATCAAAATATTTGATAAGAATTCATCAATATTATTTTTTTGTACAGCCATTTGATACAATGATGAAAATTGAGCAAGTGTTTCAGGTGTATTGCCTGACTTGGATACAATAATAAATCCAGTTGACTTAAAATCAATACTTTCAAAGAATTTATCAAAAGTATAAGGATCTACATTATCATAAAATTCAATATTAATTTTATTATTATTATTAATATTATATAATGTTCTTGCTCCAAGATTAGAACCGCCAGTCCCAAATAAAATAATCTTTTTTTTATTCAATTTATAGTTTTCAATTATTTTTTTTGTTTCATCTAGTTTTTTTTTATCAAAAATAATATTTAATGCTGGTAATTTTGAAATTATATCAATAATTCTTTTATCAAATGAAGGTATGCTTTTAATATTTTCGAAGTTTGAATTAAAATATTTTACCTTCATTAAAATTAAAAAAAGAAAAATCTTTTTTTCTTTTTTTCTTTTTTATTTTTGCTACTATTATCTTTATGTTCCGTAGCTTTTATTGCTTCATTTAATTCTTCTTCAGAAGAAAAATTAGTTTCATCATTTGCACTTGATTTTTCTCCTGCAAAATCTTGGTTAATTGTTTCTCTTATATCTTCATCAACCTGACCTGCTTCAGTTTTTTTTATTATATCCGTTATAAGTGAATTATCTGAAACAATTTCATTTTCTTCTTCATCTAAACCAAATAGTATTTCTTTAGCTAGTTCACTATCAATGTCTTCAATATTTTTTGACTCCATTTGTTCTGGTGGGAGAAGGTTAAAATTTGGTGGTATAACTAGTGGTGGATTTTCCACAACTGCGTATTCATCAATTACTTTTCTATTTACTCCTGCACTATCTCTTACAGTATTACAAGATACCAAAAATAAATTAGAAACAATAACTATGGAGATTATTTTTTTCATTAATTTTCTTCTACTACTTTAAAAAAACTTATTATTAACACGATAATACCAATAGTAATATAAATATCTGCAAGATTAAAAGCAGGCCAATAATAATTGGCATAATGAATTGATATAAAATCTACTACATAAGTATTTATTGCCCTATCTAAAATATTAGAAATTGCACCAATTATAATTATAAAGTAGGCTAACTTTTCTATGTTTTTTTTTGAAATAATAGCCAAATAAAAAATTAACAAAACTATTAATGATCCAATAACTATTAAGAACCAATGTGAAACAGTACCTGATAAAAGACCAAATGAAACGCCATAATTTTGAACGTAAACTAAATCAAGAAATTTATTTATTTCTATTGATTGATTTAAAGTTAAGTTATTTTTTACTATGAACTTTGAAGTTAAATCAAAAAAAACAAATATAAAAAATATTAGTATTTTATTCACTAATTTAATTTATTGCATCATGACATCTTTTACAAATCTCATCTTTTATTAATTGATCTTCATATTTCCAACATCTTTGACACTTGTGGCCTCTTACTTTTGATGCATTTACAATTATATTTGAAATATCTTCTATTTTAAAACCTGATGAATTTTCATCTATAATATACAATTTAAATGATGAAGTTATCGCAATTTCATCAAAAGATATATTTTTAACTTCTTTATATATATTTTCACTCACAAATAAATCTAAGTGAGCCTCTAAACTTGATCGTATAATTTTATCTTCTCTTATTTTTTCAATTGCTCCAGTGGCGACTTTCCTTATATTCTTTACAATAGACCATTTATTACTAATTTTTTTGTTTTGATAAATATCTTTACAACTTAAAAAGTCTTCTAGATGAATACTAGTTGTGTTACCCATAGCTTTCCAAGCTTCTTCAGCAGTGAATGAAATAGATGGGGCAAACCATCTAACTAAGTAGTTGAATATTATATTTAAAAGTGATCTTGATGATCTTCTAGTATGCGAGTTTAAATTATCACAATAGATTACATCTTTTCTAATATCAAAATAAAAAGCTGAAAGATCATTTGCACAAAAATTTAGAAGAGTTGTAAACATTAGGTGAAAATTAAAACTTTCAATACTTTTTTTAATTACTTGATCAACCTCCCATAAACGATGAAGTAGATATTTTTCTAGCTCAGGAAAATCTTTTTCATTGATAATTTCATTATTATTAAAATTATTTAAATTTCCAATGAGGAATCTAAAAGTATTTCTTATTCTTCGATAAGACTCTGATTGAGATTGGAGAATACTCTTATCAAGTTTTAAGTCATCATAATAATCTGAAGCCACAACCCATAATCTTAATATATCAACTCCATATTGTTTAAGAATATCATTTGGTGAAATAACATTACCAAGAGATTTTGACATTTTTCTACCCTTACCATCAACAACAAATCCATGTGTTAGAACACTTTCATATGGTGCTTTACCTCTTGTCCCTGAAGACTCTAAAAGAGAAGAGTGGAACCAGCCTCTATGTTGATCACTCCCTTCAAGATACATTGATGCTGGCCATTTTAAATCAGCTCTTTTTTCAAGACAAAAAGCATGAGTTGAACCACTGTCAAACCAAACTTCAACCACATCTTTTACTTGTTCAAAATCATCAGCAGAATATTCTTCTCCTAAGAACCTTTGAGGTTGTTCGGTAAACCAAGTATTACTCCCCTCATTTTCATAAATTTCTGCAATTCTATCTATGATTTTTTTATCTCTTAATGGTTGGCCTGTTTTTTTATTTATAAATAGTGGAAGTGGAACCCCCCAGACTCTTTGTCTAGATACGCACCAATCTGGCCTTGTTTCAATCATAGATCGTAATCTGTTTTGTCCCTGTGGAGGATAGAAAGTGGTTTCATCAATAGATTTTAGAGCAGTTTTTCTTAAATCTCTTTTTTCCATTGAAATAAACCACTGAGGAGTGTTTCTATAAATTAGCGGAGCTTTTGATCTCCAAGAATGAGGGTAACTATGCCTTAATGTTCCTTGAAATAAAAGTTTTGAAAATTCCTTTAATTTGTCAGCAATTTTTTGATCAACTTTATAAACGTGCTCTCCTTCAAAACCGATGGCATGATGATTGTATAACCCATCATCCTGGACTGTTTGAATAATGTCTACATTATTTTTTATTCCTAAAATATAATCATCATCACCGTGACCAGGTGCTATATGCACTATTCCTGTTCCCTGTTCTAAATTAACAAATTCACCATGAAAAGGTTTAACTACAAAATTATAACCTAACTTTTTAAAAGGATGAACACATTCACAAGCTGAAAGATTTGATCCCTTAAAAGTTTTTAAGATAGAGTATTTTATAATACCAATTTCTTTTGTAACACCTTCTAGCAATTCTTTTGCAAAAATTAATTTGTCACTTACCTTTGCTAAACTTTTATCATCAACTTCATCAACTTTAATACTACAATAATCTAATTCATTCCCATAAGCTAGAGCCCTATTTCCAGGTATTGTCCAAGGAGTTGTTGTCCATATAACTATATTTGATCCAACTAAATCAATATCATCTGAGTTAGATATTAAAAACTTAACGTAAATAGTATTTGAAGTATGATCTTCATATTCTACTTCTGCATCTGCTAGAGCTGTTTTTTCAACTACAGACCAAAGAACTGGTTTTGCACCTTTATATAAACTTTCATCAATTAAAAATTTTCCTAACTCTCTTACAATTTGAGCTTCTGCTTGATTTGACATTGTAAGATATGGATTTTCCCAATCGCCTTCAACTCCCAGACGTCGAAATTCTTTTTTTTGAATTTCGATCCATTTTTCAGCAAATTCTCTACATTCATTTCTAAACTGCACTGTAGGAACGTCATCTTTATTTTTTCCCTTTTTTCTATACTCTTCCTCAATTTTCCATTCAATTGGTAATCCATGGCAATCCCATCCAGGAACATAAATTGAGTCTTTACCAGCCATTTGTTGCGTTCTAACAATTACATCTTTCAATATTTTATTTAGAGCAGTTCCCATATGAATATGCCCATTTGCGTATGGAGGTCCGTCATGTAGTACAAATTTTTCCCTGCCCTTTGATTTATCTCTTAATTTTTTAAATATCTGCTCTTTATCCCAATCTTCTAAAATTTTTGGTTCTTTTGATGGGAGATTTGCCCTCATTTCAAAAGAAGTTTTTGGTAAAAAAATTGTATCTTTATATTCCATTAAATATTGTGATATTTTTTTGCTGTTTCTATATCTTTTTTAATCTGTTTAGCTAATTCATCAAAATTAGCAAATTTTTTTTCAGGTCTAATAAATGTAAGGAATCGAACAGTCAAATCATTACCGTATATTTCTTTATTAAAGTTAAAAATATGAGTTTCCAAGAGTAGTTTAGAACCATCAACAGTAGGTCTTTCACCAAAATTAGAAATACCTAAATATTTTTTATTATTAATATATGCTTCAACACAGTAGACTCCTTTTCTTGGGAGAATGTGTTTACCTGGAATTACATTTGCTGTTGGAAAATTGATTTTTCTAGCTCTTCTATCGCCCTTAATAATTGTTCCATTCATATGCCAACTGCGCCCTAATGCAAAATTTACTTTTTCCATTTCAGCATTTTTTATATTTTCTCTTATTATTGAAGAAGAGAATTTATCAGAACCATCAGAAAGCATTATTGATTCTACTAAATGAACATTAAAATCATTTAAATTAGAATAGTTTTCTAATATTTTATAATTACCCAATCTATCTTTGCCAAATTTAAAATCTTTACCAACTACTACATTTTTTATATCAAGTTTGTTTATTAAAATATTTTCTACAAATTGATTTGCTGATAGTTCTGAAAGATTTTTGTCAAAAGTAAATTCGATATATATATTAATATCAAAATTTTTTAAAAAATTAATTTTATCTAATTTTGGATAAATATTAAAGTTTTCATTTTTATTTTCAAAAAATTCTCTAGGATGTGGGCTAAAGCTCATTATTGCAGTAGCTTGATTATTTTCATTAGCAATTTTTTTCAATGAATTAAGTATTGCAATATGACCTTTATGAAAACCATCAAAATTGCCTATTGCCAAGCATAGGTTTTTTTCTGCAAATTGAGATTGTGTATCTAATTTAAAATACTTCACGTTACTAATACCAATGCTTATATTATCTGACTTATTAAAT